>Ga0183260_10000659_pt1 | contig 29264 bp, 25 predicted proteins | sample AntDrymUQ4972206_2_FD_129768 | JGI IMG/M metagenome (GOLD analysis project Ga0183260, IMG submission 129768) | Polar desert sand microbial communities from Dry Valleys, Antarctica - metaG UQ497 (22.06) (version 2) (version 2) | ecosystem: Environmental > Terrestrial > Soil > Desert | place...
ATTTCGTCGCCGCGCAGTTCGCCAGCCCCGTCTACGTGCAGGACTGGGTGGTGGCCGAAGGCCAGGGCAAGCTGGTCATCGGGCGGACCGCGGCTTCGATCTGAACGCCTACGACCTGGACGACGGCAACCTGACCATCAAGGCCTCCAACCTGCTGGCCTTCGACACCCGGCTCGCGCTGAAGCAGTCGATCGTGCCGGGGTTCGTGGTGCTGATCGGCACCGGCCGTTTCATCGCCTCGTCGAACGGCCCGGTGATCTTCGTCGAGCCGCCGTTCCGGGCGGATCCCGAGGCACTGCTCGGCTGGGCGGACTGCCCCTCACCGGCGGTGCACCACGACGCGGCCTGGATGGCCGCCTCGTTCGCCGGGGCGCTGCAGGGGGCATTGGGCCGGACGTCGGGGGAGGAGAAGCAGTACGACTTCACCGGCACCGGGACGGTCCTGATGCAGTCCTCGGAGATCGCCCGGGCGGACCCCGCGGTACTGCGGCTGATCGAGGACCAGACCCGGCTGCTGACCGACGCCCAGGCGGGGTCGCTCGGACAGCAGCTCATGGCCCGGGTCCAGCAGCGCTGAGCCCGCGGCGGTCAGGGGCCCCCGGCGGTCAGGGGCCCCGGCGGTCAGGCGACCCGGCCGAAAGGGCGGGCGCGCAGCCCGGTCCACACACCGTTGACGCAGTACACGTCCGCCCGACACACCTCCAGCACCGCCTGCTCGCTGTCGCCACGGACCATCACCAGCGAAGCCGACAGGTCGTCGAACGCGCCGGCCTCGATGAGCGTCCCGGCCGCCTTGAGCTCCACGATCCGTGCCAGGTGCTCGGCCCGGAACTGCGGCCGGCGTTCGGCGGCGTCGGCGGCGTACGTCGCCTCGATCACCCACACGTGCTCAACCGCGGGCAGTGCGGGGGTCATCGCGGCGCCCCCCGTGGCGGTCACGCGCTGACCGGGGTGCTCACGCCGACGCCACCGCGGGTCTGCCCGCCGAAGCGCTGCTTGTCCTTGACCAGGTCGAGCGGGGCCAGGGTGGAGCGGGAGTCCAGAATGTCCTGGGTCAGCAGCTCGGCCGGCACGAGCCAGGACACCTCGAACTCCAGGCCGTCCGGGTCCTTGGCGTACAGCGCCTTGGTGGTCCCGTGGTCGGTCGCTCCGGCCAAGGCACCGAGCTCGCTCAACACGCCCTCGATCCGCTCCAGCTCGTCGAGGGTGTCGACCTCCCAGGCCAGGTGGTACAGCCCGACGGCGCCGCGGCCGGCCGGCGAGGCCAACGCGCCGGCGCCGACCTCGAACAGGCCGAGGTCGTGGTCGTTGGTCGAGCCGCCGGCCCGCAGGAACGCCGCACCGCGCAGCTCGGCCATCCCGTCGATCGGTGCGAACCCGAGCGCGTCGGCGTAGAACTGCACGCTGCGTTTGACGTCGCGGACGTAGAGCACCGCATGGTTCAGGCGTTGCACCGGCATGATCTTCTCCTGTAGTTGACTATTCAACATAGCGCGTATGGCCACCGGCCCATTCCCCGGGGTCACGGGTTCGCGAGCACCTCCTCGGCCGCATCCACTAACAGCTGGGCTGCTCGCATCGCTCGCTTGACCTGTCCCGCTCCGATCACCTCGATGCCGTAGTGGGCCTGATCCTTGATGCCGAGGGCCTCGGCGAGCGCTCGGCTGGCCCTTCGGGCCCGATCAGTCTTGATGTCCTTGTCACCCGGCCCCCACCGCACAATTTCGAGTAGGGCGATAGCCTCGCGATGATCCTGTCCTCGGGCTCGCTGGTGAAGCAGAGCGCAGCAGATGGCGTCACTGGCCGCGATGGCCGCAAGGACCGCGGTGCCTGCCCGGGCACTGTCGAGGCGGCCGCCGCCTTCGGGCTCCTCGGCAACCGAGCCGGCTAGGCGGAGGCAAGCCACCGCTTGCTGCAGCCGGGCTCGTGCCTCCTTCACACCGCATTCAGAGCGTCGTCCGCGTGGAGTCACAACCCCGCCACCCGGAGGATGTCGGGATGCAGTTCGGTCAGGAAATCGATATCTCTGCGCCACTCGGCGACCAGGTTGGCGTCTGAGCTGATGAGCCTTCTCAACTCAAGCCGGTTCAGATCCAGGACGTGGGCGTGATTGCCAGTCCACGAGTGGATCGACGTACGGAGCTGGTGGACCTGGCGTACCCAACTCGCCGTCCCCCGCCTCGTGGGACGGACCAGCAAGACATCGATGTCGCTGTCCTCATCCCCGTCCTGTCGAGCCGCGGACCCGTACAGGGCGGCCAACTCTGGCTGTGGATCCCAGTCGCGCAGTTCGGCGAACAGCCGGCGCCTGAGCTCCCCGCGTGCGTCGAGCAGCGACTCGATCGCCGGGTAGAGGACGTGCTCGTAGTTGAGCGCGTAGCTGATGGGGTCGAATGTGGGGTCGGCAGTCACCGTGCCCTGGACGACGAGCCGGTCGAGGGCGCGACGGACACCCGCGGGGGTTCCGGAGGCGGCCTGTCGCACGATCTGCCGTGCGGACATCGGGGTCGAGCGTTGGGACAGAGCACGCAGGATGCCGATCGAGACCGCACCCCACTGAGCTGCCGCTGGCTCGGACACGTTCACGGTGCGATACTACAGTTTCGGAGAGGATACGGCAGTATCCCAGTGGATACTCTGGTATCTGGATCAGTGCCTCCAGCGGGTCAGCTCGACGATCTCCTCGGCGGACATGTCGCGGGTCAGCGCGTGCTCGGCGCGGCGCATGTCGGCCACCGTTGCCGACAGTTCCGGTCCGAACCACGCCGTCAGCTCGGCGTCGCCCTCGAAGGCGGTGGCGGCCTGCTCCAGATCAGCCGGCAAGGGGCGCACTCCCCGCTCGGCGCGCTCGTTCTCAGGGATCGACGAGGGGTCGACGTCCAGCGCCGGGGGCAGGGTGGAAGCGCCATCGATCCCGGCCTGGCCGGCGGCGAGCAGGCCGGCCAGCAGCAGGTAGGGGTTGGCGGCGGCGTCCACGCACTTGACCTCGACGTTGGCCGAGGTGGGCTCACTGCCCGTCGCGCCGGAGATGAGCCGGATCGCGGCCTCGCGGTTCTCCACCCCCCAGCAGGCGAACGCCCCCGCCCAGTGCGACGGGACGAGCCGCAGGTAGCTCGCGGTTGACGGTGCGCCCAAGGCCAGCAGGGCCGGCAGCCGATCCAGGATGCCGGCCACGAAGCCCTCGCCTGGTGCGGTCAGCCCGGCCGGGCCTGCCCCGCCGGTGAGCAGCGGGCCGTCGGGGCCGCGGACGCTGAGATGGACGTGTCCGCCGTTGCCGACGCCCTCGACGAGCACCTTCGGCGAGAACGACGTCCGCAGCCCATGCCGCTGTCCGATAGCCCGGAGCGTCTGGCGCACGAGCACCGAGGTGTCCGCCGCGCCGACCGGATCCTCGGCGGCGACCGACAGCTCGAACTGCGCCGCGCCGTACTCGGGGTGATATTGCTCGACCACGACTCCCTCGTCCCGCAGCGCGGTGAGCACGTCGCGCGAGTAGTCCGACAGTTCGATCAGCCGGGTCATCCCGTACGCCGGACCGCCCGCCGCTGGGCTGAAGCCCGGTGCGTCGCCCCGGCCCAGAGCCCACTCGATCTCGAAGGCGGCCGACGCGATGAGGTCCTGTTGCGCGAGCTTGTCCACCGTCCGGCGCAGCAACGCCCGTGCACATTGCGGGTGCTCGCGCCCGTCCTGATCGAAGCGGTCGACCGGTGCCCAGGCCCACCCCTGCTGCCCGGCCAGCACGGTCAGCCGGTCGAGGTCGGGATGCAGGCGCAGGTCGCCGATCGGGCCGCCGCTGTACCGACCGGACATGATCGAGTCGTCGAGCAGAAAGGCGTCGAACGCCGGGGTCGCGCCCACGCCCCAGACCGCCGCGTGTTCGAGGCGTTCGACCGGAACCGCCTTGACCCGGGTGAGGCCGGCGTTGTCGACCCAGGTCAGGGCGACACCGACGACGTCCAGCCCGGCGAGCCGTTCCAGCGAATGTGCGGCGGCGGCCCGCCGGCGTTCCCGCTCCCGTGCGTCCAACATGCCCATCGGCCCAGTCTCAGCGATCGGGCTCGGCTCGTCGACCCTGGCTATCGTCCCTGACGTGCCCCCGCTGTCCGACGTCGAACTGGTCGACCACCACTGCCATGGCGTCGTACGCCGCGACCTGCATCTCACCGACCTGTCGGCGCTGCTGACCGAAGGCGGCGCGGCCGCCGGTGCGGCGGGCTCGGTGTTCGACTCCCGGATCGGGTTCGCCCTGCGCCGTTGGTGCCCGCCGGTGCTGGACCTGCCGGTCCACGCCTCGCCCGAGGAGTACCTGCAGCGACGTACCGACCTGGGCTGGACCGAGGTGACCCGGCGACTGCTGCGCGCAGGTGGGGGGGCGGCGTACGTGGTCGACACCGGCTTCGAACCCGAGCCGCTGACTCCGCCGGCCGAGCTCGCCGAACTGGCCAGTGCGCCCGCCCACGAGGTGGTCCGGCTGGAGCGGCTGGCCGAGGAGGCGGTGCTGTCCGGCGCGTCGGCGGCCGGCTTCGCCGACGAGGTACGCCGTCTGCTCTGGGAGCGCAGCCGCCACGCAGTGGCCGTCAAGACGATTGCGGCCTACCGGATCGGGCTCGCTCTGGATCCCGCGCGGCCGGCGCCGGGGGAGGTCAGTGCCGCCGCCGGCCGCTGGCTGGCCACCATCGACGACGGCGCCGCGATCCGCTGTGCGGACGAGATGGTGATCCGGTTCCTGATCTGGGAAGCCATCGACCGTGGCCTGCCCCTGCAGGTCCATGCCGGGTTGGGCGACAGCGACATCGACCTGGGGCAGTGCGACCCGCTGCTGCTTACCGGCCTGCTCCGGGTCACCGAGCCGCTCGGCGTACCTGTGCTGTTGCTGCACAACTACCCGTACCACCGGCAGGCGGGCTACCTCACGCAGGTCTTCGGACATGTGTACGCCGACGTCGGGCTGGCCCTGCACAACGTGGGCGGAGCGGCCCGGCAGGTGCTCGGGGAACTGCTCGAACTCGCGCCGTTCGGCAAGGTGCTGTTCTCCACCGACGCGTACGGCCTGCCCGAGCTGTACCTGCTCGGCACGACGCTGTTCCGCCGGGCGCTCGGCGGCCTGCTCGACGACGGGATTGCGGTGGGGGACTGGGCGGCCGCCGACGCCGAGCGGGTCGCGCAACTGATCGGCAGCGCGAACGCCCGGCGGGTCTACGGGCTGCCAGCCTGAGGCTCAGCCGGTGGCAGGAACGCCTCGTAACGCTCCTCCAGCGATACCCGGTTCGGCCTGGCGGCCGTCGAGTGGGGCGTGTCGAGGACTCGACCGGCCATCTCCTGCAGGCCGTGCCGCAGCATCGGCCCATCCACCTCGAGCAGGACGTCCGCGCGCACGTCGATCCGCAGGTCCGGTCGGATCCCCAGGATGTTGCGGTCGTAGCCGGCGTGGTGGATCTTGCACATCGACAGTCCGTTCGGCACGACCGGCAGACTCTTGGATGCCCGTCCGGCAGGATGTGCGCGGCGTCGAGCAGGTCGACGTGCCGCGGTTGGCAGATGGCACACCGCAGGCCGTAGGCGCGGAGAACCCACGCGCGACACCGGTTGGTGCAGTCGCTGGCGAGTCAATCGCGATGTAGGCCCGCCGGATGGGGTTTGTGGTGTCATCGGGTCCGAGCAGCCGCTGCGTCTCGTCCACGGCGACCACGAACTCCAGCGCGACCTCGTCCTCGGCGATCAGATACACGGGGTACTGCACGTGATACACGCCTGGGCCGATACTCACGAAGTAGGCCAACGGGAGGCCGCGCACCATGGCCTCGCGAAGCGCGCGGTTGTCCGGATGGTCAAGGCCGCGGCGAGGACATGCGGCTTGCGGATGCCAGGCTGGACGACCAGGCCGACCTGCCGCCCGTCGAACTCGAAGCAGTTGAGGTCCACCGACTTCAGGCCGGCCGGGCTCTCGCCGGACAGGCCGGCCGGTTTGTCGCCGGACAGGCCGGCCAGGTGCTCGAACATCGCGGCCCGCACCCGGTCTTCGACGCTGTCTGGCGTCACAGGCCGATTCCTACCCTGGTCAGAGCTGTCACGGAAGTTTGCCGCCGCTCTGGTCGGGGCAGCGTTGGAGTTCGGGACGAAGGCACGGGAGCGGGGCATGGCCGACAAGAAGCTGCGCAAGGGCGACAAGGTGGAGTGGGAGACGTCGCAGGGCACCACGAGCGGCGCGGTCGAGAAGAAGGTCACGGGCGAGACGAAGATCAAGGGGCACAAGGTCAAGGCCAGTAAGGACAACCCCCAGTACGTCGTCCGGAGCGACAAGACCGGCGCGGAGGCCGCGCACAAGCTCTCGGCGCTGGAGAAGAAGTCCTGAGTTGGCCGAGGACGATGTCGCCGCCTTCGGCGAGGCGGTGAACATGGCCGCGGGTGAGTTGGAGACGTGGCTGCTGACCGAGCAGTCCACGTCGGTGGGCCAGCGATCCGGCTCGGCCGAGTCCACGGGCCACCAGTCAGGCCGGCGGATCGTCGAGATCCTGCGGACCAAGAAGGGCGACTACACCGACGCCGACCGCAAGCACATGCGCAAGGTCGCGCTGGTGACCGGCGCATCGTCCGGAATCGGCGAGGCGACGGCGATTGCGCTGGCGGCCGAAGGCGCCGCAGTGGCGATCGCCGCCCGGCGCGGATCGGCTGGAGTCCCTGCGCGCCAAGCTGTTCCAGGACGGCGCCCAGGTCGCGGCGGTCGACCTCGACGTCACGGACCAGGCGGCCTGCCGGGGCCGCGGTCGAGGCCACGGTCGACCAGCTCGGCGGACTCGACATCCTGGTCAACAACGCGGGCGTGATGCTGCTCGGGCCCATCGTCGGCGCGGACATCACCGACTGGGAGCGGATGACCCAGACCAACGTGCTCGGCCTGATGTACATGACCGACGCCGCGCTCCCGCACCTCATCGAGCGGCAGGACCACCTGATCCAGGTCCTCGGTCGCCGGCCGGGTCCCCTCGCGCGGGGCGGGGGGTCTACAACGCCTCGAAGTTCGCGATGAACGCGTTCAGCGAGTCGCTGCGCCAGGAGGTCACCGGACAGGGCGTCCGGGTGGCTCTCCTCGAGCCTGGCATGGTCGCCACCGAGTTGCGCGAGCACATCACGAACGAGCCGGCGAAGGGCTCGGTGAATACGCTGGCGGCCGAGACGCGCCAGCTGCAGTCCACCGACATCGCGGCCGCGATCGTGTACGCGGCCAGCCAGCCCGCGCACGTCGCGGTCAACGAGATCCTGGTCCGCCCGACGGATCAGACCTGGTGACGCTGCGGAGGGGCCTCAACCGGCGTCGGCGTAACAGGACACCGCTGCGACATCCAACGGGAAGCGCACGCCGGTCGCGCCGAACAGCAGCCGTCCGGCCCGGTCGGCGGACTGCCGCATCAGCTCGGTGATCGCTGCGCCGGACTCGACCGGCGCCTGCACCACGATCTCGTCGTGGACAAAGGAGACCAGCCCGGCGCCGTCTACGGTGGCCAGGCCGGTCCGGACCAGGGCCAACCAGACGAGGGCCCACTCCGCGGCGGTCGCCTGCACGACGAAGTTGCGGGTGAACCGGCCCCGCGAGCGGGCCGCGGCATCCGACGGCGCCCAGTCCTCGGGCACCGGAGGGCAGGTCCGGCCCAGGTGGGAACGGACCAGCCCGCCGCGCTCACCGATCCGGGCCGCCTCCTCCAGGAGGCGCAGCGCGACCGGGTAGCGCTCCCGCAGGACGGCCAGCGGCGCAGCGGCCTGACCACCGACCTGTCCGTACATGGCCCCGAGCAGCCCGATCTTGGCCCGGGCGCGGTCCCCGGCGAACGAACGGCTGGCGATGGCGGCGTACAGGTCGTCGGCCTCGGCCGCGGTGGTCATCGCCTCGTCCCGGGACAGGGCCGCCAGCAACCGCGGTTCCAGCTGCCCGGCGTCGGCCACGACCAGCACCCGTCCGGGCTCCGCACAGACCGCGCCGCGCAACACTTTCGGTAGCTGCAACCCGCCGCCCCCGCGAGTCGCCCACCGCCCCGACACCACGCCACCGGGCACGTACTCCGGGCGGAACCTGCCCCCGCGCACCCACCGTTCCTGCCAGACCCACCCGTTGGCGGCGAGGATGCGGGCCAGCTTCTTGTACTCCAGCAGCGGCGGCACGGCCGGATGGTCGACCTTGCGCAGCACCCAGCTGCGGGTGGACTCCACGGTGTGCCCCGCGGCACTGAACGCCCCGAGCACATCAGCCGGGGAGTCCGGATTCACCCGGCGGCCGAAGGCCGCACCGATCCGCGCGGACAGTTCGGCCAGCCGCTGGGGCGGCACACCGGCCGACGTCCGCGGGCCGAGCAATCGCTCCAGCGCAGCGGCGTGCACGTCCGACCGCCACGGCAGACCGGCCGCGGTCAGCTCTACCGCGGCCAGCGCCCCGGCCGACTCCGCGGCCACCAGGAGGCCGAACCGGGCCGGCTGCTCGGTGGCGGCGATCCGGTCCTGCTGGCCGGCGTACACCGCCGCGGCCACCTGCACCGGATCCGCGCCGGAGGGCAGCCGTACCGGCGCCGGCCCGAACAGGGTCAGCCGCTCGTCGGCCTCGGTCGGCGGCGCGTCGGCAGGCACCGGCAGCCCGCGTAGCCGCGCCCACGCCGCGGCGACCGAGGCCGGCTCACCCCAACGCCCGGCGTACCCCAGCAGCAGGGCCTCGGTCAGTGCGAGGTCGTGGCACCGCGCGACCCGCGTGCCCGCGGCGAGGACCGGCGGGTACGCCGTCGCGGTGTCCGACCACACCCAGCGGGTGGCCGGCTCCGCGGCCAGTGCCGCCGCCAGCGACGGCACCCGCGACTCCCCGGGGACGTCGACGTCGACGTCGCGCAGCCGCCCGCCGGGCCCGTCCGGAACCACGACGACAGGCACGCCGGTCAGTCTGCCGCCGCGTACCGACGACGCGGCGGACGGCACCGTAGCCGCCGTGACTTTGGTGACCGGTCGGCAGTCGCGATCGACGGCCACGCAGCCCAACTCGGCCGGGTTGGACAGGGCATGGACCTGCCGTCGCCGGAGGTCGCGAGCAGCCGGGATCCGATGCCGGAAGCTACGGTGGCCGCCGTGGGCGGCGAGCGACCTCGGGACTGGCTGGCCGCCGTGGTCGAGCAGATCGGGCAAGGCGCGACGGCCGAGTGGTGCGGGGGGCTGATCATCGGTTCGGTCGCCGACGACGATTCGCGGGTTCGGCCGATCTGGATCGGTGTGGGCGGACCTGCTCGGACCTGACACGACCCCATCTCCTCACGAAATGGAATCCCCAGGAAATCCAGGACGGTTCATGCGCCCACATCGCTGATGCCGAGCCGTGTCTCGGCAGACAGGTTCGCTGTTACAACTCCTTCGTCCTCGCAGCCGATTTCGGTCTCCCGCTGCGAGAGGTCCACGACGCCTCGTCGCTGGTGGACCTGCTCAGCGCGTGGTACCCCCTCGGCGGCGTGGCGGCCCAGCAGTTGGCTGTCGCGGCCAACCGTCGCTGACCTTCGGCGCGGCCCGACCCCCCGTGTGTAGATAGGGCCGACCGTCGGGAAAGGTCCCGAACGCCAGCGGCGTCCAGGACTCCCCGTCGGTGTCACGGACAAGGAAGTGGTCGGCCTCTGTCCGAACCATGCGGAGCTCCGTCGTCTCCGGCAGGATCTCGCCCAGGAGTCCAGTCGTCCGGGTGCGCAGCATGCCCTCGCCGTCACGCACGTCCACTTCGAAGGACGCTCCTGCCCGCTCGTAGCGGCCCACATGAATGTCCAGGTCGAGGGGTGGCGGCTCGTCCGCGGCTCGGGGGGGCGCCGGCAGGGATACGTCGGTGAGGGTTGCGAAGATCTCGGTGAACAGGTCGCGGTACAGCTGGTCCCCGCGTCCCCCGTTGGTGAGCAGCACGACCGCAAGGCCGACCTCGGGATGAACCCGGAGAAATGCCAACTGACCGATGGTCCCGCCGTCATGCGCCAGAAGGCGGTGCCCGCCCCAGTCCAACCGTCCCCACCCCAGACCCCACGAGTCGGCGTTGGGGTGCAGACCCTGGACGTCCGCCTGCAGCTCGGCCATTGCCGCCACGGTCTCCTCGCGAAGGAGCTGCGCACCGGACTCGAGCTGACCGGAGCGTAGGTGCAGTCGCGCGAAGGTCAGCACATCCTCGACGGTCGACGTGACCAGGCCGGCGGGTCCCCCCGAGCGGGGAAGCTGGTAGGTCCCGAACGGGCGCGGTTCGCCGCACTCGTCGGTGGTGTGGCCCACCGCCGCCCGGTACCGGATCGCGTCCTCGGGAAGCAACACCGTGTGGGCGAGTCCGAGCGGCTCGAACAGGCGGGTGCGCATGACGTCGTCCCAGGCCGTTCCGGTGACCTGCTCGACGATCCTGCCAGCCAGGGAGAAACCCGCGTTGCAGTAGGACCAGCACTCGCCGGGTCGGAACAGCGAGGGGACACGCGCCAGATGCTGGACATACCGCGCGAGACAGTCGTCGCCGCGTCCGGTGTCGAGGAAGAGGTCACCGTCGATGCCGCTGGTGTGGGTCAGCAGGTGCCGCATCGTGACGGTCTCGGCCCACTCGGTCTCGGCCGCGTCGAGATCGGGAAGCAGCTCGGCGACCGGGGCGTCCAGATCGAGCAATCGCTCTTCGACGAGCTGCATCACCACGGTCGCGGTCCACACCTTGGTGATGGAGCCGATCTGGAACAGGGAGTCGGTGGTGACCTCGGCCCCGGTGGACGTGTTCAGCACGCCGTGACAGACCTGGACCAGCTCGTCGTCGCGCCCGGGTCGGACCCGGAGGATGCCGAGCGAGGCGCCAGGAACCCCTCGATCCGCCGCCAGCACGGACAGCCTGCGCTGCCACCGGGCGGCGTCCACCGAGACTGTCCCACCGGTGTACTGCTCGACCCACTCCACCACCCGATGGCCGTAGTCGCGCCGATGGGAGGGTCGCCCGGTCACCGGGAACAGGTGATCGGCGCCGGGATAGATGACCAGCCGGCACGGCACCCGCTGCTCGCGCAGCGCTGTGAACCACTGCTCGGCCTGACCGACCGGACAGCGGTCGTCTCGCTCGCCGTGCAGCACCAGGGTCGGCGTCGTGACCGACCCGACCCGAGCCATGGGAGAGTGCACGGCCGCGGCGTCGCCGTACTCGAACTCGCTCAGGAAGTGGCCGACGTCGGACGTACCGGCGGCACTGGTGAGGTCGCAGACCAAGCCGCCAGCGACGGCCGCGGCGAACCGCCCCGAGCTGGTGAGGTGGCAGGTCATGAACCCGCCGTAGCTGTAGCCCGCGACGGCGAGCCGCGCCGGGTCGGCGATGCCCTCCGCGACAAGGTGCTCGACGGATTCGAGCAGATCCTCCGCGTCCGCCGTCCCCCACGCCCTGCTCACCGCCCCGTGGAACGCCCTTCCGTACCCGTCGCTCCCCCGCGGGTTTAGGAGCAGGACAGCCCACCCTCTGCCGACAAGCTCCTGGTGGTACAGGTGGACTTCGTCGGCACCGGGGTTCCATGCGTTGTGCGGTCCACCGTGTACGTCGAGCAGCAGAGGTTGAGGTCTCTGCGCCGCCGGGTCCCGCATCAGCCAGCCGTGCACCACAGTGCCATCGGCGACGACGAACTCGCGCTCGGCCCTCGAGACCAGATGGACATCCTCCAGCAACGCGGCTCCGTGTGACGTGAGCGTCCGAGTGGTGCCGGCGGCAGAGACCATGACGACCTCGCCGAACGAATCAGGCTGTCCCAGCACGATCGCGGCCCGGTCACCCACGACCGACATCCCGGCGACGTTCGTGTCCGGACCCGCCAGCAGCGGGCGTGGTCGCTGGCCCGGGTCCTCCGCCACGACGAACAGATGGGTGCTGCCTCGATCGCGGGCACAGAACCACACCTCGTCATTCGCCGCCAGTTGGGGCAACGCGCCGGGATAGGCCGGAGCCCCGCACATCACCGTCCGGTCCAGGGTGGCTGTCAGGTTCACGACGTCCCCGCCGTCCAGCGGGACCAGCAGCAGATCCTCCGGATCACTCGGGTCGCCGAGCGTCCCGACGGCAAGCAGCGCCTCGCCGTCCGACGTCCAGGACACGGACCCGAAGATCCCCTCCGCGGCGCGGACGGCGGTCGGGGGGGCGTCTTTGGTCGGGTCCACGACGAACAGCGAGGAGCGGAACGTCAAGTCGGCATCCTCCTGCGGCGCCGCGACGAAGGCGATCCGGCCGTCGCCGGACCACGAGGGACGGCCGGCGTCCCAGTCTCCCGAGGTCAGCTGCCGCACCTGCCGGGTGGCCAGGTCCAGGACGTGCAGATGGACGTAGCCGCGCCGCAGCCCGGCTCCGTCCGCCTTGTGGCCGAGCCTGTCCGCCACGATCGGAGCATGCTCGTCAACATCCTCGGTCGGGGCGACGAAGGCGATCCGGAGGCCGTCGGGGCTCCAGACCGGCGGACCGGCTCGGAACTCGAGCATCGTCAGTTGCTCGGGCTCGCCCCCGAGCAGCGGAGCCAGCCAGATCTGTGGGGCGTCGTCGTCCCCGCCGCGCAGGAACGCGAGCCGGTCGCCGTCGGGTGAGTATGCCGGGGACCGGTCGTCAGGACCGTAGGTGAACGGCATCGGCTCGCCGCCGTCAGCGGGCACCCGCCACAGGGCCCGGCGGTAGCGGTCCGCCGACGGGTCGACGGTGCGCAGGACGTAGACGACCTCACCCGCGTCGGGTGACAGTGTCGGCTGCTCCGGGACCGCGATCCGGTCCAGGTCGTCGATGCGTGCGCGTCTGGTCATCACGCGAGCGTGTGGACACCGGGAAAGTGGCAGGCGGCCTGGTGCGGACGGGTGCCCGCCTCCCGGCTCGGGTCCTCGGTCCGGCACACGACCCGGTCCGGGTGGAGGACCGGACCCATCGGGCATCGGGGATGGAAGTGACACCCCAGCGGAGGATCGTGCGGATCAGCGGGGTCCTCGTCGAGCACGGCGGAAGTCGGGAGAGCATCCAGGCCCAGGCGCGGGACCGCGTCGAGGAGGGCCCGGGTGTACGGATGCTGCGGTGCCGTCAGCAGCTCGTCGGTGGTCGCCGTCTCCACGACCCGGCCCAGATACATCACCGCGATGGTGTCGCTGACGTACCGGACGACCGAGAGGTTGTGGGAGATGAGCAGCACCGAGATCCGCAGCCGCTCACGCAGGTCGCGGATGAGGTTGAGGATCGCGCCCTGGACCGAGGCATCGAGCGCGGAGGTGATCTCGTCGGCGACGAGCACGTCCGGCTTCGCGGCCAGCGCGCGGGCGATGGCCACCCGCTGCCGCTGGCCCCCGGACAGCTCGCGTGGCAGCAGTCGTGCGTAGCGCGCGTCCAGGGACACGAGGTCGAGCAGCTCGACCACCTCCCCGGACCGCATGGAGCGCGGCAGCATTCGGGTGGTACGGATCGCCTCGAGCAGGGTGTCACCCACGGTCATGCGCGGGTTGAGAGAACCGAAGGGGTCCTGGAAGACCATCTGCACCCGGCGACGTCGCTGACGCCGGGCGCGGGCCGGGAGATCGTCGAGATCTTGGCCGTCGTGGAGGATCCGCCCCTCGTCGATGTCCACCAGGCCGACGAGAGCCCGGGCCAGCGTCGACTTGCCCGATCCCGACTCACCGACGAGGCCGAGCACCCCGTCGGCCGGCACCCGCAGGTTGACGTTGTCGACGGCCCGCATCAGGTGCTGGCCGGTGCCGTAGGTGACGGTCACGCCGTCGAGGTCGACCGCGGTCACTGCCCCACCAGCTCGGGTGTATTCTGCGCGGCAACCGGGCCCGTCCGCGGGTACCAGCACGCGACGCGCTGCCAGGTCGAGTCAACCGCCGCCAGGTCGGGTCGATCCTCTCTGCACCGATCCGTGGCGAAGTCGCACCGGGGCGCGAACGCGCAGCCGTCGGGAATCGCGGACGCATCCGGCGGCCGGCCGGCGATGGTGGCGAGAGGCTGGGTCCGGTCGGTGCTCATGTCCGGGATGGAGGCCAACAGCGCGCGAGTGTACGGGTGCGCCGGGCCGGTGTGCAGGGCCCCCGCCTCCACATCCTCCACGATGCGTCCGGCGTACATCACCAGGACCCGGTCGCAGAACTGGGCGACGACGGCGATGTCATGGCTGATCAGGATCGCACTGGCGCCGGTGTCGTCACGCACCTTCCGGAGCAGTTGGAGGATCTGTTGCTGGACGGTGACGTCGAGGGCGCTGGTCGGCTCGTCGGCAACGACCACCTTGGGCTCGGCCATCAGGCCCATGGCGATCATCGCGCGTTGCCGCATCCCGCCGGACAGCTCGTGGGGATACTGTCGGGCGCGCCGTGCCGGGCTCGACATGCGCACGCCGCGCAGGCGCTCGACCGCCTGCCGCATCGCCGCCCGGCGGCCGAGCCCGCCGTGCACCTCACCGACCTCGGCGATCTGCCGTCCCACGCGCAGCGCCGGGTTGAGGGAGGTGCCCGGGTCCTGGAACACCATCGCGAGGGACGTGCCCAGGAGTCGCTTGCGGGCCGTCGTCGGCATCGTGCGCAGGTCGTGACCGTCGATCTCCAGCCGAGTGGCCGACACTCGACCGGGGTAGGGGACCAGCTGGGCCAGGGCCAGGGCGGTCAGGCTCTTGCCGCTCGCCGACTCCCCGACGACGCCCAGCAGCTCGCCCTTCGAGAGAGCGAAGCTGATGCCTCGGACCGGCGTGATCACTCCGAAGCGAGACGGGAAGCTCACGGTAAGGTCCTCGACGACCAGGGCAGGTCCCGGAGCGGCGTCCGCACCGACCGCGGAGGACACCGATGCCGGATGAGGGGTCTTCTGCTCGCGCAGCAGCCGGCGGGGAACCGCGGCTGGGCGGGTGCTCGCGGCGGCGGCCAGGGCCTCACCCAGGCTGTTGAAGGCCAACCCGGCGATCACGACGGCCGCCGCGGGGCCGAGGGCGGTCTCGGGATGCACGTAGATCCGTCCCAGCGCTTCGTTGAGGAGCCTTCCCCAGTCGTAGCTAGGAGCCTGCACGCCCAGGCCGATGAAGCTCAAGCCGGACATGGCCAGGAGTGCGAACCCGACGGCGAGAGTGACGTTCAAGATGATCGGCTCCGCGACGTTGGGCAGGACGTGCCTGGCCAGGATGCGCCACCGGGGCACTCCCAGCACCTTGGCGGCAGCGACATAGTCGGAGGAGGCGACGGAGGCGGCCAGGGTCTGGGTGAGCCGGGCGAACGAGGGCGCTGCGGACAGCCCGATCGCGAGTACGGCGGCGTGCGCCCCCACACCCAGTACGACCCCCAGGAAGATCACCAGCAGGATGCTGGGGAACGCCAGAGAGAAATCGATGAACGACGCGATCGCCCTCCCACCGCGGCGGCCCAGGACCGTGGGCAGCGCCCCCAGCGGCACACCCACACAGGCACCGACGGCTACCGCGAGTACGGCCAGGGTGAGCGAGAGCCGGGTCGCGACCAGCAGCCGGGCGAACAGGTCGCGGCCGAGGTTGTCGGTGCCCAGCGGATGGTCGGACGAGCTGCCCTCGAGGAGGCCCGGGATGTCGACGCGGGCAGCCTCGTCGGCCCAGATGTACGGCGCCACCACGGCCAGCACGATCAGGGCCGCCACCATCAGGGTGCTGATTGCCCCGGTGGGCGTCCTCAACGCCGACACCAGTCCGTCCTTGGTCGTCGCCACGCGCTACTGCTCCCTGATGGTCGAGCGGGGGTCCAGGAAGCCGAGGATCAGGTCCACGGCCAGGTTGGCTACCAGCACCGCGGCTCCGAGCACGACCATGATCGCCTGGGCGAGGGCGAAGTCCTGTTGGGTCACCGAACTCACGGCCGTGACGCCCAGACCAGGCCAGGCGAACACGATCTCCACGAGGACCGTCCCGCCCACCAGCCCGCTCAGCAGCAGTCCGCCGATGGTCACGGTGGAGGTGAGCATGTTCGGCAGGGCGTGTCGCAGGTACTCCAGTCGCGCCGGGAGGCGCTTCCCGCGCGCGGTGCGCATGTAGTCCTCGCCGAGGACGTCGAGGGTCTCGGCCCGCACGATCCGAGCCAGCGCGGCGATCGAGCCGATGCACAGCGCGGCAACGGGCAGCACATAGGACTCCGGGCCGGTCTGCCCGGCGACCGGGAACCAGCCCAGCTCGACCGCGAACAGGTACACCAGCGCAACTCCCAGCACGAACCCCGGGACGACGGCGAGGACGCCGGTGGTGCCCTGGAAGACGAGCTCGGTCGTGCGCCCGCGTCCGTCCCGGGTGAGCACCGCTGCCAGCATCCCCAGCGGAACGGCCAGCCCCATGATCACCACGAAGGCGATCCCGGCCAGCTGGGCGCTGTTCGGCAGTCGGTCGGCGATGATCTGTGACACGGGCAGGTTGGAGACGAGCGAGGTCCCGAGGTCACCGGTGAAGATGCCCGTGACGTAGTCGAGGTACTGCTCCAGGATCGGCTTGTCCAGGCCGAGCTCCGCGCGCCGCTGCTCGACCAGGCTGGCCGACGCCTGCGGACCCAGGGCAGCCCGGACGGGGTCGCCGGGGATGACATGGATCATCGCGAACGAGATCGTCAGCAACCCCAGCATGGACGCGGCCAGGCGACCGAGCCGGCGGACGAGGAAGCGCGCGGTCTGGTTCCTCGCGGCCGACCGGAACGCGGAGAGCGGACTCACCGCCACGGCGTCACTCACCGGTACATTCGGATGCTCGTCGCTCCCAGGCCATAGTCATACGACGCGCCCCGGGTGTAAATCTTCGCCAGGGTGATGGCGATGGGCACGATGTCGGCTCGCTCGAACAGGGCCCCTTCCGCCTGCGCCCACAGCTCGCAGCCCTCCTGACCGGGGGTGCCTTGTGCCTCGTCGGCGAGCCGTTCGTAGTCCGGGTTGTCGATCGCCGCGAAATTCTGGCCCTGGGGTGGCAGCGGACCGCTCGCGAAGACCACGAGCCCGCTCGGGTAGGAGATCGCCGCGCTCAAGAAGGCGAGCTCCCACGGGGGATCCTCTTCGAACAGGGTCGCGAGAAAGGCGTTTTGCCCCTCTCCCTTCAGCTCCACCTCGACGCCGACGTCCTCCAGCAGCTGGGTGACCAGCTCCAGGCCGGCGTCGAGCGCCGGCTCGCCACTCGCGTAGGACGCGGTCAACGACAGCGGCTGCCCGTCCTTGGTCCGGACGCCGTCCGAGCCCGTCGTCCAGCCCGCGGAGTCGAGGAGTTCCCCGGCACCCTCGGGGTCGAACTCGGGCAGCGTGCCCTCGATGGAGTCGGTTCGGCAGGGATCGGGCAGGATCGTCGTCAAATCGTGGGCCCGCTCCCCGGCCTGCTCGGTGAGCACCGGCGTCAGCGCGTCGAGGTCGAGCGCCATCGTGATCGCCCGACGCACGTCCGGGTCGGCGGTGGGAAGACCCTCGCGCTGGTTGAACCACATCTCGGCCGGGCCTCCGGGGAACTCCGTGACATCGAAACCCTGGCCCTCGAGCCGGGCCTCGTCCGGCCCGGACGCTCCGATGTCGTTCAGCTCGCCGGCCAGGAACAGGTTGACCGCGGTGGACGGGTCGCGCACGACACGAATGACAACCTCGGCCGGGAAGCCGGGCTCCGCCGTGCTGGCTCCGTCCGGGCCCCAGGCGTAACCCTCCCGTGCCGTCATGGTGACGTGGTCGTCGGCCACGTAGTCGCTCAGCGCGAAGGGGCCCGTGCCGTCGGTCTCCTGCGAGAGCGACTTCGGGTCGGCAAGGCCGCCCGGGCACACGATCAGCATGCTTCCTGCGTTCTCGAGCAGGAAGCCGAACGGCTTCTCCAGCGTGATCGTGACCGTGCGGGACACGTCATCGGAATCCACCGTGTAGTTCTCCAGCCCTGAGCCGTAGCGCGGTGAGGCGTTCTCCGGATCCGCGATCCACTCGAAGTTGGCGGCGACGGCGTCTGCGGTCAGCTCCGTCCCGTCCTCGCAGGTGATCCCCTCACGCAGCGTGAACGTAACGCGAGCACCGGTCACCTCCCAGTCCTCGGCGAGGTACGGGCGGATCTCGCCCTCGGGATCCACCAGGATCAGGGAGTCGTAGGCGAACGTGACCACGCTGTTGGTGATGGCGGAGACCGTTGTCAACGGGTGCAGGTTGCCCGGATCGGCGTTGATGCTCGTCGTGAAGGTCGCTCCCTCGGCCAGCTCAGGTTGATCGTTTCCCTCACCGCCGCCGGCGTCCGAGCACGCGGACACGACCGCGACCAAGCAGCACGCGACCAGAATCCGGATGGTGGTCATGGGCTTCCTCCGCTCGAGGGACAAGATGGGTGCCCGGTCAGGATCGGCTGTTGAGGTGCTGCAAATCTTCGTACGCTGGGACCAGATCCCGGCCACGGCATGGTCGTGAGGGCCAACCACTCTGGCTAGCCAGTTCTGGGGGTGGCTCGCATCCCCATGTGCAGGTACGACGCCCCATCGGGGAGCGAGTAGAACACCATGGGGGTCCACGTGTGACTGTCGTCGTCGCGGGTGACGAACAGCGATTCGCTCACGGCTGTCAGCCTGATCTCGTCGACCGGGTCATCGTCCAGTGCAGCGAGCGGCCCGGTCGCGATGACGCGGCCAGCGAGCCGTCCGGCCTGCTTCTCGAGCTCGATGCGGACACCGACTCGTTCGTACACACCGATGTACGGATCGACGTCCACGGTCGGCGGCCTGTCGGGAGGAGCCAGTGGCTCTGGCATCGACAGTCCGCAGAGTTCCTCCAGCAGCTCGGGGAACAAAGCGTGGTAGAGGTCACCACTGCGGCCGCCGTTGGTGAGCAGCACGACCGCCACTCCGGCGGTCGGGACCACGCGCAGGTACGTCGACTGGCCGATCGTGTTGCCGTCGTGCCCGTAGACGCTGCGGTCGTCCCAGTCGAGAAGGATCCAGCCGGCTGACCAGTGAGTGCCGAGCGTCCAGCGGTCCGGGATCACGACTGCCGGCCGTTGCATCTCTCGCACGGCGTCGGATGAGAGCACCCGCTTGCCCCCTGCGCCGATGCCGCCGTCCAGGTGCATCCGTGCGAAGCCGACCACGTCCGCGGCCGTTGCGCAGATCTGACCCGCCGGACCCATCGAGCGCGGCAGCGTCCAGTGCTTCGTCAGTACCTGCTGTCCGTCGTCGTCGCGATGCCCGTAGGCCACCCGGTATCGGAGAGCCTCCTCTGGGAGGGTGACCGTCCGCTGGGCTCCGAGCGGCTCCAGGAGCCGCGTGCGTAGCGCGTCGTCCCAGATGAGCCCGGTGAGCTTCTCCACGATCCGACCGGCCAGCACGTAGCCGGTGTTGCAGTAGGACATGGTGGCGCCGACGGGGTGGGAGAAGCCGAGCGTCGCACAGCTGTCGACGTACCCGGCCAAGGCGTCGTCACCCCGGCCGGTGTCCTGAAAATGGTCGCCCTGGATGCCGCTGGTGTGGGTCAGCAGGTGCTGCACGGTGACCTGCTCCAGCGCCTCCGGGTCGGTGAGCCTCAGCTCGGGCAGCAGCTCGGCCACCTTCTGGTCCAGCGCCACCCGACCCTCGTCCACCAGCTGCATGAGCAGGACGGCGGTGTAGGGCTTGGTGACCGAGCCGATCTGGAACACCGACTCCGGGGTCGACTCAACGCCCGTCTCGACGTTGAGCACTCCCGTGGCGACCTCGGTGACCCGGTCGTCCTCCAGGACTGCCAGGGAGGCGGCTGGCACGCCGTGCTGGCGCGCCAGCTCTCCTAGCCGGTTCCGCCATGCTGACTGGTCCATCGCCCACTCCTCTCGTCGGGCTCGCCTGGACGGCTCGCCACCCCATGTGCAACTCACGCTCGCCCTCGGGCTCGAAGCACCACGGGCGTCCACGGTTCGTTCTTCTCGAGGGTGCGAGAGTCACCGAGTCTGTTTCTGCCAGCCGGCCGGTCACCAGTCCTTGGACGCTCGCAGCCACTCCGATGACGTGGTTACTTCTGCCAGCCGGTCCGCCAGCGGGCTCACGCCGATGCCGGGGCCGGTGGGAACGGACAGATGGCCGCCGTCGAGCTCGAAGGGCTCGGTCAGATCGGCCTTGTAGTACCGCTTCGACGCGGATGTGTCACCCGGCAGGGTGAATCCCGGAAGTGATGCCAGGGCCAGGTTCGCAGCGCGGCCGAGGCCGCTCTCGAGCATCCCGCCGCACCACACGGGCACCTGGTTGGCGAGGCAGAGGTCGTGGATGCGGCGGGCTTCCAGGTAGCCACCGACGCGGCCGGGCTTGATGTTGACGATGGAGCAGGCGGCCATCGCGAGCGCATCCGCGGCCTGCGCCGCGGACTCGATGGACTCGTCCAGGCAGATCGGCGTGCTGACTCGTCGGGCGAGCTCGGCGTGGCCGCGCAGGTCACCGGCCGCCAGTGGCTGCTCGAGCAGGCTGAGATCGAAGGCATCCAGTCGACGGAGGTGGTCGGCGTCGGCCAAGGTGTACGCGGCGTTGGCATCGACCTGCAGCATGAGGTCGTCACCGAACCGTTCGCGCACCGCCCGGACCGGCTCGACGTCCCAGCCCGGCTCGATCTTGAGCTTGATCCGGAGGTAGCCGTCGGCGAGGTAGCCCGACACTGCGTCGAGGAGCTCGGGAACCGAGTCCATGATCCCGACCGAGACTCCGCACCCCACCCGGTCGCGCAGGCCACCCAGGTGGTGTGCCAGGGACGCCCCGGTGCTCCTGAGCTCGGCGTCCAGGACCGCCATCTCGAGGGCTGCCTTGGCCATCCGGTGGCCCCTGACCGGTGCCAGCACGTCGGCGACGGCGGCCGCAGTGACCTCGTCGCCCCGGAACAGCATCGGGACCAGGATTCGGCGGAGTACGTCGACGCAGCCGTCGACGTATTCAGAGGAGTACAGCGGCTGGGCGTCCGCGACGCACTCGCCCCATCCTTCGGTCTCGTCGCCGACCACCCGCACGAGAAGGGCATCGCGCACGGTCGTGGTGCCGAAGGAAGTCCGGAACGGACCCACCAACGGCATCGCGATGGTGCGCAACTCGATGCCGGTGATTTTCACGCCTGCCCCCGCTGTACGACGTACCAGCCCTCGCGGTTGAAGCCGGTCACCTGCGCGCCGTCCTCGACCAGTCCTCCCAGGACGTCTCGAAGCGCGAACCGCCAGTCTCGTGCGGCCGCGGGATTCTCCAGTCGCAGCCGCTCGATGTCCTCGGGCACGCCGACCAGGACGGTGGACGTATGGCGCGGACCCACCGCGGGGCGGCCCGTCGCGTCCGCCGACAGTGCGACCGAGGCACCCGCACGGCGCAGCGATTCGACCTCGACCTCGCGAGGATGACCGGCGCATGCGAGCGAAGCGTTCGCGTCGTCCAGGTGCCACTCGACGACCACGCGGTCGGACTCGTCGCCGGCGTTGATGCCGTCGGCCATCGGCCCGTAGAAGTCGACGATGTAGCTTTGAGCGCTCACGGCCAGCTTGCACAAGTTGAAGTAGGCGTTGCGACGTACGAGCGGGTCGTAGGTCCAGCTGACCCGATCGAGGCCGCGCAGCAGGACCCAGGCCCGCTGGTGGGTCTTGAGGGCGAAGCCGACGTTGCGACCCTGGGCACTCGCGTCGACGCCGGCGATGTGCGAGTGCAGCTTCCACTCGTCGGCGAGGCCGAAGAACCCGGTGCACGCCCCGATGATCTTGTCTTCGCACAGCGCGAGGCTCACGTAGTTACCCGCATGGCTGAGGGCGCGCAGCGCGCGTGGCGTCATGGAACGATCCCCGGGGGGCTCTCGCCAGATGCGGGCGAACAGGTCACAGGTCGCGTCGAGCTCCTCGGGCCCGGTCGGCTCACGCACCGTTACCTTCGCGCGGGTGGCGGCCGCGTCGGCGTCGGCGGCCGCAGCGTCGGCGGCGACGCTGCGCTCGAGCACCGGCCGGGGCAGGAGGGCGGCTGGCGCTGGGACTTCCACCATGCCCGTCATCGTGCCGGCCACTGGTCCGCCGGGGCTCGTGCAAACCGTAGATTCGACGGCTCGAGATTGGTGCGGGCTGACGAGACATGCCTTCCTTCGCTCGACAGCCCGCGGTCGAGAGCCCGTCGATCGTGAGCCCCGAGACCAGGGCGGTTCGTACATTCGCACAACCACTGGATCTATATCTGGGGCGGAATGACAATGAGGACGAACGGTGGCCGAGGCCATTGTGAAGGGGCGGAGGAGGTGGGGCCATGCCCGCGACGGCCGGGGCAAGCACGCTCGCCGGATTGCTGGATGCGCTCGGCAGCGGCGTGATCGACGTCCTGACCGCGTCGCATGGTCTTGACACAGCGGTCGGGGAGCCGGTCGTCTTCGACGCGGTCGCCGGCATGACGATCGCGAACGGCGACGTGGTGCTGGCGGTGGGCGTCGACCCCGAGAGTGCGCAGGCTTTCGATGTCGTCGAGGCGACACGGCAGGCCGGTGGCGTCGCGGTCGTGTTCCAGGCCGAGGTGCCACCGGCCAGTCTGGTTCGGGCCGGCGAGTCCGCGGGGGTCGTGCTGCTGGCCGTGCCGTTGGGGACGGCGTGGGGGCAGCTGTTCACCCTTCTGCGTACCGCGCGGGGTGCACGTGCACCCTCCGAGGTCGGTCACCGTGATGGCACGCCGCAGGTCGGTGATCTCTTCAGCCTGGCCAACGCGATCGCCTCGATAGTCGGCGGTGCGACCACCATCGAGGACCTGCAGTCGAACGTGCTGGCCTACTCAAACCTGGGCCATCCGATCGACAAGCCCCGCCAGGACACCATCCTGGGACGTCGAGTGCCCCACGACTGGTCGGCTGCCCTCGTCGAGGCCGGGGTGTTTCGTGAGCTCTACCGAACCGACGACGTGGTCAGGATCCCGACCCTGACCCGGGCGGGGGACGATCCGGAGCAGGCGGTGGAGTACCGGCCGCGGCTGGCCATCACGGTCCGTGCCGGGGGTGAGGCGCTGGGATCGATCTGGGTCATGGAGGGGCCGGGTGCGCTCCCGGAATCCGCCGAGGACGGGCTTCGTGCGGCCGCCCAGATTGCCGCGATGCACCTGTTGCACCATCGGGCCAGTACTGACATGGAGCGGCTGCGACGAACCGAGCTGCTGCGAACCCTCCTGGAGGGCGACCGACCGGGCCAGGCCATCGCCGCGCTCCGGATGTTCGGCAAGACGCCGCTGGCTGTGCTGGCATTCGAGCCGGCCTTCGTCGACGAGGACGAGCCCGAGCTGGAGCTCGAGCGCCTGGTCGACCTGCTCACCTTGCAGGCAAAGGTGTTCCGTCGCCACGCCCATGCCGTGTGGATCGGCTCCGCGGTGTATGTCGTCCTCCGCACGTCCGACGTGGCGGACCGGACCCGACTGCGCTCCCTGGCGGAGGACCTCAGGCGCCGGACCGAGCGCAGCACCAAGCGTGGCATCAAGCTCGGTATCGGCTCCGCCGTCGACGATCCGCGGGAGCTTCATCGCTCGCGTGCCGAGGCCGACCAGGTGCTCACCGTCCTACGGCGCAACGGGGAGAACATCGGGGACGTCGACGAGCTACGCGGAGCGATCGCCCTGGCCCGTCTCGAGGAGCTGATGGCAGACGAGCCGCTCCTGCGGGCCGGCAAGGTGGCGGCCCTGGTGGAGCACGACGCCAAGCACCACACCAGCCACGTGACCACCCTCCTGGCATACCTCGACTCCTTCGGCGACGTCGTGGCGGCCGCCGCCTCCATGAACATTCACCGCAACACGTTCCGCTATCGGTTGGGCCGGATCGCGGAGCTGTCCGGCATCGACCTGGACAACCCCGACGAGCGACTGATCACCCATCTCCAGCTCCGCCTCCCCGCCCTGTCGGGGGCGGTGACCACCGACGGTGACGACCGGTTGTGCGCTCCGACGACCGCAGGAGCCGCGAGTGGTAGTCGAGGACGAAGTCGTGCCGGCGGTGCCGGGGCAAGGTAGCGACGGCGAGCAGGTCCACGAAAGGGATTGGGCAATGATGATGACGCAGCTGCCGGACGCAGTCGAGCTCCAAGAGCGCCTGGACAAGGCTCTGCGCGAGTACGACGTCCCCGGTGCCGTGCTCGGCGTACTCAGTGGGGACGATGTCGTCGTGAGTGCGGCCGGGATCGCACGTCTGCCAGACGGCCCACCGGTCCGAAGCGACACCCTCTTCCTGATCGCCTCCATCACGAAAGTGTGGACCGCGACCATGGTTCTCCAGCTGGTCGACGAGGGCGCGGTCGACCTGGACGCGCCGGTCAACCGTTACCTGGAACCGCCTCTACGACTCCCCGACCAGACAGTTGCGGACACTGTCACGGTCCGTCACATGCTGTGCCACACCGGCGGCTTCTACGGTGACAAGGACGAGCCAGAGGACCGCAGCGACGACGCCGTACGAACCGCGGTCGAGTCGTTTGCGACGCTGCCTCAACTGCACCGGCCGGGGACGCTCTTCTCGTACTCCAACGCCGGGTTCGACGTGCTCGGCCGGATCGTGGAGTGCCTCGACCACAAGACCTGGGACCAGGCGCTCAAGGACCGGTTGCTCGAGCCCCTGGGGCTGGCGCACACCTTTACCCTGCCGGAGGAGGCCGCCGTCCATCCTCTTGCCGTCGGACACGAGCCAAAGGGACCCGACACTCTCGATCTCGAGCCGGTCAAGACCTGGCTCAGCGCGCGCGGCTCCGGCCCGTGTGGCGGCACACTCGCCACGACTGCCTCGGATCTGCTCGAGTTCACCCGCATGCACATGCGCGACGGGGTCGCCTCCGACGGCAGGCGGGTGCTCTCGGAGCGCTCGGCGCGGCTCATGCGAGAGTCGCAGATCGACGTGCCCGATCCCTCCGACTCGCCGGCATGGGGCTTGGGCTGGGCCCTTGTGCGGCAGGCCGACCCGCTCGTCATCGAGCACGGGGGCAACACCCACGGTCAGCTCGGCCAGCTCGTCGCCATCCCCGAGCATGATCTGGCCATCTGCGTGCTCACCAACGGGGACACCCAGGGACTGCTCCGCAAGCACCTCGTGGGTGGGCTGGTCCGCGAACTGCTTGGGGTGGAGTTGCCGAGGACACCGTCCCCGGGAACCGACGAGGACGAGCCTGACCTGGAGCTCGTGACGGGCCGCTACCGCCGCAGTGAGGAGATCGAGCTCGAGGTCCGGCGTGCCGGCGACGGCCTCACGCTCAGCGTCGACACCTCTGGCGAGGTGGCTGAACGGGTGAAGTCGTTCACCCAGCCGCTGGTACACGCCCAGGGCTGGACGTACCTGGTCACACTGCCGCAGATGACCGAGCCGCTCACCGTCACCTTCGTCCGGGAGGCCGAGGACGACCCACGAGCGACCCATCTGAGCTTCGGGCTGCGGCTGTCGCCCTGCATCTCATGAGCTCCGACAGCTCCTAGCGGCGGCGGAGGAGCTCGGCCACCAGCCCCGCCACCAGCGCGGCACGCTCTGGCATGGCGTCCAGCCGCACGTGCTCACCCTCCGCGTGAGCTCCTCCTCCGAACGCCCCGAGACCGTCCAGCGTCGGTACGCCGGCCGCGGCTGTGAAGTTGCCGTCGGAACCGCCGCCGACGGCCACGCCGCGCAGCTCTGGTAGGCCAAGGCGGGCGGCCACGGTCCGGGCGAGCTCGAACAGGCCCGTCGATGCCTGCACCGGCAGGGGCGGGCGGTTCGGGCCGGCGTTCAGCTGGATCCGCGTGCCGGACAGTCGCGGGGACAGACGAGCCAGGTCACTACGCACCCGTTGTTCCTCCGCGGGCTGCGCAGTGCGCACATCGACGTGGAAGTGCGCGGCGTCCGGGACGGTGTTGGGGGTCGTCCCCACCGACGCCACGGTGGGAGTCACCGAGGTGCCGGCCCCCGGATCACCGAGTGCCTCCACGGCGAGGACCTGATGAGCCAGCTCCACACCGGCGTTTGCGCCCAGCTCCGGCTCCAGCCCGGCATGTGCGGCACGTCCGGTGATGGACACCCCGAAATGGGAGACGCCCTTCCGAGCGGTCTTCAGGGCCCCGTCCGCACTCGGCTCGAGGACGAGCACGGCATCCGCACCCGCAGCTGCCACCTCGATGAGCCGCTGGGACGTCGGCGACCCTATCTCCTCGTCCGAGGTGACGAGCAGCGAGACGCCGCTCAGCTCGTCGAGGTGGGCCAGGGCGAACAGGCCCTGGACCAGACCGGCCTTCATGTCGAAGCATCCGGGGCCGGTGGCCGTCGCCCCGTCGACCTCGAACGGCCAGCGGTGCAGGGTCCCTGCCGGCCACACGGTGTCCAGATGGCCCAACAGCAGGACGCGTGTCGGACCGCCGAACCGCCAGTACAGGTGCCGTCGGCCGTCGCCTTCGAGTCGTTGGGGCGCCGGGCCTCCGAGAAGCCCAGCAACCTGGGCTTCGAGCACACGTCCGCAGGCAGCCGTCAGCTCGGCGTCGGCAGATGGTGACTCCGCACGGACCAGCTCGCCGAGCGCCTCGACCATCTCGGGCAGGAGCGTCTGCAGCCGGTCGAGGAGCGTCATCCCCGGCCACGCACGCCCGGCCTGCCCAGGTCGGCCCGAAAGAGTCGCAGGACGTTGCCGCCGAGCACGGCCCGTACGTCCTGCTCGCTCATGCCACGAACGAGCATCTCGTGGGTCACGAGGGGTAGACCCGCCGGACCCTCGAGTCCGGGAATCGCCAGCCTTTCGTCGAGCCCGACGTCCTCGGAGATCAGTGGCTCGTCGCCCGGATGGAGCTCGCCGACCAGCTCCTTGATGAAGTCGGGTCCCAGGCCCACATGCTCGATGCCGGCCACCCAGGCAACGTGTTCGATGTGGTCGACCACGCTTCCGACCGTCGCGTCGTGGTCGGCAACGAACCCGGCGTAGAAGTTGACACAGACGACGCCTTCGGTCGCGGCGATCCCCTTGATCTGGTCGTCGGTCAGGTTTCGGTGGTGGTCACGCAGCGCGCGCGCCGACGAGTGCGTCGCCAGCACTGGTCGGGTCGCGATCTCCAGGACGTGGTCGACGCCCGCCTGGCCGAGGTGTGACACGTCCAGGATCAGGCCGTCCTCCTCGAGGACCGACAACGCTTCGACGCCGGCACTGGTCAGGCGCCCTCCGGTCGCGTCCTCCGAACTACCGTCGGCCAGCGCGGAGCGACCGAAGTGGGTGAACGAGACCACTCGGATCCCCAAGCGACCGAGCAGCCGTAGCAGCTCTACGTCGTCATCGATCTGGGGACAACCCTCGAGAGCGAGGACCAGTGCGATGCGTCCGGATGAGAGCACTTCGTCGACTTCGACCCCCGTGCGACACAGACCTACGGCATCCGGATTCGCTTCCGCGAGGCGATGGGCCGACTCGATCATCCGCAGCGTCTGGCGGAGCGCGCCCTCGGGACGAAACTGTTCGTCGATGAAGATCGGCAACACCTGGATGTCCACCCCGCCGGCCCGCAGTTGCGGCAGCCAGCGCTCGCGAAAGTACTTTCCGCACTGGGCTGCTGATCGACGGACGACGAGCATCAGCAGGTCATTGTGGGTGTCGGCGACCACGGCGCTCCGGTGTATGTCGGTGTCCACGCGCTGCATTGTCACGCCCCGCGGTGACCGGTGCCGATGGTCAGGACGCAACGATCTCGGCCCTTGCGTTGTGCCGTCGAACAACCTGAGTTGCGTCCGCACGCTGAGTGCAGAGGCGTGGCGCCCCAAGGCCCAACAAGACCGGCTGCTCGCAAAGAAGCGTGGTTGCCGGGTCTGACCCGGCGCTGTGCCTGGTTGCCCGGGTTCGTTCTGCTGGTGGTGTCGGAGTACGGCGGAGAGCTGGAGCAAGACCTGGGGCGGCAGCCACCACCACATCCTCAATCACACCAAGATCAACACCGGTGGGCGCGCGGTCGATCCTGAAACAGGCTCAAAACGGCACCGCTGGAACCCATGATCATGGGCGCCTCAGCGGGCGGCCCGGTGCACCAGTGCGGAGGGGTCGAGGCCCCGGATCGAGGCGTCCAGGACCTCGACGGTGTGCGCCATCCCGATCCGGCCGCCGGAGCGCTCGATCGAGGCGGCGACCTGCATGAGGCAGCCCGGGTTCGCCGTCACGAGCAGCTGCGCTCCGGTGGCCAGGACGTTAGCCGCCTTGCGGTCACCGAGCTCCGCGGCCGGTTCGGGGAACAGCACGTTGTAGATCCCGGCCGAGCCGCAGCACAGCTCCGCCTCGGCGATCTCCCGGAGCTGCAGGCCCGGGATTCCCCGCAGTAGCGCCCGGGGTTGCGCCCGCACGCCCTGCGCGTGCGCGAGGTGGCAGGCGTCGTGGTAAGCCACTGTGACCGGCAGGGGATGCCGTGCAGCGACCGGCCCGAGTTCGACGAGCAGCTCGGAGACGTCCCGGACCCGGGCCGCGAACCGCGCCGCCCGCTCGGCGTAGGCCGGGTCGTCACGCAGCAGTTCGGCGTACTCCTTCATCGACGAGCCGCAGCCCGCGGCGTTGACAACGATCCGCTCGACGCCCGCGTCGGCGAACGTGTCGATCAGCGTGCGGGCGAAACCCTGGGCCTCCGGTTCGCGCCCGTTGTGCACGCTCAGCGCACCGCAGCACCCCTGCCCGGCCGGGATGACGACGTCGCAGCCCTCGGCGGCGAGCACCCGCGCGGTGGCGGCGTTCACCCCGGGGAAGAACGCGCCCTGGACACAGCCGGTGAGCATCCCGACCACCATGCGCCGGGTCCCGACCGCAGCCACCCGAGCGGGTAGCTTCTCGGGCCGCTGCAACCGTGGGGCGAGGCGTTCCATCGCGGCCAGGGACGGGGCGATCCGGTCCAACACCCCGGTCCGCCGCAGCAGCCGGTCACCGCCGATCCGCTGCCATGCGCGCAGTGGCCCGCGTACCGCCCGCAGCCGTTTCGGATAGGGAAACAGGGCGAAGATGGCACCGCGCAGGGCTCGATCCCGCGGCGTGCGGGAGTGTCGGCGCTCGACCTGCGCGCGGGTGTCCTCGATCAGGCGGTCGTACTGGACGCCGGACGGGCATGCCGTCACGCAGGCCATGCAGCCCAGGCAGGCGTCGAAGTGGCCGACCATCGACGGGCTCATCGGGTCGCCCTCCAGGCCCTGTTGCATAAGGTGGATGCGGCCACGCGGGGAGTCCATCTCCTCGCCCCAGAGCACGTACGTGGGGCAGGTCGGCAGACAGAAGCCGCAGTGCACGCAGTCCGCGACCAGTTCCGCGCTCGGTGGATGGTGGGCGTCGAACGCCGGACCCTCGGTGACGCTGGCCATCAGATTCCTCCTACGAACCGGCCCGGCGCCAGCCGGTGGTCGGGGTCGAACTGGTCCTTGA
>Ga0183260_10000660_pt1 | contig 29260 bp, 23 predicted proteins | sample AntDrymUQ4972206_2_FD_129768 | JGI IMG/M metagenome (GOLD analysis project Ga0183260, IMG submission 129768) | Polar desert sand microbial communities from Dry Valleys, Antarctica - metaG UQ497 (22.06) (version 2) (version 2) | ecosystem: Environmental > Terrestrial > Soil > Desert | place...
GTGCCGTTGCCGGGACGGCCTGCCGTCGCGCTGGTCATCGGGTACGACCATCGCGTCTCGGACGGCAAGGGCGCGCCCTCCCGTTCGGACACGATGATGCTCGTCCGCGCCGATCCGGAGACCGACTCGATCTCGCTGCTCTCGTTCCCACGCGACATGCGCGTCGAGATCCGCTGCCCCGGCGTCGCGCCGTTCTTCGGCAGGATCAACTCCGCGTATCAGGAGTGCGGGCCCCAGGGCTCGCTCCAGACCGTGAAGGCGCTGACCGGGCTCGAGGTCAACTACCTGATCACGGTCAACTTCCGCGGCTTCCGCCAGATCGTGGACAAGCTCGGCGGCGCGTGGATCGACGTCGACCGCCGCTACTTCAACGATCGCGGAGGCCCGTCCGGATACGCGACGATCAATCTTCGGCCCGGCTACCAGCAGCTGACCGGGCGTCGGGCGCTCGACTACGTACGTTACCGACACGCGGACTCGGACCTGTACCGAGTGGCGCGCCAACAGCAGTTCGTGAGGGCGTTCAAGAGCCAGATCAAGGAGAGCTTCGCGCCGATCGCCCTGCTCAAGGTCGTCAACACGATCACGAAGAACGTCGAGGTCGCCCAGGGCGGCGGATCGGAAGTGAGCGGCCGCACCGTGCTCTCGTACGCGCTCTTCGCCTACGGCCTGCCGCGTGGCCGGGTCTTCCAGTCCCGGATCGAGGGATTCGAGGGCGTCTTCGAGCTGACGACCGACTCGTCGAACGTCTCGCGAGCGATCCAGACGTTCACGCATCCCGACGTGGAGTCCTCCGAGAAGGCGACCGCCGTCGCGCTCGGCGAGAAGGCGAAGCGCCGCGCGCGCGCGCCACGCGACACGACCGTGACCGTCCTGAACGGCAACGGGGTCGCGGGGTCGGCGTCGACCGCCGGATTCCAGCTCGGCGAGCGGGGTTATCAGATCCTCACTCCTCCCGCCGGACTGCCGGCCAACGCGCCTCGCTTCGACTACTTCCGTACGCAGGTGTACTACGCCGGCAAGGTGAAAGGAGCGCGTGAAGCCGCCGAGAAGGTGACGAACCTGTTCGCCTCGGCCGAGACGAAGCGCCTCCCCACGGAGATCTCGCGCCTCGCGAACGGGGCGATGCTCACTGTCGTCGTCGGCCAGACCTTCCACGGGACGCTGGCCGCTGCTGCGATCGACCAGACCCCGCGGCGCGAGAAGCCGAACGTCGTCTTCGCTCCCAACGCGTCCCGCGACCTCCTGCGCGAGCGCCGTTCGCGTGTCTCGTTCCCGCTCATGGTCCCGACGGTGATCGAGAAGAGCTCGTGGACGGACTCGACAATGCCCGTTCGTATGTACTGGATCGACCCCGACGAGAAGCACAAGGCGGTGCGGCTCGTGTACAGCATGGGCTCGAACGAGTACTGGGGCGTGCAGATGACGGATTGGGACGACGCTCCGGTGCTCGCGGACAAGAGCCTCACGCGGCGGATCAACGGCCGCATCTACGACCTCTACTACGATGGCCCGAAGCTGCACATGGTCGTCTTGCGGACGAAGCATGCCCGCTACTGGGTCGTCAACTCGTTGCTCGACCGCCTCTCCAACGAGACGATGCTCGCGATCGCCAAGGGCTTGAAGCCTCTGGCGCGAGGGACGTAGCCCCCGGATGCGGATCGCGGTCTTCGGCGCCGGCTACGTCGGCCTCGTCACCGGTGCCTGCATGGCCGACCTTGGACATGACGTCGTCGTTCGCGACATCGTCTCGGAGAAGATCGAAACACTCGAGCGAGGCGACGTTCCGATCTACGAGCCGGGCCTGGACGAGCTTCTAGAGCGAAATCGGGAACGACTGAGGTTCACGCTCGACGTCGCTGAAGCGGTACACGACGCGCAGTTTCTCTACATCTGTGTCGGCACCCCTCCGACTCCGTCGGGTGACGCAGACCTGTCGGCGGTCTGGACGGTCATCGACGAGCTGCCTCGGGATTTCGACGGCGAGCCGCCGGTCTTGGTGATGAAGAGCACGGTTCCCGTTGGGACGGGCGCGTCGGTTCGCGCCGCGCTCGATGTACGCGGCCTCGAACGGATCGGCTATGTCTCGAACCCCGAGTTCACCGCCGAGGGCACCGCCATTCACGACTTCATGCATCCAGATAGAACGGTGATCGGCTCGTTCCGATTCGATGACGGTGACGCGGTCGAGCGGCTGCACCAGGGAATCGACGGGCCGATCATGCGAATGGACGTCGCCTCGGCGGAGATGGTGAAGATGGCGTCGAATGCCTTTCTCGTTACGCGCATCAGCTTCATCAACGAGATCGCGAATGTTTGCGAGGTAACCGGGGCCGATGTCATTCAGGTGGCTGAGGCCGTCGGGCTTGATCATCGTCTCGGCCCGCACTTTCTGCGCGCTGGAATTGGATACGGCGGGTCTTGTTTTCCAAAAGATTCGCTTGCACTGAAGCAGCTCGCGGCGAACTCGGGCTACCACTTCCAGCTTCTCTCCGCGGTGATCGAGGTGAACGAATTGCAAAAGCGCCGCGTGATCAACAAGCTCCAGAAGCACCTCCGCTCACTTCGAGGCAAGCGAGTCGCGCTCCTCGGTCTCGCGTTCAAGCCGAATACCGATGACATGCGGGAGGCACCGTCGATCGTCCTCGCAGCTCGCCTGGCCGCGGAAGGCGCCGAGGTCACTGGTTGGGACCCGGTCGCAGACGGGCGCGCCGTGCTCAATGGTGTCCACATCGCCGACTCTGCGCTCGAGGCGCTGGACGGAGCAGACGCCGCGGTCATCGTCACCGAGTGGCCCGAGCTTCTCGAGCTCGACTGGGACGCGGCCGGCAGCCGAATGCGGAACCGGCTGCTCGTCGACGGCCGCAACATGCTCGACCCGGACGCGCTCAGAGCGCACGGGTTCGAGTACGAGGGCATCGGGCGAGGTGGCTCGTGAGCCTTCCCGCGGTGATCCTCGTCGGTGGCCAAGGGACCCGCCTTCGTCCCCTCACCGACCGGACGAGGAAGGACATGCTTCCGCTCGTCGATCGCCCGCTCCTCGCCTACACGTTCGAGCATCTGGCGCGCTTCGGCGTGGAGGAGGGAATCGTCTCGTGTGGGTACCTCCCGGACCAGATCGGGGCAGCGTTCGGCGAGGGCTACGCCGGACTGGCGCTCGAGTACGCGGTCGAGCCGGAGCCGCTCGGGACCGGCGGCGCGATCGGGTTCGCCGCGCGCGGGCTCGAGAGCAGCTTCTTCGCGCTGAACGGCGACTCGCTCCGTGAAGCCGATCTCGCCGAGCTCCTTCGCTTCCACCGTTCGACCGGCGCGAAGGCGACGATCCTGCTCACTCCGGTAGCCGATCCCAGCCGGTACGGGCTCGTCCGTCTCGCTGCCGACGGCAGGGTGGAGAGCTTCCTCGAGAAGCCTCGCCCCGAGGACATCGACACCGACCTCATCAACGCCGGCCTCTACGTCCTCGAGCCCGAGGTGCTGGAGCTCGTTCCGGAGGGCCGTGCCGTCTCGATCGAGCGTGAGGTCTTCCCGCGGCTCGCCGAGGCGGGGACGGTCTTCGGAGTCGCGCTTCCCGGGTACTGGCTCGACGTGGGGACGCCGGAGTCCTACCTACAGGCGCACCGCGATGTCCTCGAGCGCGGCTTCCAGACGGAGGTCGGGGACGCTCTGGGCTCCGACTTCACGCTCATCGACCCGAGCGCCGAGGTCCATCCCGGAGCGCGGCTGGTGCCTCCCGTCTACGTAGGCCCTGGTGCCGTCGTCGAGGCCGGCGCGCGGGTGGGAAGCCTCGCCGTCGTCGGGGAGCGGACGCATCTGGGCGAGGGCGCCACCGTCGAGAACGCGGTGGTCGGCGCGCGCGCGAAGGTCGGCGTCGGCTCGATCGTCGTCGGTTCCGTCGTCGGCGACGAAGCCGAGCTCGGCGAGGGCTGTGAAGTGCGAAACCTGGCCGTGATCGGACCAGGCGCGGTGCTCGGAGCCGGCAACGAGCTCGACCACGGCCTGCGCGTGGGCGCCGACCAGCGAATTCCCGACCGCGCGCTTCGCTTCTCGTGAGCGCCCGCGACGTCTACGGGTTCTCGCCCCGTCGAGTCGAGAAGCCGTGGGGGTGGGAGTTGATCTGGGCCGAGGCCGAGCAGTACGTCGGCAAGCTGCTGTTCATCCGCGCAGGGGAGGCGCTGAGCCTCCAGTACCACCGGGTGAAGGACGAGTCCTGGCTCGTCCACGAAGGGCGGGCGCGGCTCGAGCTGGGCCAGGAGGGCGGAGCCGAGCTCGAGGCAATCGAGATCGGGCCCGGCGACGCGCTGCGCTATCCGCCCGGAACGCTGCATCGCGTGACCGCGCTCGCAGACACGCTGATCCTCGAGGTGTCCACTCCGCACCTCGACGATGTCGTTCGCGTGGACGACCGCTACGGGCGGGAGGGCACGTCAACTCCCTGAGCGCCTTGTGACACTGTGTCACTAGGCACGCTGTCCAGCTTTTGGCGCCGCCAAGGGCGCCGCCAGAGTGCGAAGACCGCTGCCGCGCCTGCGATCCTGAGCCAAGCGACGCCGAGTGGTTCGACCAGATCGCGCGGAACACGGCCGAGGTGGGGAAGTGCTATCACCGGGGAGGCCAGCCACCTATCGGGCTTTATCTGCGCCCGATCGACGACCTGGAGGAGGTGCTCGACCGCTTCACAGCCCACGAACTGACGACGACGTCGATCATCCACTCGGCGTCTGTTCCGCGGCGCGGGCAGCCTGTAGGCGGGGACTAGAGGCGTGATCGGGAATTGACGCGCAGCCGGCGCCGTGTCGTGGCCGTCATCCGGCCCGCCGTGAATTCCCGATCAGGCATCTAGACTCGGATCGAAAAATGGCGGGAGCGAGGCGACACGACGTGAAAGACCTCGCGCTCGCCGCCGAAGGCGTGCGGCGAATCGAGTGGGCGGACCGGCAGATGCCAGTGCTCGCGGCGATCCGCGAGCGGTTCGAGAGCGAGCAGCCGCTGGCGGGTCTCCGCGTCTCGGCGTGCCTGCACGTCACGACCGAGACGGCGAACCTTGCCCGGACGCTGAAGGCAGGCGGTGCCGACGTCGTCCTCTGCGCGTCCAACCCGCTCTCGACGCAGGACGACGTGGCGGCCGCGCTCGTCGAGGAGCACGGAATCGCCGTCTTCGCGATCAAGGGCGAGGACAACGACACGTACTACCGCCACATCGAGGCGGCGGTCGACCACCGGCCGCATCTGACCATGGACGACGGGGCCGACGTCATCGGCGTCCTTCACTCGGCTCGCCGCGAGCAGCTGGGCGACGTCATCGCGGGCACCGAGGAGACGACCACGGGGGTCATCCGGCTGAAGGCGCTCGAGCGGGAGGGGAAGCTCGGCTTCCCGGTGATCGCGGTCAACGAGGCGCTGACGAAGCATCTGTTCGACAACCGCTACGGCACCGGCCAGTCGACCATCGACGGGATCATCCGGGCGACCAACGTGCTGCTCGCGGGCGGCCGCTTCGTCGTCGCCGGCTACGGCTGGGTCGGACGCGGGGTCGCCCAGCGCGCGCGGGGGATGGGCGCCCACGTGGTCGTCACGGAGGTCGACCCCGTGCGCGCGCTCGAAGCCGCGATGGACGGCTTCGAGGTCATGTCGATGAACCGCGCAGCGGCCCTCGGCGATGTCTTCTGCACGGCGACCGGAGACAAGAACGTCATCGGCGGGGCGCACTTCGAGCGCATGAAGGACGGTGCGATCCTCGCCAACACGGGACACTTCAACGTCGAGATCGAGCTCGGAGCGCTCCGCGACCTCACCGTCGAGACCCGCGAGGCGCGTGCGCTGGTCGACGAGTTCACGATGGCGGACGGGCGGCGCCTGTATCTGATCGCCGACGGCAGGCTCGTCAATCTCGCTGCCGCCGAGGGCCATCCGGCGATCGTCATGGACATGTCCTTCGCGAACCAGGCGCTCTCCGCCGAATGGGTGGTTGCGAACGGCGCCGGGCTCGAGCGCCGCGTCTACGACGTGCCCGCGGAGATCGACCGGGAGATCGCGCGACTCAAGCTCGCGACGATGGGCATCGAGATCGACCAGCTGACCGCCGAGCAGGTCGACTACCTGGCGAGCTGGAACGAGGGCACGTAGCGTAGGAGCCCGATGTTCGACGATGTCGAGTTGCCGGTGAGCGATCTCCCAGGGACCGTGGCCGTATGAAGGCCCTCGTCCTCGCCGCCGGCTACGCGACGCGGCTCTATCCATTGACTCTCGATCGCCCGAAGGCGCTGCTCGAGGTCGGCGGTAGGCCGATGCTCGACCACGTGCTCGATCGGCTACAGGCTATGGGGGTCGACGAGACGATCGTCGTCACGAACGCGAAGTTCACGCCGCACTTCGAGGAATGGGCGACCGGCAAGGAGAACGTCCTGATCGTGAACGACGGGACGACCTCGAACGACGACCGGCTCGGTGCGATCGGTGACACGGCCTTCGTGCTCGACGAGACGGGGCTCGACGACGACCTCGTCGTGGTTGCCGGCGACAACCTGTTCGGCGAGGACGTGTCCGGTTTCGCCGCCTACGGTCAAGAGGTGGACGCCCCCGTGCTGGCCGTCCACGACGTCGGCGACCTGAGCCTCATGAGTGAGTACAACCAGATCGAGATCGACGACGAGGGCCGCATCACCTTCTTCGAGGAGAAGCCCGAGAACGCGCGGTCGACGCTCGCCGGCGTGGCGCTCTACTTCTACCCGCGCCACACGCTTCCCCTGATCCGGCAGTACCTCGCGGAGGACAACAACCCCGACCAACCGGGCCGCCTGATCGAGTGGCTCTATCCGCGCACGTCGGTCTACACCTGGCGCTTGCCAGGACAGTGGTACGACATCGGCTCCGCAGAGACGCTTCAGGAAGCCGATCGCATCTTTTCGCAGAGTCGTGACGGGTAGCCGCCGACAATGAAGACGTGCTCGAGCTGCTCTTCCCGGAGCGCTGCGCGGTGTGCGCGCGACCAGGTGCCGCGCTCTGCGAATCGTGTCGGGGCGACTTCGTCCGCCTGAGCCCGCCCGTCTGCGAGCGTTGCGGCTCTCCCGGTAACTGGCCCGTGCGGCGGTGTGCGGAATGCTCGGGCCGTCGCCTCGCCTTCGCGCACGCGCGCGCAGGAGTCGTGTACGAGAGCAGAGCGAAGGCGTTCGTACGCTCGTGGAAGGAGCACGGGCGCAGACGGCTGGCCGCAGATGCGGCGGCGCTCATCGCCGAGGTGATCGCCCCTCCCGACGTGGACGCGCTCGCGCACGTCCCCGGCGACCCGGAGCGCGCGTGGAAGCGCGGCGTCGTGCCCCCGAGGGGACTCGCGGTCGCGTTGGGCGAGCTGTGGGGTCTGCCGACGTGCGAGCCTCTCCTCCGGGCTCATTCGCTCCCGCGCCAGCGCGGGCTCGCCCTCGCGGATCGGCGCCGAAACGTGCGAGGCAGTGTCCTCGCGGAGGGCGCGGTTCCATCAGCCGTCTGTCTGGTCGACGACGTCTACACCTCGGGCGCGACCGCCGACGCCTGCGCATCTGCTCTGCGTCGTGCAGGCGCGCGGCGTGTCGACGTGGTCACCTTCGCGAGGGCAGTTCGTTAGATTGAGGCCGAGCTCGTCGTTCCGACGAAAGGGGCGCCCATGCGGCTCCAGATCAAGGCTCTGCACGACACCCTCGACGACTCGGTGAGGGCATACGTCGAGAAGCGCATCGGGAAGCTCGGCAAGCGGCTCTACGACCAGACGCTCGTCGAGGTCACCCTGTGGAAGGAGCACAATCCTTCGATTCGAGACGACCACTCGGCGGAGGCGATCGTCTACACGAAGGGGCCGAACCTCATCGCGCGCGAGTCTGCGCTCACGTACGAGGCGGCGATCGACCTGCTGGTCGAGAAGCTCGAGCGCCAGGTCGAGCGCTACCGCGACAAGCGCGTCCACAAGCCGCGCCGCGAGGCCCAGAGGAAAGCCACCGTCCCGCCGCCGGTCGAGGATGTCGCGCTCGAGGAGCCCGGCAAGGCGGACGAAGCAGCCGCGTGACGCTCACCTGATGCCGCTCGATCCGGGCCGGCACTGGCTCGAGGCCGGCATCACGGGCATTCCCCGCCAGCGCGAGTGGGATGCCGTGACGCTCGTGGAGGCGCCCGGCAGCACGGACGACGAGGCGGAGTTCGTGGCGCTTCCCGACGGTCGCATCCTCGTGGAGTCGGGGCCCGACGGCTTCGACGCCGAGCCGCTTGCCGCAGCTTTGCGAGGATCGATCGACGCTCCGTACCGCGCGATCGCACGACGGAGGCCCGAGCTCTGGGCGGTCGGCGCCCGCTCGATAAAGACCCTCGAGCTCCCGCGCGCGCCGCACGGTGGTGCTCTCGAGGTCGTACAGAACGCAGACGGTCTCTTGGTCCGCGTCGACGGCATGCCGTCAGGCGCACGGCTCCCCGAGCTCGAGGAGCTCGGTCGCACGCGCTTCGCCTCCTTCGTCGTGCGGGCCCGGAGGCTCGCCGGCGTGGTCTTCGAGGTCGAGGTCGAGCCGCTCTAGCTTTCTGGCAGATCGCGATCCGCTTCGCGTGGATTCCGATCGCGAAGATCGCTGAAGGCGTCCGCTTCGCGCCCGCTATGCCGTCTCGGGTCGGGAAGGTCAGCCAGGAACCCGAGCCGGTACCCTAGGCTCGTGGCCACGCAGTCGTTCGGCAAGTTCGAGCGAGTCCTTCGCATGGGCGAGGGGCGGCGTCTCAAGCGCCTGCAGGAGCAGGCGGTGTACATCGGCACGCTCGAGCCCGACTTCGAGCCGCTCTCGGACGCAGAGCTGGCCGGGAAGACCGCCGAGTTCAAGCAGAGGCTCGAGAACGGCGAGACACTCGAGGACATCATCTTCGAGGCATTCGCCGCCGTGCGGGAGGCGTTCAAGCGCACGATCGGCGTGCGTCTGTTCGACGTGCAGCTGATGGGCGGGATCGTGCTGCACGAGGGCGACATCGCCGAGATGAAGACGGGCGAGGGAAAGACGTTCGTCGCCGTGCAAGCGCTCTATCTGAACGGGCTCACGGGTCGTGGCGTCCATCTCGTGACGACCAACGACTACCTCGCCAAGCGCGACTCGGAGTGGACGCGTCCGGTGTACGAGCTGCTCGGCTCGTCGGTCGGCTCGATCCAGAACATGATGCCGTTCACGGAGCGTCGCGAGGCGTATGCCTGCGACGTCGTCTACGGAACGAACTCGGAGTTCGGGTTCGACTACCTGCGCGACAACATGGCGGTCTCGCTGGAGGGGACGGTCCAGCGCAGTCACGCGTACGCGATCGTGGACGAGGTCGATTCGATCCTCATCGACGAGGCGCGCACGCCGCTCATCATCTCCGGCGAGCCCGAGATGGCCGCGTCGACGTACTACGAGTTCGCGCGAGCGGTCAAGGGTCTCGAAGGCAAGGCCGCGACCCGCAAGTCCGCGAAGGGAGAGGACGAGACCGAGAGCTCCGGCGCGGACTACCTGTACGACGAGAAGTTCAAGACCGTGTCTCCCGCGCAGACCGCGATCGCCGCGATCGAGAACGCGCTCGGAATCGACAACCTGTACGACCCGAGCCACGTTCTCCTCGTCAACCACCTCACCCAGGCGCTGAAGGCGCAGTCGCTGTACAAGCGCGACGTCGACTACGTGGTGCAGGAAGGCGAGGTCAAGATCGTCGACGAGTTCACCGGCCGCATCATGGAAGGCCGCCGCTGGAGCGAGGGGCTGCACCAGGCGATCGAGGCGAAGGAGGGCGTCCGCATCCGCGAGGAGAACGTCACGCTCGCGACGATCACGCTCCAGAACTACTTCCGCCTGTACGAGAAGCTCGGCGGGATGACGGGGACGGCGAAGACCGAAGAGAAGGAGTTCGTAGAGATCTACAACCTCCACGTCGTTGAGATCCCGACGAACGAGCCGATCGCCCGTGCGGACGAGAACGACTACATCTTCAAGACGGTGGAGGCGAAGTGGAATGCGGTCGTCGACGACATCGTCGGACGGCACGAGCACGGCCAGCCTGTCCTCGTCGGCACGATCGCCGTCGAGACCTCGGAGTTCCTGTCCGAAGTCCTGAAGCGCAAGGGCATCCCGCACAACGTCCTGAACGCGAAGGAGCACGAGCGCGAGGGCGAGATCATCAAGGACGCGGGCCAGCCCGGCGCGGTCACGATCGCGACGAACATGGCGGGCCGCGGCGTCGACATCAAGCTCGGAGAGGGCGTCGTCGACGCGGGGGGGCTCTACGTCCTCGGCACCGAACGGCACGAGGCCCGGCGGATCGACAACCAGCTGCGCGGCCGCTCGGGGCGCCAGGGCGATCCTGGTGAGTCGCGCTTCTACCTCTCCGCCCAGGACGACCTCGTGCGGCTCTTCGCGGGCGACCGGATTCACGGGATCATGAACCGCTTCAAGATCCCGGACGACCAGCCGATGGAGGCCGGGATCCTCTCGAAGCAGATCGAGAACGCCCAGAAGAAGGTCGAGGAGCAGAACTTCGTCGCGCGCAAGAACGTCCTCAAGTACGACGACGTCATGAACACGCAGCGGCTCGTGATCTACGACCAGCGCCGGCGCGTCCTCGAGGGAGAGGACCTCTCGGACGAGGTCCGGGAATGGATCACCGAGACCGTCACGTCGGGCGTCGCCCAGTCCACCGACTCCGAGTTCGCCGAGGACTGGGATCTCGACGGACTCGTCACGCACATGCAGTCACTCTCCGGGACAGACATCACCGTGGAGGAGCTGCGGGAAGAGGTCGACGTCACCGATCGCGCCGCGCTGACGGAGGAGTTCGTCGAGGATGCGCTCGAGACGTACGCGGAGCGCGAGCAGGCACTCGGAGCCGATCTCGCGCGCGAGGTCGAGCGCTACCTCATCCTGCAGGTCGTCGACCAGCGCTGGCGCGAGCACCTGGAGTCGATGGACTACCTGCGCGAGGGCGTCCACCTGCGCGCATTCGCACAGAAGGACCCGCTCGTCGAGTACCGGGGCGAGGGGCACATCCTCTTCGAGGAGCTCAGCGGGACGATTCGGCAGGAGGTCGTCTTCAGCCTCTTCCACGTCTCGGTCCAGATCGAGGAGCCTGCCCTGGAGCCCGTGCACGCGCGCGGCGGCGATCTCCACTACGAGCACGAGACGTCGGCGGGAGCCGACGCGATCGCCGCGGCGGGAACCAGCGCGGCGACGGCCGTGGCGACTCCGCCGGCTCGCTCCACGGCGCTGCCCGTCCAGCAACAGGTCGTGAACGAACACAAGGACATCGGTCGCAACGACCCGTGCTGGTGCGGCTCGGGCAAGAAGTTCAAGAAGTGCCACGGAGCCTGAGCTGAGCTGAGCTCACGACGCCAGCCACGACGGTGGAAGCGGGTGGTCGTGCTCGTGCTGTCGGGCGTCGTTCTGGCAGTGGTCGGCGTCGGCGCCTTGCTCTGGTCTGCCGTGACCGGCCCGCCGTTCTGGCGACCCCCAGCGGTCGCTCCACTCGCGCTCGACGCGACCTTCTCCGCGGACGTTGGCCGACGGTGACGGGTACGTCGGCGCCGGGGTCGTCGGAGACCGGAAGCCGGATGCGGATGGCCGCTGCAGCGGACGCTTTGCACTTCTCGAGCTCGGGAGCGACGGAGCAGCCAGGGCGGCCGTCGTCGCCTCCGGGCTCGAAGCCGACCGCTGGTGCGCCTACGAGGTAGAGACTCTCGTGCCGGACGGCGAAGGAGGCTGGCTCATCGGCGGCGTCGGCCGCAGCGAGCCGGAGCCGAGCATCGAAGACCAGGGGCCGCGCGGGGAGCGGCTCACGCTCAGGATCTCGGCCGACGGCGAGCCGCGGGATGATTTCGGGGACGGCGGCATCCTGCACAAGACGGTCGTGATCGGACGCGTCCACGACGGATCACCGACCAGCTCGAACGGGTCACCGACGGCGGCGAGGTTCACGCCGATCTCCTCGTCGATCGCGGCTCGACGGCTTCGACTTGGAGCGATGCGTTCGCGATCGAGGAGAGCACCGTGGTCGCGGTAACGGAGTTCGGGAGAGACCTGCGGTTCCAGACGTTCGCAGTCGAGGGCAGTCCGCCGTCGATTCGCTTTCGGCCACTGCATCCTCTCCTGCCGAGCGGGGCCGACCCGAATCCGGGCCTGTCCCTGGACGTCTGCGAGTCCACGTCGCCGTGTACCTTCCCCGGCGTCGAGCTGGACGAAGGCCGCTTGTACGTGCTTCGGCAGCCGTACCAGTCGCCCTTCGGGGACGAATCTCGGCTGATCGCGGTCGATCCCCGACGGTGGCAGCTCGTGCCGTCGTTCGGGAAGGGCGGCCTCGCTCCCCTCCCGGGGCTCGTCGATGCCCCTGTCGCGTTCGCGGTCGAGCCCGGGGGTCGAGTCGTCGTCGCCGGCGCGGTGAGCTTGAGGTCGTTTCCCGGCGGGCTGCGTGTTCTCCGTTTCTCCCGTGACGGCTCGGCGGACGCGGATTTCGGCGGAACGGTCCACCGGGAGGCGAGGGATGTGCTGGGCGCCGACCAGGTCGTCGTCGACGACGAGGGACGTGCTCTCGTGCTCGAGGCGGGCGGCGCGTCGCTCGTCCGATTGACGCCCGCAGGACGCGTCGACCCGGCGTTCGGAGACGGCGGCTTCGTCGACCTCGCGCGCGTCGACGTGTGCGGACTGGCACCGGGCAGCCTCGCCGAAGCCTGCACGGAGCGGTAACCCGACCGCTAGTCAGGCACGTCCTGACAACTGCGGAACTCGCGGCTCGCCGCGACACCGCTGAGGGGATGTGTCAGTCGACGCGTCGCACGCGGGTGCGACGGCGTGCGCGCTCGGCCGCTCGACGAATCATCGCCGCGTGATGCGAGTGCCGCTTGTCGGACTTTCCGGGCGCGGCGCGCGTCCAGCTGCCGTCCGAGCCGAGCAACCACGCGGTCGTGTTGTCTGCGAGCGCGCTGTCCAGGACCGCGTGCACCTCCTGGCGCGCCCGGACGCTCTCGATCGGGACGAGGACCTCGATGCGGTGATCCAGGTTTCGCTGCATCAAGTCTGCGCTCCCGACGTACGTCCTCGTTCGCTTGCCGGCCACGAACGCGAACACTCGGCTGTGCTCGAGAAAGCGCCCGGCGATCGAGCGGACGCGGATGTTCTCCGAGAGACCCTCGACGTTCGGACGAAGTGCACAGGTCGAGCGTGCGATCACGTCGACCTCGGCGCCCGCTTGCGAGGCGGCATAGAGCTCGTCGACGATGCCGGGGTCGACCAGGTGGTTCACCTTGAGCCGGATACGAGCCTGCTCGCCGTCCGCCGCAGCCGCTGCGACGGCACGGATCTCGCGGACGAGGCTGCTCCGAAGCGTGAAGGGCGCGACGAGGAGCTTCCGGAACTCCTGCGGCCGTCCGAATCCGGTGATGTAGTTGAAGAGCTCCGCGATGTCGGCGGTGATGTCGTCGTCGGCGGTGAAGAGCCCGATGTCCTCGTACTGGCGTGCAGTCGCCGCGTGGTAGTTGCCCGTGCCGATATGCGCGTAGCGGCGGAGGACGCCGCCCTCGCGCCGAACGACGAGGGTCGTCTTCGCATGGATCTTCATGTCCGGGAAGCCGTAGGCGACATGGACTCCCGCCTGCTCGAGCGCGTGTGACCACTCGATGTTCCGGCGTTCGTCGAAGCGGGCCTTCAGCTCAACGAGGCAAACGGACTGCTTGCCCTCCTCGGCGCCGCGGATGAGCGAGCGGACCAGCTCGCTGTCGTTCGAGGTGCGGTAGACCGCCGTCTTCATCATGATGACGTCCGGGTCCTGGGCGGCCGCCTGGGCGAAGGTCTCGAAGCTGGCACGGTACGAGTCGTAGGGCTGGTGGACCAGGATGTCTCCGCGCCGAATCTCGTCGAACAGCGCGGCGGGGCGGCTCTGCGCGCCGGCGAAGCGTGGGGGCACGACCGGCATGTGCGGTTCGTCCTTCAGGTCGGGACGGTCGAGCTGTGCGAGCTCCATGAGGTCGGCGAGGTCGAGCGGGCTTTCGATGCGATAGACCTGAGACTCGTCGACCGCCAGGCCGTTCGTCAGCCGTTCCACCATCTGCTCCGACGCCGACGAGCTCACCTCGACGCGGACGACGTCGCCGAAGCGACGCTTTCTGAGCTCGGTCTCGACCGCTTCGAGGAGATCTGCAGCGTCGTCGGACACCTCGAAGTCGGCATCCCGGGTAACCCGGAAAACCGCCCGTTCGACGACCGACACACCCGGAAAGAGCCGCGCCAGGAAGTGCGCAATCACTTGCTCGAGCGGCACGTACAGGCCGTCGGAACCGACGGAGAGGAAGCGCGGCAAGCCCTCGGGGATCTTGACCCGGGCGAATCGTTCCTCGCCGCTCTCCGAGTCCTGGACGAAGACGGCGAGGGAGAGGGAAAGGCCGGAGATGTAGGGAAACGGCTGTCCTGGTCCAACCGCGAGCGGCGTGAGCACGGGATAGATCTCGCGCTCGAAGCGCTGGTCGAGCTCCTTCAGATCCCTCTTGTGGCAGTCCTTGATCCCGCCGATCACGACTCCCTCCGTCGCAAGCGCGGGGCGAAGCTCGCGCTTCCAGATGCGCGATTGGCGAGCGGCCAGGTCGAGCACTCGCTCCCGGATCTGGGCCAGCGCCTCGTTCGGGGTAAGCCCGTCGGCGGAATGCACCGTGAGGGTGGATTCCGTCTGGCCGAGCAAGCCCGCGACTCGAACCTGGAAGAACTCGTCGACGTTGGAGGAGAGGATCGCGCAGAACCTCGCGCGTTCGAGCAACGGAATCGCTTCATCTGCTGCGAGCTCGAGAACTCGAGCGTGGAAGTCGAGCAGGGAGAGCTCGCGGTTGAGCAGCCGCTGGCCGGGAATGTCGACACGAGTTGTCACGTCTGGATCATGCATCGGCTTCATTCCATCCTGCCTCAAGGGTCGACGTCGCGTGGCCAGTGCCTTTCGAGCGACCTCACTGTGCCCGCGCGGCCGTGCCGAAAGCATGACCGGCCGCCTCGCCGACCTCTCGCCGGACGCTGCGAGCGGCTCGCGCCGTCTTCGAGAGAGTGGGCCGGGTGGTCACACGGCCCGAGCGTCGCCGGTGCAGCCCGAGAGCGCGTTCGCGGGGCAGCCACCGCACGTCTGCATCCTCACTGTCCAATCCTACGACCGAAGATCCGGACATGCGATCCGGAGGATGCGGGCGCTAGCTGCTCTCTGCGAGCGGCTCCTTCGCGCTCCAGCGTGGCACGAGCGCCAACGCGATCCCTCCGGCGAGGACGAGCGCAGCGACGACGTTTCGCCAGCCGCCCGGTGTGATCAGCTGCAGGGAGACGAGCCCCCACGCGATCAGCGCGAAGCCCAGGGAGACGCTGAGGACGGTACGCCCGGCGGGCGCGGCGAGACGGGCCCGCGACCGCCCGTGCAGGAGAGTTGCGACCGCCGCCGCGAACGTGAACGTGAGCACGCCGACGATGCAGTCGAGGACGTAGTGATTCCCGGTTCCCACGATGACCACGAACACCAGGGCGGGGTACGCCACCGCGGCCCAGGCGATGGGCGAGCGGGGAGCGAGCCAGAGGGAGGCTGCGGCGATGAAGGCCGCGAAGCCGAAGTGTTGGCTGGCGATCGCGGCTGTCGAGTTGTGCATCAACGTCTCGATCGATCCGGCGAGCTCGCTCTGCTCGGGAGCAGGGCCGAAGCCGAGCTCGGAGATCCAGCGCGGGGGTGCGAGCGGATACAGGCCGATGGCGAGGAGCGCCGGCAGGAACGAGACTACGAAGATCGTGCGCAGCCTTGCGTACCGCTCGGGCGCGTAGACGCACGCGGCAGCCATGAAGCCGAACAGCGCGGGCGTGTGGATACCCGTGTACATCCACTCGAGAATGCCGTCGTAGGGCGCGGTGGAGGCAAAGCGGATGAACGGGCCCTCGAAGTCGAACCCGAGGGCTGCCTCCAGTCCGCGCACGGAGCGCGCATGGGCGAGCGAGGTCTCGACGCTGCCCTCGAGCGGGATGCGAGCCGCTTGCCACGCAAGCAGGACCAGCGCGACGATTCCCATCTCGACCTCGACGGGGTGTCGCGTTCGAACCGCCCTTATGAGAGACGTCATCATCGTCCGAAACACCTTTCCCAGAACTCGCTTCCGTGAAGCACGCGTGTTGCCAACCAGGCGCTCGGCTACCCTCCCCTGCATGGCCGAGACGACCCAGAGCCTCGATCAGCGGCTCGAGGAGATCGGGGCCCAGCTCGCCTGGGTCCGTGATTATCTTTGACCCGGAGGCGTTAGCGCGTAGACAAGTGGGGCTCGAGGAGGCCATGGGTGCGCCCGGCTTCTGGGACGACCAGGCCCTCGCCGCACGCATCTCTACTGAGCACGCGCGCGCGACGCGAAAGCTCGAACGGTATGAGCGCCTGCAGCGCGAGTACGACGACGCGAGGGAGCTCCTCTCCCTCGGGGAGGGCGAGCTCGGCTCGGAGATCGCCGAGATCGTCGACTCGCTGGAGGGCGAGCTCGGGCGACTCCAGGAGGACGCGCTCTTCACCGGGAAGTACGACGCGGGCGATGCGATCCTCGAGATCCACTCGGGGACAGGGGGAACCGACGCCCAGGACTGGGCCGAGATGCTCCTCCGCATGTACCTGCGCTGGATGTCCGACCGCGGTTTCGAGCACGAGCTCCTGGAGGCGAGCCCGGGCGAGGAGGCGGGCCTGAAGTCGGCCACCGTGGCCGTTCGCGGCGAGAACGCGTACGGCGTCCTCAAGGCCGAGCGCGGTGTTCACCGCCTCGTGCGCCAGTCGCCCTTCGACGCCTCGCACCGTCGACACACCGCCTTCGCGCAGGTCGTGGTCGCGCCACTCCTTCCGGACGATGCGCCGATCGAGATCGACGAAACGGACCTCAGGATCGACACCTACCGCGCGAGCGGTGCCGGCGGCCAGCACGTGAACAAGACCGACAGCGCGGTTCGCATCACGCACATCCCGAGCGGGATCGTCGTCCAGTGCCAGAACGAGCGCTCGCAGACCTCGAACAAGCAGACGGCGCTCAGGATCCTGCGCTCGCGCCTCGCCGAGCTCGAGGAGGAGAAGCGCGAGGCCGAGCTCGCGCGGGAGCGGGGGGCGGCGCAGGACATCGGCTTCGGGAGTCAAATCCGCTCCTACGTGCTCCACCCCTACCAACTCGTCAAGGATCACCGCACCGACCACGAGGTCGGGAACATCCAGTCCGTCCTGGACGGCGCGCTCGACGGCTTCGTCCACTCCTACCTCCTCGCCAAGGCGGCGGGAAGGGTCATGTAGACGCATGGAAGTGAAAAACGATGCGGCCGCGAAGCGGACGCCAGCAGGGTTGTTCGCGCGATCGGGGCCTGCGCGAGCGAAATCCGATCTTGCGCAGGGAAAAACCTCAGCTACAATCGGCGCTTCCCAAGAACCGGAGCGGCTCTCCTCGGCTGCGTCTCCCCTTGACCCGGTGCTGGATTACGACACTCAGACAGACGCGACGATGACCGCATTGGCCGAGCCACAGAACGAGATCTTCGAGACCCCGCTCCCCGTCGACGGCGAGCAGAGCGGGTCGGCGATGATCGTGTTCGAGAACGTCCAGAAGATCTACGAGCCCGGGGTGGTCGCTCTCGAGGGCGTCTCCTTCACGATCGACAAGGGCGAGTTCGTCTTCGTCGTCGGAGCCTCGGGCTCCGGGAAGTCGACCGTCATTCGCCTTCTTCTCAAGGAGATCGACGCCACCCAGGGGCGCATCGTCGTCGGGGGCCGGGATCTCGCGCGGCTCAAGCGCTCGAAGGTCCCGCTCCTTCGCCGCAACCTCGGCTGCGTGTTCCAGGACTTCAAGCTCCTGCCGAACCGCACCGCGGCCGAGAACATCGGGTACGCGCTGCGCGTCCAGGGCCAGTCGAGCGCGCAGATCCGCAAGAAGGTCCCCGAGGTCATGAACCTCGTCGGACTCGCGCACAAGATGAATTCCCGGCCCGAGGAGCTATCTGGCGGAGAGCAGCAACGCGTCTCGATCGCGAGAGCCTTCGTGAACCACCCGCCGCTCCTCATATGTGACGAGCCGACCGGCAACCTCGACCCGGACACCTCGGTCGGGATCATGCAGCTCCTCTACCGCATCAGCCGCACGGGCACGACGATCCTCATGGTCACGCACGACCGCGAGATGGTGGACAAGATGCGCAAGCGCGTGATCGCGCTCGAGGCCGGCCGGCTCGTCCGCGACGAGCGTCGCGGCGGATACACCGAGGAATGACCCGCCTGCGGCTCATCTTCTCCGAGGCGCTCCGCTCGATCGGCGCGAACCTCTCGACCACGTTCGCGTCGGTCGTCTCGGTGCTGATCGGAATGGTCCTGATCGGGGTCTTCATCGGGATCGGCACCTGGCTCGTGTCATGGTCCGACGACAAGAAGCGGGAGCTTGCGGTGCACGTCTACATCAAGGACGAGGCGACCACGAAGCAGATCGACCAGCTTCGCGTGCTGCTCGAGACGGACCAGCGCGTCAAGCCCGGCGGGATCACGTTCGTCACCAAGGCGAAGGCGCTCGCGATCATGCGCAAGCGCAACCCGGAGCTCACCGAGAACCTCGTCTCGAACCCGCTTCCTGCCTCGTTCGACGTCGTCCCGAAGCGTGGGGAGGACACGGCGGCGGTCGCCGCGTCCGTCCAGAAGGCCAAGCTCGCCGCAGTCGACGAGGTCAGGCACGGCAAGGAAGTCTCCGAGCGGATCCTGCAGGTCGCGCGTGCGATTCAGGTCGTCTTCCTCGTCGTCGTGATCGTGCTCCTCGGAGCCTCCACGATCCTCATCGCCAACACGATTCGCCTTTCGATCTTCGCCCGTCGCCGCGAGATTGAAGTGATGAAGCTCGTCGGGGCGACGAACTGGTTCGTGCGCGGCCCCTTCATGCTGGAGGGCGTTCTGACCGGCCTGGCGGGCTCCGTCCTCGCAGTCGCCCTGCTCTTCGTCGGGAGGGAGATCGCCGTTCCGCAGATCCTCGGGCACATCCAGGACGACCCTGACGTCCGTGCGCTCGCGTTCACCTGGACTGCTGCGCTCTTGATCGCGGTCGGGCTCGGGATCGGCGCGATCGGCTCCGGGTTGACGCTGCGCCGCTTCCTCCGCGTCTGACAACAGCTTCGCGCCAGACGGCGGAAGGACTGCTCGTTAGGGTTCGGGGGTGGTCGACGAGCTCGAACGAGGCCGAGCGCTCTACGTAGGCCGAGCTTGGACCGACGCCTACGAGTCGCTGTCACGCGCAGACGGGGCCGGCAGCCTCGGCGCGGAGGACCTCGTGCTGCTGGCGACGTCCGCCTTCATGCTCGGCCGAGACGACGACTATCTGGGCGTGCTCGAGCGCGCTCATCATGCGTACCTCGATGCCCGCGACGTGCCGCGCGCAGTGCGATGCGCATTCTGGATCGGAATGAACCTCGTCCTGCGCGGCGAGCTGGGTCCGGGGAGCGGATGGCTGGGCCGAGCGCAGCGGCTGCTCGAGCGCGAAACGACGGACTGCGTCGAGCGCGGCTATCTGCTCATGCCGCGCGTCTTCCAGCTCGAAGCGGCCGGAGACTTCGCAGGTGCGGCCGCGGTTGCCGCCGAGATAGTCGCGATCGCCGAGCGCTTCGGCGATGCGGACGGGTTCGCGCTCGCCAGCCACGCTCACGGCCAGATGCTGATCAAGTCGGGTCGGGTCAAGGAGGGCCTCGCTCTCCTCGACGAGGCAATGGTGGCGGTGACCGCGGGCGAGCTGTCTCCGGCGGTCACGGGCATGGTCTACTGCGCCGTGATCCTGGCCTTGCAGGAGGTGTACGAGGCGCGCCGCGCGCGGGAGTGGACTGCCGCCCTGACTCGCTGGTGCAACGGACAACCCGACTTGAAGGCGTTCACGGGCCGCTGCCTGGTCCACCGAGCAGAGATCCTGCAGCTGCAGGGCTCTTGGCCGGACGCACTCGAGGAGGCGCAGAAAGCGCGGCACCGCTTCGTCGAGACGATGAACGAATCTCGGGTCGGCCTCGCGCTCTACCGCGAAGCGGAGCTCCACAGGCTTCTGGGGCAGTTCGACGACGCTGAGGAGGCGTATCGGGAGGCGAGCCGGTACGGATGGGAGCCCCAGCCCGGGCTCGCCCAGCTGCGGCTCGCGCAAGGGCGGACCGATGCAGCGCGGTCCACGATCCGCCGGGTGCTCGATGAGGCCACCGATCCGCTCAAGCGCGCAGGACTGCTGCCCGCGTACGTCGAGATCGTGCTGGCGGCCGGCGACATCGAGGAGGCCCGCAGCGCGTGCCGCGAGCTCGAGGACATCGCAGCCCGCTACGAGAGCGCGATGTTGGGTGCGATCGTCGCCTACGCGCGAGGCGCGGTACATCTTGCCGACGCCGACGCCCAGGTGGCCCTGGGCGCTCTGCGAGACGCAGCGGTGGTGTGGCAGGAGCTGGAAGCGCCGTACGACGTTGCGCGAACCCGGGTGCTGGTCGGGCTCGCCTGCCGCGCGCTCGGCGACGAGGATGCGGCCACGCTCGAGCTGGACGGGGCTCGGGCAGCGTTCGCGCGGCTCGGAGCGGCACCGGACGTCGCGCGCGTCGACGATCTCGCGGGCCGGTCGTCTGGGCGGGGCAGGCACGGATTGACCGAGCGTGAGCTACAGGTCCTCCGGCTTGTCGCGGCCGGCAAGAGCAACCGGGAGATCGCCGCCACCCTGGTCATCAGCGAGCACACGGTCGCACGGCATGTCCAGAACATCTTCGCCAAGGTCGACGTGTCCTCGCGGGCGGCCGCCGGCGCGTTCGCCTTCGAGCACGACCTCGTCTGAAGCCGCGAACTGGTCAGAACTGACCACAGAGGCGCCAACTCGAAGTTGGTGGATCCATGCGATGCCACCGAAGCCGTTCTTCCCTACCGTCGTCCGTGCGAGCACGGTAAGCGACGCGAAGGAGAAACGATGGAGACCGAACGGTTCGAGACGGTGATAGTCGGCGGTGGGCAAGCAGGGCTTGCGGTCGGATACCACCTCGAGCGGCGAGGGCGGGCATTCGTGATCCTGGACTCCCACGAGCGCGTGGGGGACTCGTGGCGGAAGCGTTGGCCTTCGCTCCGGCTGTACTCGCCGGCCCGGATCGACGCGCTGCCGGGAATGGCGTTTTCTGCTCCGCCCAACTCGTACCCGACGGGCTACGAGATGGCGGAGTACCTGGAGTCCTACGCGAGGCGCTTCGAGCTGCCGATCAGGACCGGGCTCACCGTGGACTCCTTGGAGAGAGAGGACGAGCGATACGTCATCAACGCCGGGGAGCGCCGGTTCGAGGCGGACAACGTGGTGGTCGCGACCGGCGTCTTCCAGCACGAGCACCCGGTGGCTCCCGACTTCGCAGCGGATCTCGGCCCCATCACACAGCTGCACTCCGCGGATTACCGAAGCCCTGCGCAGCTCCAGGAAGGGCCTGTGCTGGTCGTCGGCGCGGCGCACTCGGGGGGAGACATCGCCTTCGAGGTCGCACGCGCTGGCCATCGCACTCTGCTCGTGGGCCCCGACACGGGGCAGGTCCCGTTCGACATTGAAGGCCGACTCGCGCCCTTCCTCTTCCCGCTGATGCGCTTGGTCGCCACGCGTGTCCTGACCGTCTCTACGCCGATGGGCCGGAAGGCCAAGGCAAAGATCCGCTCGCACGGAGGCCCCCTCCTCCGCGTGAAGCGAGCCGACCTCGACGCGGCGGGGGTCGAGCGTGTCGTCGGCAGAGCGGTCGGTGTCGAGAACGGAAAGCCCGTGCTCGACGACGGTCGAGCCGTGGACGTCGCGAACGTGATCTGCTGCACCGGATTTCGCAACGACTACGCGTGGATCAGGTTCCCCGTGCCCTTGGACGACGACGGATTTCCGGCGCAGGAGCGTGGAGCTGTCCCCACCTTGCCCGGCCTCTACTTCGTCGGGTTGCCCTTCCTGCACTCCTTCAGCTCGATGCTCATCCTGGGAGCGGGGCGCGATGCGAAGCAGCTGGTGAAGCACCTCGTCGCGCGCTCGTCGGCTTCCCGCTCCGCCGAACAGCTGCCGCAGCTAGCCGGGGAGGGGGTGGCGGCATGACAACCATCACGAGGACACGTCAGGAACAGAGAGGAGATCACTCGATGTCTACAACGAACGCGCGACTCCGTGCAGCCAGCGTCGCTCTTGCTCCCGCGGCACTGCTGGCCGGATTCGTCTACCACCCGTACATCTCGAACCCCATCGATGAGGCGGCGGTCGCCGAAGCGCTCGTCTCCGACACCACGCGCTGGGGCATCTCGCACCTATTAGTCGCCGTGGGGTCTGGGCTCGCAGCGCTTGCCTTCCTCGCCCTTCGCGGTTATCTGCGGGACGCAGGCGAGGAGCGCCGAAGCGTCGTTGCGCTCCCGCTAGTCGTCATGGGCAGCACCCTCTTCGCACTCCTTCCTGCGATGGAGATCGGCGCACTGTCAGCCGTCGAGGCAGGTGGCGATGCCGAGACGGCCCAGTCCGAGCTTCGCCCGTGGTTCCTCCCGGTTCTTCTGGGGGGTGGGATCGCGTTCGCTCTTGGAGTCTGCTTCTTCGCGGCGGGAATTGCCCGCAGCCGGGTTCTGGGCGTGAACCCGACCCGGCTCGTCGTCGCCGCGCTCGTCGTCATGGCCGCCGCGCGCTTCGTACCCCTAGGCGCCGCGCTCTACGTGAGCGGCGTAGCCGGCATCGTCGCGCTCTGGCCGCTGGCCTACGAGATGTGGAGGCATCCGGAGATCGAGAGGACCGCTGGGCAGCCGCGACCGATGCCGGCGACGTGATCGCGCCAGAGACGAAGAAGGAGGAGAGCGATGACCATCAACACTGAGACCATCGACATCGCCGGACTCGAGGGCGGAGGCGTCGAGCTGACGTCGGCCGAGATCGAGGACCTGGATGCACGTGTCGAAGGCTCGTTGCTACGCGCGGGAGACGACGGTTGGGACGACGCGGTGCTGGTCTGGAACGGCATGGTGGCCAGGATTCCCGCGCTCGTCGTCCAGCCGACCTCCACCCGGGACGTCGTCGAAGCGATCGGCTTCGCACGGCAGCATGGGCTCCTGCTCAGCGTTAAAGGCGGCGGTCACAACATCGCCGGAATGGCTCTCGCCGAGCGGGCGCTGACGCTTGACATGTCCCGCATGCGGAACGTCAACGTCGACGCCGACGCGCGGCTCGCCCGCGTCGGACCGGGCTGCCTGCTCCAGGACGTCGACCGGGCGACCCAGGAGCACGGGCTCGCGACCGTGCTCGGCTTCATCTCCGAGGTCGGGGTGGCGGGACTGACGCTCGGCGGGGGCCTCGGCTATCTCACCCGGCGCTTCGGCTGGACGGTCGACAACCTCGAGGAGGTCGAGATCGTCACCTCCGACGGCGAGATCCGAACCGCGAGCCGAGAGGAGAACGAGGAGCTCTTCTGGGCGATCCGCGGGGCGGGCGCCAACCTCGGCGTCGTCACCTCGTTCACGTTCCGCCTGCACGACGTCGGCCCCATCGTCTACGGCGGGCTCATCGCCTGGCCGTTCGAGCGGGCCGACGAGATCCTCGATGCCTACCGGACGATCACCACCAACGCCCCGCCGGAGCTCACCGTCTGGCTGGTCCTGCTCCATGCTCCGCCGGCGCCATTCGTGCCAAAGGACTTTCACGGCCGCAAGGCCTGCACCATGGTCGTCTGCTACACCGGCGATCTCGCGAACGCCGACGAGGTGCTGGCACCGATTCGAGCCCTGGGCGACCCCGCCGTCGACATGCTGCAGGCGTGGCCTTACACCCAGCAACAGTCCTTCCTCGACGACACGGAACCCAAGGGCGCGCACTACTACTGGAAGACCGAGTATGTAGCCGAGCTCAGTGACGGCCTGCTGGAAACCATGCGCGACCTGTTCGCCGAGTGCCCGGTCAGGGAGGGGCAGATCGGCTTTCTCCACCTCGGCGGCGCTCTCAACGAGCACGACGAGGACGACGGCGCAGTCGGCAACAGAGATGCACGCTTCGCGATGGGCGCAAACGGCATGTGGGAATCGGGCGAGCCGGAGGCGGACTCCCACCGACAGTGGGTCCGCGAGGCGTGGGCGCGGCTGCGACCGTTCTCGACCGGCCGCACCTACATCAACTTCCAGACCGACGATGAGGACGAGGAGCGCATCCGAGCGAGCTACGGCGCCAACTTCGACCGGCTCGTCGAGGTGAAGGAGAGATACGACCCGGACAACCTGTTTCGCGTCAATCGCAACGTCTCACGTCACAGATAAGCGAGATTCGCCTCCCGTGAGTCGAGGGCACCGACCGGGCGTGTCGCGCGCGCCCGGGTACCGTGCGCCGATGCATCAGCGACGGCCCCCACGCGGCGGGCAGAAGCGGCCGGGCCGGTCCGCCCGCGCGCACCGGCGTAATCCGGGAAACGCCGTCCGCGCCGCCGAGCGGCGGATCGCGATCTCGCTCCCCTCGCGCGAACGCGAGCCCGACCGCGTGGTCGCGCATCTCGGGCCTACGAACTCGGGCAAGACGCACGCTGCGCTCGACGAGCTGGTAGCGAAGGGGGCGGGCGTGTACGCGGGGCCGCTGCGGATGCTCGCGCAGGAGGCGCACCGCAGGCTCGGCGAGCGCATGGGATTCGAAAACGTCGCGCTCGTCACCGGCGAGGAACGTGTCAACGAGGGTGCGCCGATCGTGTGCTGCACGGTGGAGATGGCGCCGCAGTCGGGCGAGCTTCTCGTCCTGGACGAGATCCAGTGGGCGGACGACGACGAGCGGGGCTCGGCCTGGACACGTCTGATGCTCGCGGGGGAGTACCGCGAGATCCTGCTCCTCGGCGCACTCGATGCGCTTCCGCTCGTCGAGCGTGCCTTCCCCGATGCCGAGCTGAAGGTCTTCGAGCGGATGCTTCCGCTCGAGTGGGTGGGCGAGCGGACGCTGCGGTCGCTCGGCACCGGAACGGTCGTCGTGGCCTTCAGCCGGAAGGCAGTGCTCGCGCTCGCTGGCGAAGTGAATCGGTTGCATCCCGGTCGCGTCGCCGTGCTGTACGGCGCGATGCCGCTGGCGTCGAGGCGAGAGGAGATCGACCGCTTCGTGTCCGGCGCGGCCGACGTCTGCGTCGCCACCGACGTGCTCGGGCACGGCGTGAACTTGCCGTGCGAGACGCTGCTCTTCGCCGAGACGACGAAGTTCGACGGGGAAGAGCGTAGGAACCTCTTCCCCTGGGAGATCGCCCAGATCGCCGGTCGCGCCGGCCGCTTCGGCCTCGTCGAGCGCGGTCATGTCGGCGTGCTCGCCGGGCTCGGGTGGGGAGTTGCGGATCCCGAAATCGTCGAGTCCGCGCTCGAGCCGCATGTTCGGCTCACGGGGCGGCTCTCGGGCGAGCACTGGTGCTATCGCGTCGTCGACGAGGCGCGGATTCGACCCAGGCTCTCCGATCTCGGCGTCGACGACCCGCGAGACCTCGACGCTGCCCTGGTCGCCTGGCATCGCGTGGCCGTGCGCGAGTGGGCATTCGAGAGCTGGCTCGCCGTCGAGTCGCTGCAACCCTTACGGCTGCGGCTGGACGCCGTGCAACGCCGGCTCGCCCAACGCGGCAGGCGCCTCTCCCTGGACGATTCCTGGAAGCTCGTCAACGCCCCTGTGGACGAGGACAACCTCGAGCTCCTGGGAACGCTCGCACTCGCGATCGCCGGCGATCGCGTCGCGCGGCCGCACCTGACGTTCCTCCTCGACACGACGCGGCTGCGAGATGCGCGTCTCGAGGATGCGGAGCAGGCCGGACGGGAGGCAAGCATCCTGCGCTGGTTCGCGCTGCAGTATCCGGGCGTTGGCGGCGTCACGATCGAGCGTGCAGCAGCGCTCGAGGAGGCCGCTGCGGCCCGCGTGGTCTCACGCCTCCGGGTCGAAGTCGAATCGCCGACGCTCGGGCGCTGTCGCTCGTGCGGGCGCTCGTGCGCTCCCTGGTTCCCGCTCTGCGAGCGCTGCGCCGGCATCGTGTCGCGGTCGCGATAATGAGCCGTCCATGACCATCGACGAGCTCCGCGCCCTCTCCCTCTTCGCCGGCGTGTCCGACGCCGGGCTCGCACGGCTGGCCGAGTGCGTCGCAGAGCTCGAGCGCGACCCCGGACAGGTGATCGCGCTGCCCGGGGATCCCGGGTCCGGGATGTTCGTGATCCGCGAAGGCACGGTGTCGGTCGAGCTGCGAGGGGACGCTCCCATCGAGTTGAAGGACGGAAACTTCTTCGGGGAGCTCGCGCTCTTGACCCCGCAGGCGACCCGGATCGGGCGGGTACGTGCTGCGACCAAGGTCCGTCTGCTTAGCATCCCGCGTGAGGACGCGCTCGCGCTCGTCGAATCCGAGCCCAGCGTCGCGCTCACGATGCTGAAGGAGATCGCTCGCCGCTTTGCCGGCGTCCCGCTCGACTCCTGAGCAGCGACATGGCAGACACGAAGCTGATTGCGGAGAACCGCCGCGCGCGGCGGGACTACGAGTTCCTGGAGAGACTCGAGGCCGGGGTCGTCCTGTCCGGAACCGAGGTCAAGTCCGCTCGTGAGGGTCACGTCCAGCTCGGGTCCGCGTACGCGGACATCCGGGACGGCGAGGCGTGGCTCGTCGGCTCGTCCATCTCCGAGTACGCTCAGAAGGGCTCATCCGGCCATGACCCCGATCGGGATCGGAAGCTCCTGCTCCACCGCCAGGAGATCGATTCGCTCTACGGGAAGATACGCGAGAAGGGCCTGACCCTCGTCCCCGTCCGGATGTACTTCAAGGACGGTCGTGTGAAGGTCGAGCTCGCGCTGGCGAAGGGCCGCGAACGAGCCGACAAGCGCCGTGTGATCGCAGATCGAGACGCGCAGCGCCAGATCGAGCGGGCGCTGAAGAGACGTCGTTGATCGCCGGGGTCAGGCTGAAGCCTGGCCCCCGACAACTGCTGGTCGGGGTCTGGCTTCAGCCAGACCCCGGTCTAGAGATTTCCGAGCGCTAGACGTAGGTGAAGGTCGCCTCGGGCTCCGGCGTGGGGATCTGCTCGAAGGCCTCGTCGAGCGCGTCCTCCGCCGTCGCGTCGCCCTGCATGATCAGGCGGTGGCGGAGCACGTACGGGGCGATCTCACGCGCGTCGGAGACGCTCACGTAGTTCCGTCCGTTGAGCCGTGCAGCGGCCTTCGAGGCGCTGGCCCAGTGCATGATCCCGCGTGAGCTCACGCCGAGCTCGACGCCTTCGAGCGAGCGCGTCATGCGCGCGATCGCGACCATGTAGCGGCCGACCTCCTCGGGCAGCTCGGTCGAGTCGAGCTCGATGCGAGCCTTGTCGAGGCCGACGACACCGAGGAGCGGCTGAACCTCGCCGAGCATGTCCGGGGCGACGCCCTTGTGCGGAAGGTCGAGCATCTCGTACTCGCTCTCCGCGTCCGAGTACTCGAGCTGGACCTTGAAGAGGAACCGGTCGAGCTGCGACTCCGGAAGCTCGAAGACGTCGCGGTGCTCGTACGGGTTCTGGGTCGCGATCACGAGGAAAGGATCGGGGAGGCGGTGGCCCTTGCCCTCGACCGTCACCTGGCGCTCCTGCATGGCCTCGAGCAGAGCGGCCTGCGTGCGCGGCGGGGTGCGGTTGATCTCGTCGGCGAGGAGGACGTTCGTGAACACGACTCCCGGGATGAAGATCTGCTCGCCGGCGCGAATCGTGTTCTGGCCCGTCAGCTCGGCGGGCGCGGTGTCCGGCGTGAACTGGATGCGCTTGAACTGCGCGCCGAGCATGTGGGCTGCAGCCCGTCCGAGCAGCGTCTTCGCGCTGCCGGGCGGCCCTTCGATGAGGACGTGTCCTCGGGCCAGCGCCGCGACGAGCAGAAGCTCGACCGCCGCGTCTTGCCCGATGACCACCTTCGAGACCTCGACCTTCGCGCGCTCGCGCAGGTCGACAAGGTTCTCGTACGGCGCCTCGACGATGAGTGGCACAGTCCCCGTTCTCCCCCAGATTGTTCGATCCATCGTCCGCGAAGAGTAGCGCTCCGCGGAGAAGCCGCGGGCTCCCAGCCCGGTTCTCCTCTTCGAACTATCGTCAGAGGGCGGCTGCCGTCAACCCCAGCCGCGGATTGACCCAGCGCAGGTTGGCCTAGGCGAGCCCGACCCGGGACGGCAGCGGTGCCGGCACGGCATCCATCGCGCGCTGGAGAACCTCGTCGGCGGAGGCGCCCTCCGACAGGATCATGCGATGGCGGAGCACGTAGGGCGCCATCTCGCGAACGTCGTCGATGGTCACGACGTGCCGGCCGTTGAGCCGTGCGGAAGCCTTCGAGGCGCTCATCAGATGGATCATCGCTCGCGAGCTGACGCCGAGCTCGACACCCGGCATGTCCCGCGTGCGCCGCCCGAGGGCGACGATATACCGGCCGATCGCGTCCGGGACCTCGGTCGTCATGAGCTCCTGGCGCGCCTTGTCGAGACCGACGACGCCGAGGAGCGGCCGCACTTCACCGAGCATGTCGGGAGCGATCCCGTTGTGCGGGAGGTTGAGCATCGCGAGCTCGTTTTCGGGGTCGGCGTAGTCGAGATTGATCTTGAAGAGGAAGCGGTCGAGCTGCGACTCGGGGAGCTCGAAGACGCCCGAGTGCTCGTACGGGTTCTGGGTGGCGATTACGAGGAACGGGTCGGGAAGCTTGTGCACCTTGCCGTCGACCGTCACCTGGCGCTCCTGCATCGGCTCGAAGAGAGCGGCCTGGGTACGCGGCGGGGTGCGGTTGATCTCGTCGGCGAGAAGGACGTTCGTGAAGACGGCGCCGGGGAGGAAGACCTGCTCTCCTGCCTTGATCACGTTCATGCCGTTGAGCTCGGCGGGGGTCGTGTCCGGGGTAAACTGGATGCGCTTGAACTGTGCGCCGAACATGTGGGCGACCGCGCGCCCGAGCAGCGTCTTCGCACTGCCGGGAGGGCCTTCGAGGAGGACGTGACCGTGTGCGAGCGCCGCGACGAGGAGCAGCTCGACCGTGCGACCCTGTCCGACGACCACCTTCGAGACCTCGGCCTTCGCACGCTCGCGCAGGCCGGCCAGGTCGTCGTACCTCTCCTCCATCAACGCCACAGCAGTCCTTTCGCCCAACTCGGTTTCTTTCCTGTTGCCTGCGCGCGCCCCGTGTCCTCAGCCGAGGCGTTCCGCTTATCGGCAGCTATCCTTGGAACCTGAACACACATACGGGGGCGACCAGGTCTCGACGTGGTCGGTTCTCCGGCAGAGCTGCGAGCCGAGGTCGCCGGTTGGCCTCGTAAATCAACCGGCACCAAAGCAAGTGCGAACAAGA
>Ga0183260_10000661_pt1 | contig 29252 bp, 29 predicted proteins | sample AntDrymUQ4972206_2_FD_129768 | JGI IMG/M metagenome (GOLD analysis project Ga0183260, IMG submission 129768) | Polar desert sand microbial communities from Dry Valleys, Antarctica - metaG UQ497 (22.06) (version 2) (version 2) | ecosystem: Environmental > Terrestrial > Soil > Desert | place...
GCGAACCGCTCGAACTCCGCGACGTTCGCCTCGAGCGAGGTGTGGAGCACCATGCCCGACCCGTCGGGGAACGCCGTCGCGGTCGGGAGCTCCGTGTTCACGTACTCGAGGCCGCGGCGGTGCAGCTCGTCGCCGAGCTCGGCGTACGCCGCCGACCCGGTGAAGAGCGGATGCCAGGAGCTCAGCAGCTCGTGCGTGAACCCCGGCAGCGTGTAGTCGGCCTCGGTGCGGATCGCGCCCCCGAGGCGGTCGGACTGCTCGAGGGCGCAAACCCGCCAGCCGTCCCGCGCCAGCATCGCGCCCGCGGTCAGCGTGTTGATCCCCGACCCGATCAAGACCGCGTCGAAGCCCGCCACGGCGGCGAGGCTACCACTCCGCACTCGTTGACATGTCAGCTCGGCGCGTGTGACAGAATCGCCCCCATGCTGCTCCGCGAGGTGGCGTACGCGCGCCCGAAGACGATCGACGACGCGGTCGCGCTCCTCGGAGGGAACGACGGAGCGCGCGCCCTCGCGGGCGGGCAGACGCTGATCAACGTGATGAAGCAGCGCGCCGCGTCGCCCGAGGTGCTCGTCGACCTCGGGGCGCTCGCCGAGCTGCGGCTGATCGCCGTCCAGCGGACGACCCTCGACATCGGCGCCATGGTCACGCTCTCTGCCCTGATGCGCTCGTCCGAGGTCGAGGTCAGCCGGCCGATCCTCGCCGAGGTCGCGGCGACGGTCGCGGACGTCCAGGTTCGGAATCGCGGGACGCTCGGCGGCAACATCTGCGTGAACGACCCGACGAACCACTTTCCGCCGCTTCTCGTGGCGCTGGACGCGACGATGACGATCCGCTCGGGCGAGGGCGAGCGGACGGTCGGTGCCGAGGACTTCTTCCTCGGCGTGTTCGAGACCGCCGTCCGCGAGGGTGACCTTCTGACCCGCATCTCCGTCCCGGCGGGCGGCGGAGGCGACGGCATGGCGGGCATCACGCTCGGGGCGCACGGGACGTACATCGCGAGCGCCGCGGCGTCGGTCGTCGACGGACGGTGGCGGATCGCCCTCGGATGTGTCGCGGCCGTGCCGGTGCGCGCCACCTCGGTCGAGGAGAACCTCTCCGGTGTCGACCTCGACGAGGAGACGGTTCGCGGCGCAGTCGTAGGTCTCGGCGCGACGCTCGACCCGCCCTCCGACGTGCACGCCTCGGCGGACTACCGGCGAAGCCTCGCCGAGACATCCGTCGTTCGAGCAGTCCTCCAGGCAGCCGCGCGAGCGAAGGGATGAGCGTGACGGAGCCCATCACGAGCAGCGTCGTGACGATGACCGTGAACGGCCTCGAGGTCGAGCACGAGGTGCCGGTCCGGCGCCTCCTCGTGCATTTCCTTCGCGACGATCTCGACCTGACGGGGACCCACATCGGCTGCGACACCGGGAGCTGCGGTGCGTGCACCGTCCATCTCGACGGCGTCGCGGTGAAGAGCTGCGCGATCCTCGCGGTGCAGGCCGACGGCGCGAAGGTGACGACGGTAGAGGGGCTCGCTGAAGAGGAGCTGACGCCGCTCCAGCGCTCGTTCCACGAGCACCACGGCCTCCAGTGCGGCTACTGCACGCCGGGGATGCTGATGAGCGCGACCGCGCTGCTCGCCGACAACCCGAGCCCGACCGAGGACGAGGTCAAGGTCGCCCTGCAGGGCAACATCTGCCGCTGCACGGGCTACTGGAACATCGTCGAGGCCGTTGTCGCCTGCGGCGACAACGGCTAGGAGAATCGACATGACGACCACCGAGACGACAACCGGCACTGAGACGACAACCGAGACGCCGACGCTCAAGAAGGGGTTCGTCGGGCAGAGCGTCCCGCGGCGCGAGGACAAGCGACTCGTCGAGGGCCAGGGGGTCTTCTTCGACGACGTGAAGCGCCACGGGATGGGCTATCTCCATTTCGTCCGCTCGCCGTACGCGCACGCGAAGATCGAGTCGGTCGACGTCAGTGCTGCGCTCGCGCTCCGCGGGGTGTACGGCACGCTGACCGGGGACGAGGTGGCGATTCTCACCGACCCGTTCTTCCAGATCGCCGCCGACCCGGGCGGCCAGGTGAAGGACTACGCGCTCGCCGTCGGCAAGGTGCGCTACCTCGGGGAGGCCGTCGCGGCCGTCGTCGCCGAGACGCGCGAGCTCGCGCGTGACGCCGCCGAGCTCGTCGAGGTCGAGTACGAGCCGCTCGACGTCGTCGTCGACGCGCGCAAAGCGCTCGAGGACGGCGCGCCCGTGCTCCACGAGGACTGCGGCGGGAACATGTCCTACACGGGCGTCTGGGAGTGGGGCGACGTCGAGGCAGCGTTCGCTGAGGCCGACCACGTCGTGAAGATCTCCGAGCTCCACTTCGACCGCTTCAACTCGACACCGCTCGAGCTCGGCGGCGCCCTCGTCGAGTGGAACCGCGGCACGGGCCAGTGGGCGATCACGACGAACAACCAGTTCCCCGGGTTCGCCGTGATCATGATGGCGCCAGCCATGCGGGTGGGCACCGACAAGCTGCGGATGATCACGCAGGACATTGGTGGCGGCTTCGGGAACAAGATCACCTCGCACCCCCAGCTCGTCGCGTGCTGTCTCCTCGCCCGCAAGCTGAACCGACCGATCCAGTGGACGGAGTGGCGCACCGAGTTCCACCAGTCGATGTCGCACGGCAACGAGCGCTGGTTCCTCGACACCGAGGTCGCGGTCATGGGGGACGGGACGATGACCGCGTTCCGCACGAAGGCGATCGACGACGCCGGCGCGTACCTCCGGTACGAGCCGCTCGGCGGGGTGATCTGGTCGCAGGTCGCCCCGGGCCTATACGGGTGGCGTAACCTCCGGCTCGAGTTCACGCAGGCGATGACGAACAAGGCACCCGTCTCGCCGAATCGCGGCTACTCCCGGATGCAGCAGCTCTGGTTCACCGAGCGGATCGTCGACATCGTCGCGCACGAGCTCGGCTTCGACCGCGTCGAGCTGCGGAAGAAGAACTACATCCAGCCGGGTGAGATGCCGTACGAGACGCCGAACGGCTGCGTCTACGACTCCGGCGACTATCCGCGCGCGCTCGACATGGCGCTCGAGCTGATCGGCTACGACTCGATCGAGGAGCGCCGCGCCGAGGCAGAAGAGCGTGGCAAGCTCCTGGGGATCGGGATCGGGTCGACGCTCGACTCGGGCACGAACAACTTCGGTCAGTCACAGCTCCTGAACCCCGACCTCCAGTTCTCCGGGAACAACGAGGTCGCGACGGTCAAGCTCGACATCTTCGGCGAGATCGTCGTCACGCTCGGCACGACCCCGCAGGGCCAGGGGCACGAGACGACCGCAGCGCAGGTCGTCGCCGACATCCTCGGCTGCGACGTCGACCTCGTCCACGTCCGCGCGGGCCACGACAGCTACTGGAACTCGCACGCCGGCTTCTCCGGGACGTATGCGAGCCAGTTCGCCGTCACCGGGCTCGGGGCCGTGAAGGGCGCCGCGGATGACCTCGCGAACCAGATGAAGACGCTCGCGTCGATGGTGTTCCAGTGCCCGATCGAGGCGATCGAGCTCACAGACGGGTTCGCGCGGATCGCCGAGAACCACGAGGCGGCGCTCCCGTTCATGGCGCTCGGCGCGATCCCGAACGCGAACAACGCCGGCTTTCCCGTCGATCCGCCGCCGATGAACGCGCGCTTCGTCTTCCGGCCGCACTTCGAGGTGCCGGACAAGGAGACGAAGTTCGGGAACCTGACGCTGACCTACGCGATGCAAATCCACGCGTGCGTGGTCGAGGTCGACCCGGAGACGGGCGTGTACGAGATCGTCGACTACGCGGCCGTCGACGACTGCGGCACCCGCATCAACCCGAAGATCGTCGAGGGTCAGGTGATGGGGGCGACCGCGCACGCGATCGGTGCCGCGATGTTCGAGTCGTTCGCCTACGACGACGAGGGCAACCTGCTGACCCCGAACTTCTACGACTACCACGTCCCCCACGCGCTCGACATGCCGCCTCTGCAGACGGCATCGGTCGAGTCGCCCTCGCCGTTCACCCCGCTCGGGACGAAGGGCATGGGGGAGGGCGGCGGCGGCGGGATCCACTGCGTCTGCGCAGCGCTCCAGGATGCGCTCCGGGTGGCCGGTGGAGCGATCGTGACCGACAGCCACAACCCCTATCACCGCGTCTGGGAGATGCTGCGGCACCCGGATCGGTCACGCGACAAAGTCGAGGTGAAACCGTGAAGCTGGAAGGCACGAGAGAGTTCGAGGCGTCGCGCGAGGTCGTCTGGAGCGTGATCAACGACCCCGAGACGATGGCGAAGACGATGCCAGGGATCGAGAGCTTCGAGATCAAGGACGATAGGCACTGGTCGGCGAAGGTCAAGGTGCCGCTCGGACTCGGCGGCCTCAAGATGTCGATAGCCTTCACGAAGGTCGAGGAGCGTCCGCTCGAGTTCGCCTCCCTGAACGCGAAAGGGCAGGGCGTCGGCGCCCTCATGAACATGACGACGTCGTTCACCCTCTCCGGCGAGGGCGAGAAGACCTCGATGGCCTGGGAAGCCGACGTGAAGATCGCAGGGCCTGTCGGCTCGATGGGTCAGCGCGTCCTCCACCCGATCGTCAACCAGCAGGTCGGGAACGTACTCGCCGCGGTGGACGCCGAGGTGCAGGCCGCGAAAGCGGGGGCCGCCGACGCCTGAGAAGGCATCGCGCGCGGCGCATCTGCCGTTCGCGGCGGCGTACTCGCTCGAGCACGGCGAGCTGGCCGGGGCCGTCTTCGTCGCCCAGGTAATCGAGCGAGGCCTCCAGTACACGGTCGGCGACGGTTGGACGACCCGCGCGAAGGCGGTCGAGCTCGAGGGGACGAGGCTGTTCGTCGGCTCGAACACGTGGTCGCGGACCGAGATCCTCGAGGTCGACGATGCGCTCCTCTCCGTGATGCTCCAGGGAGGTCACGCGAGCGTCGTCGTCGCCGCGCCGAACGAGGAACGCGCCGTCGAGCTGGTCGGCGACCTGCGCGCCGCGCTGCCCGCGCCCGACCCCAGCGGGCGCCAGGAGGTCAACGTCACGTTCTGGACGTACGGCCCACACGGCCCCATGGCGTCCTGGCGCACGATCGCCGTCCCCGAATGGGCCGAGATCCGGGCGAACTACACAGCGCCCGTCCGCGACGAGCTCGAGCGGTTGATGAGCGACTTCACGCCCGCCCACGGCGGCCAGCTCGTCCTCTGGCACGGCGAGTCGGGGACGGGCAAGACGTTCGCGCTCCGTGCACTCGCCTGGGAATGGCGGGACTGGTGCGACGTCCACTACGTCGTCGATCCGGACTCGTACTTCGGCCAGCACGCCGACTACCTGATGCATGTCCTGCTCCAACCCGGCACGGACAGCGGCTGGACAGGCTACGGGCCGCTCGGTACAGCAGCCGTCGCGAGCGAGCCAGACGAGACGGAGGAGGAGACGCGGAAGAAGGACTGGCGCCTGCTCGTGCTCGAGGACACCGGCGAGCTACTCCAACCCGACGCGAAGGCCGTGATCGGGCAGGGTCTCGCGCGCTTCCTGAACCTCGTCGACGGGCTCATCGGCCAGGGCCTCCGGGTACTGGTGCTCGTGACGACGAACGACGAGATCCGGAAGCTGCACCCCGCCGTCGCGCGGCCGGGGCGTTGCGCGGCCGACGTCGAGTCGCCCGCCTGAGCGAGCCCGAGGCGAGCGCCTGGCTCGAGGCGCACAGGTCGACGATCCCGTCCGAACGGGGGAGAACCGTGGCAGAGCTCTACTCGCTGCTCGACGGCGGCGGGGAGCCGAAGTCGTCGGAGCGGTTCGACGACGAGTCGCAGTCGCCGGTGGAGCCACGATGTTAGGGTCGTGGTGACATGTCACAAGCGTTCCGGATCGGCGTCATGCAGCTCACGATGGAGCCGCTCGACGAGATGCTCGCCTCCGCGCGGGCGATGGACGAGGCGGGGATGGACACCGTCTGGCTCGCCGAGGCCTATCCGTGGTGGCGCAAGCACCAGATGGAGGCGCGCGGCTCGACGGTCGTCTCGGCGCTCATGGCGCGGGAGACGAGCCGCCTGACGATCGGCTGGGGAATCATCTCGCCGTACACTCGGCATCCCGTCCAGGTCGCGATGGACGCGCGGGTCGTGCAAGAGGCGGCGGGCCGCGACCGGTTCATCATCGGCTTCGGAACCTCGAAGATCTTCCTTCGGAACTCGAAGCAGGGCGGCCCGCCGAAGGTGACGAAGCCGCTCGCGCACATGCGCGACTCGGTCGAGATCGTGCGCGGGATCCTCTCCGGCGAGCGGTTCGAGTACGAGGGCAAGGTGTTCGGGGCGGACATCCCGGCGCTCTCCGAGGACGCGCACGCGCCGGATTGGGAGGTGCCGGTGTACGTGGCCGGGACGGCGCCGCTGATGCAGCAGCTCGGTGGGGAGATCGGCGACGGGCTGCTGACCCCGTCGATCACGACACCGGCCTTCGTGCACTACACACGTGGCAACATCGAGCAGGGAGCCGAGAAGGCGGGCCGGAATCCCGACGACGTCGACCTCGGCTGCACGATCGTCGCCTCGATCCACGCGGACGATCGCGACAAGGGCCGCGACGGGGCGCGCGAGATCGCCGGGATGTACCTCGCGAACAAGGTGCAGAACATCCAGGGCTCCGCCGACACGCTGCTAGAGCTCGCCGAGATCGAGCAGGAGGAGATCCAGCCGGTCGCCGAGGCGATGGAGCAGGGCGGGCGGCTCGCCGCGAAGGCGAAGGTGACCGACGCGCTGCTCGACAAGTGCAAGCCGATCGCCGGTACGCCCGGCGACTGCATCGAGGCGATCGAGGAATACCGCGACGCCGGCTGCACGCACGTCATGCTCGAGCTCTGGGGCGACGACCGGCTCGAGCAGATCCGCCTCTTCGGTGCGGAAGTGCTGCCGCACTTCCGCACCTAGGATCGGTCCGTATGGGAACCGATGTCGAGCGGCTTTCCGTCGACCGCGACAGGCTCGTCGAGACCGCGAGCCGGATGGTCGGCGTGCACAGCTTCACCGGTGACGAAGAGGCGATGGCACGTCTCATGGTCGAGCTGTACGAGGAGCTCGGCCTTCAGGTGCAGTGGCAGCAGGTCGAAGACGGGCGGGCGAACGTGCTGGGGACGCTTCGCGGCTCTGGCGGCGGCAATAGCCTGATGTTCAACGGTCACATGGACACGTCGTACTCGGGTCGCGAGCCGTGGCTGCGCGAGGTTCCGGGCTTCCAGCCGGAGGCGTTCGTCCGCGACGGCCGCCTCTACGGGCTCGGGATCTCGAATATGAAGGGCGCGCTGGCTTGCTACGTGGAGGCGGTCTGCGCGCTCCGCGCCGCGGGCGTGCGGCTGAAAGGCGACGTCCTGCTCGCCGCCGTCTGCGGGGAGATCGAGAAGACCCAGCAGGGCGAGGCGAGCGGCGCCGAGTACCGCGGCTACGCGGCCGGGACGCGGTACCTCGTCTCGCACGGCGGCGTCGCCGACATGTGCCTGCTCGGCGAGCCGACCGAGGGCAAGGTCGTGCTAGCGCACTTCGGCGCGCTGTGGCTGCGGATTCGCGTTCATGGCAACTTCGTCCACACGGCGTTCAGCGAGGGCAAGCGCGCCGAGAACTCGATTCTGCGCGCCCGCGACGTCCTGGCCGCGGTCGAGGAGTGGATACCGACCTGGGAGGACGACCCGGCGAACTCCCACGACGGCGCGAAGGCGATCGCCTCGGTCGGCGCGATCCACGGGGGCTTCGGGTGGCGCGTTTCTCGGACGCCGCATCACACCGACCTCTTCCTCGACGTGCGCGTGCCGCCGCGGAAGCCGATGGCAGTCGCGCGGCGCGAGGTGCTCGAGATGGTGCGCGGCCTCTCCGAGCGGTCCCCCGACTACGGGATCGAGGGTGAGGTCTACGTGACCGCCCCTGGGGCCGAGATCGAGGAGGGCCACGAGCTCGTCGTCGCTATCGACGCCTGTCACGAGGAGGTCTACGGCGAGGCGCCCGGGCGCGACGTGACGCGCTGGTTCTCGGACGCCTCCGCGCTCTCCCGCTACGGCGTCCCAACGGTGAACTACGGCACCTCGACCGGCCTCATGGACGTCGAGCTCGGCGAGAATCTCGAGATCGACGGGCTCGTCCGGACAGCCGAGGTCTACGCGAAGGTCGCGATGCGCGTCTGTGGAGTGGCGGCGTGAAGCTCGTCGCGTTCGGCGAGGGGGAGCGCCGGATCGGCGTCCTCGACGGTGAGAAGATAGCCGTGCTCGACGTGCCGACACTGCGCGAGTACTTCGAGCGGGGCGGGGCGGACGAGACGGGCGAGCGCGTCGCGCTCGCGGAGACGCGCCTTCGCGCCCCCATCGTCCCGAAGAAGCTCTTCCACACGGCCGGCAACTTCCGCGAGCACAAGACCGAGTCGGAGAACGTCGGCTGGTCGCACGACATAGCGCCGTGGATCAACTTCTTCCAGAACGTCGACGCGATCGTCGGGCCTGACGAGCCGATCGTCTACCCCGAGCACCTGACCGAGGAGCTCGACTACGAGCTTGAGCTCGCCGTCGTCCTGCGCAAGGGCGGGAAGTGGTTCGCGCCGGAAGACGCGGCGGAGCACATCGGCGGGTATGTGATCTTCAACGACATCACCGCCCGTGACATCCAGCGCGGCGAGATGCGCTCGGGCGTCTTCTCGTTCTGCAAGGCGATCGACACCTTCTGCCCGCTCGGCCCTTGGGTCGTGACGCCGGACGAGATTCCCGACCCGCACGACCTGCGGATGGAGCTCCGGGTAAACGGCGAGGTGCGTCAGGAGTCGCACTCCGGCAACATGTCGGTGACGATCCCGGAGATCCTCTCCCGGTTCTCCGCGCTCGGGTACTCGGCCGGGGACGTCCTCTCGACCGGCACGGTCTCTGGCGTCGCGGGCTTCAAGTCCCCCGAGGAACGGGCGCGTCTCTATCTCAAGCCCGGCGACGTGGTCGAGGCCGAGATCGAGCGAATCGGCGTCCTCCGCAACCCGGTCGTCGGCTGGGAGAAGGCGCACGGCACGGCGCCGCCGCCGCGCGTCCGACCCTGGGGCGAGAGCGCGTGACGTGGCCACGCGACGACGCAAAGCTCGACCGCGTCCGCGCGCTGATGGAGGAGCAGGGGCTCGACGCGATCGTCGCGCGTGCGCCCGACAACGTTCTCTACCTGACGAACTTCTGGGGGATGAAGGGCTGGGATGCCGTGTGCTTCCCGCGTGAGGGCGAGCCGACGCTCCTCTGCCTCGAGGCGTCGGCCGACGACGCGGCGCGGTCGGCCTGGACGAGCCAGGTCCGACTCGTCCCGGGATACCTGCCGGACGATCCGCGCCCGCCCGTGGTTCGCACGCTCGCCGAGCTCGGGTTCGCCCGCGAGTACGGCACGGTCGGGCTCGAGCTCTCGCTCGGCACCCAGGCCTCCGACCGGATGGTCGGCGAGCCGACGACGTATACGAAGGCGTGGTTCGACGCGTTCCCCGACGCCGTCGACGCGACCCCTCTGCTTGCCGAGGCGCGCGCGATCAAGACGGAGCAGGAGCTCGAGCGGCTCAGGCTCGCGAACGAGATCGCCGCGGCCGCGATGGATCACGTCGTCGGCGTGATCCGGCCCGGGATGACCGAGGCGCAGATCGCGGCTGAATGGCTCGGGTTCGTCCACGGCGAAGGGACGGGCTGGAATGGCCAGGTGGAGCTCGCGCTCGGCTTCTCGCTCGTCTGGGCGGGTCCGGGCATCAGGACGTTCACCGCGACGAGCCATCGCCCGGTGGTCGAGGACGAGCCGACGCTCTTCGAGATCTGGGTGTGCGCCGACGGCTACTGGGCCGACCATACGAAGAACGTCGTCGTCGGCGAGCTCACCGACGTCTACCGCGAGCTCGAGAACGGCCTGCGGAGCGTGTACGACGATGCGGTCGCCTACTGTGCGCCCGGCGCCAGCCTGCCCGAGCTCGACCGACGGATCCGCGCCGGGATCGAGGCACTCGGCTACCCGGGGCAGCCGACCCACCCGATCTGCCACGGTGTCGGCGCGCGAGCGCACGAGCCGCCGTACGCCCATCAGGCCGGCGACGGCACGGTCGAGAAGGGCATGGTGCTTGCAATAGAGCCAGGATGCTACTGGGAGGGCGGTGGTGGGCTCCGGCTCGAGGACAACTTCGCGATCGTGGAGGGCGGCGCCGAGAAGCTCAGCCCCTTTCCCGACGGAATCGTGCAGGCGGCATGATCGACCGGGCGAAGGTCTGGACGGGCAGCATCAACGAGCAGGCGCTCGAGCCGCAGCCGCGCGCGATCGTCGGTCTGTACGACACGACACTGCGTGACGGCGAACAAACGGTCGGGGTCGTGCTCGGCCCGGAGGACAAGCTCGAGCTCGCGCGCGCGCTCGACGAGGCCGGGATCGACCGGATCGAGGCGGGGTTTCCCCGGGTCTCCGAAGACGACTACCAGGCAGTCCAGCTGATCGCCGAGGCGGGTCTCCGAGCGGAGGTGTGGGGCTTCTCGCGTGCCGTCCAGGCCGACGTCGACGCGCTCGTCGAGCTGGGGGTCGGCGCCTCGGTGATCGAGAGCCCGATCTCCGACGGCAAGCTCGCGGCGCTCGGCGTTTCCCACGAGACGATGCTCGAACGGATCCGGTCGGCTGTCCGGTTCGCGACCGAGCACGGGATCCGGGTCGCCTTCTTCGGCGTCGACTCGTCGCGAGCCGAGCTCGACTTCTTCGACCGCGCCTACGACGCCGCGGTCGAGGCTGGGGCTTCCGAGGTCGTCGTCGTCGACACGCTCGGGATCGCGACGCCGGAAGCGGCGGCGTTTCTCGTCTCGCGGGCGCTCGAGCGGCTCGACGTCCCGGTGCACTGGCACGGACACGACGACTTCGGGCTCGGGACGGCCGCTGCGATCGCCGCGGTGCAGGCGGGCGCGACCTGGGTGCAGGGCACGGTCAACGGGATGGGCGAGCGGGCCGGGAACGCCGACCTCGTCGAGGTGGCGCTCGCGCTCGAGGCGCTCTACGGCATCCCCACGCGGCTCGACCTGACGAAGGCGCGGAGCCTCTCCCGCCTCGTCGCCGAGCGCGCAGGCACCCCGCTGCCGCCCTGGAAGGCGGTCACGGGCGACGCCCTCTTCGTCCGCGAGTCGGGGGCGGTCGCGGCGCAGTTCCACGACCCGCCCGCGATCGAGCCGTACAGCTCCGAGCTCGTCGGCGCCGAGCGCGGGATCGTGCTCGGCAAGAAAAGCGGCATCGACTCGATCCGGATCGCGCTCGAGCGGCTCGGTCTCGACGTGCCGCGGGAGCGGCATGCCGAGCTGCTGGCGCAGGTCAAGGAGCTCGGCACAGCCCAAAGGCGCCTGGTGAGCGACGCCCAGTTTCGTCGCCTCGTCGATGGTTAGCGAGACACCGGTGTCAGACACCGGTTCTGGTTAGTTGTCGTGTGTGCCAACTCTGCGTCAGTTCGTCCACAGGCGGCCGTTTCGCCTCCCGTTGCCTCTAGAGTGAACACGTGGCCAGAGAGCCGAGGATCTGGGATGTCGGCGCCGTCTACCACCTCGTCTCGCGTGGCAGCAATCGCCAAGCGATCTTTCTGAACGAAGGCGACTACGTCGAGTTCGACATGCTCCTGCATGAGACAGCACTGCGTGATGGGGTCGACACCTATGCCTGGTCGCTCATGCAGACTCACTGGCACATCGTCGCGGCGTGCCCATCCGAGGGGCTCTCGCAGTTCGTCAAGCAGCTCAATCAGCGGTACGCGATTCGATTCGATCGACGTTGGGGCCGAACCGCCCACGTCTTCCAGAACCGCTTCCGTTCGGTGCGCCAGACAACAGAAGCGCAGTTTCTCTGGACGTTGCGATACGTCGTGACAAATCCAGTCAAGGCAAGGATCTGCGCGTCGGCATACGACGCGAAGTGGACGAGCTTCGCGGCGACCGCAGGACTCGCTCCTGCACCGGCTCACCTGCGTTGCCTCGAGATCCTGGCCTACTTCGGTGAAGACCTCGAGCATGCCCGGAGACGGTATGTCGAGTTCGTTCTCGGAGAGTCTCTTGAGGACGCACCCGAGAGCGCGATCGCCCGGGAGCCGCTCTCGCAGGTCATTGCCGGCTGAGATTGGTCCCCCTGAGCCTGTGGAGCGATTGGTACGAATTCGGCGCCATCGACGCTAACCAGAATCGGTGTCTGACACCGCTTGCGGTTGACTGACATGTCAGCCGTCGGGATACTGGCTTGACATGTCACGCGGCCCGAGGCGAAGCAGGTGATCGAGCGGGCCTGCGTGATCGGCGGCGGCGTGATCGGGAGCCTCTTTGCCGGCCATCTCGCACAGGTGGTCGAGGTCTCCGTCCTCACCCGACGCCGGGTGCACGCCGACGCCCTCAACCGCGACGGGCTGACGATCACGGGCCGCAGCGACCTCCACGCCCGGCTCACGGCGGCGGACGACCCCGACGAGCTGCCGCCGTTCGACCTCGGAATCGTGTCGACGAAGGCGACGGGGCTCGACGAGGCGGCGGCGACGCTTGCCGGCCGGTTCCCCGACGCGACGCTGATGACCACGCTGAACGGGCTCGGCGCGGAGGAGGTCGTCCGCGCGCATGGCGACTGGCCCCTCGTCTCCGCCGTCACGTTCATGTCGGGGACCAAGCACTCGGACACCGAGGTCGAGTACATCCTCGACACCGCGACGTGGATGGGTCCCTACGAGGAGACGCCGCTCGAGCGCGTCGAGGAGATCGGCGAGCTCGTGCGCTCGGCGGGCCTCGAAGCGGAGGTGCTTCCCGACCTCCGGCCGGCGCAGTGGTCGAAGCTCATCTTCAATGCGACTGTGAACGCCGTCGCAGCCCTCACGGGCCTGCCACACGATCCGCACTTCGCCGCCGAGGAGCTCGACGACGATCTCGGGCATCTTGTCCACGACCTCGTGAACGAGGGAAAGGCGGTCGCGGCGGCGGCCGGGATCGAGCTGCACGAGGATCCCTGGGAGATGAACGTGCTCGCGACCCGACGCGGCTCGGCGCACTATCCGTCGATGCTCGAGGACGTCAAGGCGCGGCGCCCGACGGAGATCGACCTGATTACGGGCTCGCTCGTGCGCGAGGCCGAGCGGCACGGCGTGCCCGTCCCCCTGCACACGGCGCTGCTCCGGCTCGTCAAGGCGAAGGAGGCCTCGTGGAGCACCACATCCGAAACCACACGACAACCGCTCGAGGAGGCGTAATGAGACGAAGGAAGCACGGGGCGCTGGTGGCGCTCTGCGTGACGGTCGCGGCGCTGGCGGCGATCACGGCAACGTCGGCACCTGCGGCGTCGTCGAACCCGATCGTGATCGGCTGGGCGTTCGACGGCAACGGCGCGATGGCGCCGTTCGACGGGCCGGCGCTCGCCGCGGCGAAGATCCGCGTCAACCAGGTGAACGCGAGGGGCGGCGTCAACGGCCGCAAGCTGCAGATCGCGACGTGCGACACGCAGGGCAACAAGCCGGCGATCGCGCGCTCGTGCGCGGCGAGGCTTCTCTCGCGGGGAGCCGACGTGATCTTCACGACGTGCGACGTCGACTTCGCAGCTCCGGTCGTCCAGGAGTCGATCAACCGCGGCGTGCTCGCGGTCGCGCCGTGCATCGGCACCGACCAGATGGGCCCGAAGCGGTTCGGCTCGAAGGGCAAGCTCGCGTTCTCGTTCGGCAACGTCGCGCAGGACGAGGGCTCGGCGATGGCGCAGTTCGCTTACAGCAAGGGCTGGCGCACCGCGAGCCTCGCGACCGACACGGTGATCGTCTACTTCAGGGACGTCGTCAAGGCGTTCAAGGCGCGGTTCACCCAGCTCGGCGGGAAGATCGTCGCCGAGGAGAGCTATCAGTCCCTCGGCTCGACGAACATCACGAACGCCGTGACGCGGCTGAACGGCCGCAGAGCGGACGTGATCGTGACCTCGACGGCGGGCGCCTTCGGGGCACTCCCGCAGATGCTCTCGGGGCTTCGCACGCTCGGGAACCAGACACCGGTCCTCAACTCGTGGGCCGGTGACGGGACGTACTGGGTGACGAAGGAGCCGCAGGTGACGAACTACTACTTCGTCACGTACGCGTCGATCTTCGGTGACGACCCGGCACCCGGAGTCAACAGACTCGCGAAGACGCTCAAGGCGGGCACCGGCGGGTTCGTGACGGGCTCGGCCGCGATCGACGGGGTCGTCGCCGCGATCAAGCGCTCCGGCGGATCGACGAGCGGCGCACGGCTCGCGAGCACGATGGAGAAGTTCAAGAAGGTGCCGACGTTGTCCGGCCTCGTGAGCTTCTCCCCGACTCTCCACTCGGTGTTCGGGCGCCAGTACCGCGTGATCCAGATCCAGAACAACAAGGGCAAGCGGGTCGGAACTGTCGTCGCCAAGGTCGTCGCGAAGATCTGAGCGCCGGCCCCGAAGCACCGTCGCACGAGGATCGGCGGCCCGGAGGAGCGCTCCGGGCCGCCGGTCTCTCGCGCTCGTTCGACGGCGTCCATGCCGTGCGGGACGTCTCGCTCACGCTGCACCGACACGAGGTCGTTGGGCTGATCGGCCCGAACGGGGCCGGCAAGTCGACGCTCGTCAACCTGCTGACGGGGTTCGACCGGCCGGACACCGGGTTGGTTGAGCTTGACGGGCGCGACGTCACGGGGTGGGCGGCGAGTCGCAGGGGCCGGCACGGCCTCGCGCGAACCTTTCAGCACAGCCATCCGTTTCGCTCGCTCTCGGTGCGCGAGAACGTCGAGGTGTCCGCACTGGGGGCGGGCGCTTCGCCTAGGGCGGCCCGCCAGACCGCCGACGACCTGCTCGGCCTGCTCGGGCTCGGCGACCGTGCCGACGCGTCGGCGGGCGCGCTCGCCCAGGGCGACGAGCGCCGGCTCGGGGTCGCGCGGGCGCTTGCGACGACGCCGAGCTTCGTGCTCATGGACGAGCCGGCGGCCGGGCTACCGGAGGCGGAGGTGCCCGAGTTCGCCGTGGTCCTCCGCTCGGTGCGCGACGACCACGGGGCAGGCGTCCTCCTGATCGACCACAACATGACGCTCGTGATGGAGGTGTGCGACCGGATCCAGGTGCTCGACCAGGGACGGACGCTCGCGGAGGGAACACCGGACGAGATCAGGGCGAACCTCGACGTGGCGGCCGCGTATCTCGGTGAGAGCGCCGTGCAGGGGCAGGCATGACCCTCGTCGTCTCCGACCTCGTCGTCCGGTACGGCCCGGTGGCCGCGGTGCGCGGGCTCTCGCTCGAGGTCGCATCCGGAGAGATCGTCGGGTTGATCGGCCCGAACGGCGCCGGCAAGTCCTCGACGCTCCACGCGATCATGGGCGTCGTCCGGCCGGCGAGCGGCTCGATCACGCTCGGGGAGCGAGAGCTTGCCGCACGCACACCGGAGGCCGTCGCCCGCAGCGGTATCGCGCTCGTGCCCGAGGGGCGCCGCATCTTCGGCGAGCTGACGGTCGAGGAGAACCTCCGCCTCGGGCTTGCGGGCAGGCGGACGCAGGACGGCGCGAGGGCGGCCGTCGACCGCGTGCTCGAGCTCTTCCCCGTCGTCGCCGAATCCCGGCGGCGGCAGGCGGGTGCTCTTTCTGGCGGCCAGCAGCAGCAGCTCGCGATCGCGCGTGCCCTCGTCGCGTCGCCGGACGTCCTGCTCCTCGACGAGCCGTCCCTCGGGCTCTCGCCGACCGTCACCGACACAGTGTTCGAGACGCTCGGCGCGATCCGGGAGAGCGGCCTCGCGGTACTCCTTGTCGAGCAGCGGGCGCAGCGCACCGTCGCGCTCGCCGACCGCACGCTCGTGCTCGCGAACGGCGCCCTCAGGCTCACCCTGACGCCCGACGACGCGGGCGATACCGACCGGATGATCCACGCCTACCTCTCATGACGATGCTCGCGAGCGCACTCACCGACTTCCTTCGCACGGCGATCGAGCCGCAGGTGCAGGTCGACGCGATCGGGATCGGGGCGATCTACGCGCTCATGGCGGTCGGGATCGGGCTCGTCTTCGGCGTCCTGCGCCTCGTCAACTTCGCCTACGGGCAGCTCGTCATGGCGGGCGCGTTCGTGCTCGCCTTCGCCTCCGACCGCGACTGGCCGGTCTGGCTCGGGATCGTCGCCTGCTTCGTCGTCGTGATCGCCCTGACGCTCGCGATGGATCAGCTCGTCTTCCGGCCGCTGCGCGGCCAGCCGGCGGCGACGATGCTCGTCGCCACGTTCGCGGTCGCTTTCCTGCTCCAGGCCGTCGCGCTCCTCTACGACCAGACAGACGACACGCTCGGCGAGCCCGCCTCGTCGCTCGCGAAGCTCAACATTCCGTGGACGATCCTCGGCACCGACGTCCGTAAGATCACGGTCGTCGCGATCGTCACCGCGATCGTGTGCCTCGTCGGGCTCGTCTTCGTGCTCGCTCGGACGACGGTCGGGCTGCACATGCGCGCGGCGGCGATGGACTTCCGCACCGCCAGGCTGCTCGGCGTGCGCGCGGATCGCGTGATTGGGACGGCCGTCCTCCTCTCGGGCGTCCTTGCCGCGGTCGTGGCCGTGATGCTCACCGTGCAGCAGCCGCTCGTCACCTCGACGTTCGCGCTCCGCGAGACGATCGTCGTGCTCGCCGGGGTGGTGCTCGGAGGGCTAAACCGCCTCGGCTCTGCGACGCTCGGCGGGTTCGCGATCGGCTATGCCTCGGGCCTGCTCGGGGGCGCGCTCCCAACCGCCCAGAGCCAGTACCTGCCGTCGTTCCTCTTCGGGCTCGTGATCGTCGTCCTGCTCGTGCGGCCCGCCGGCCTGTTCACGCGCGGCGCCGGCCCCGTGGAGCGCGTATGAGGGCGCACCGGAACCTCCTGACCGTGCTCGCGCCGATCGCGCTCGTCGTCGCGACCGCGGTCGTCGGCGCGCTCTTCGAGCGCTCGACCCAAATCTACTTCATCAACTCGTTGATCTCCGTCGCGATCGTCGTCGCCATCTACGTGTTCGTCGGCTCGACGGGCGTGCTCTCCTTCGGCCACATCAGCTTCGTCGCGATCGGAGCCTGGACGGCCGGCGTGCTGTCGGTCCCCGTCGCGGAGAAGCCCGCCACGATGCCCTTCCTCTTCGACTTCCTCGCCTCGACGACGGTCGGCAACGTCTGGTCGCTCGTGCTCGCGGCGCTCGTCGGCGGGGCGTTCGCGCTCCTCGCCGGGCTGCCCCTGATGCGTCTCTCGGGCCTCACCGCGGGTATCGCCACGTTTGCGGTGCTCGAGATCACATCGAACGTCCTCCGTTACTACGAGAAGATCGGGCCGGGATTGAACGTGTTCTCCTCCGTCCCGGAGACAACCGACCTCCAGCAGGCGGCGCTCGGGGCGATCGTCGCGATCGTCGTCGCGTTCGCCTACCAGGTGAGCCGCTTCGGACGGCAGCTGCGGGCGGCACGGGACGACGCGCCGGCCGCGCGCGCGGTCGGGATCTCCGTCTACCGCCAGCGGCTGATCGCGTTCACCCTCTCGGGCGCGCTCGCCGGGCTCGCCGGCGGACTCTACGTCCGCTACCTGCCGATCAACGTCGACGCCGTCTATCTCGACCTCACGTTCATCACGCTCGCGATGCTCGTGATCGGCGGGATGACGAGCCTCTGGGGCGCGGTCGTCGGGGCGCTCGCGGTCTCCGGGCTCGACTCGCTGCTCGCGGAGGCCGAGAACGGCGCGGCGGGGGTCGACCTGCCGTCGGGAAGCCGGATCGTCGTCGTCGGTGCCCTGATGGCGCTCGTCCTGATCGTCCGGCCCTCCGGGCTGACCGGCGGCCGGGAGGTGCGGCTGCGGGCGTGGCCGTTCGCCGGTCGGCGGGGAGCGGCATGAGGATCTGCGTCGTGGGGTGCGGGGCAGTCGGCTCCCTCTTCGCCGCGAACCTCGCGACGCTGGACGACGTCGAGGTGTGGGCATTCGATCTGGATCGATCGCATATCGACGCTATCAAAGAGAACGGATTGCAACTTCAAGGTGCGGGTGACGTCACGGGGCGCCTCGAGGCGACGACCGACCCCGCCGAGCTGCCGCCGTGCGACTTCGGCATCGTCGCAACCAAGGCGATGCACGCGGGCGCGGCGATCGCCGCCACGGCGCACGCGTTCGCCGACGGCGCGGTCGCCTCGGTGATGAACGGGGTCGGCAACGAGGAGACGCTCGCCGAGCACGTCGAGCGCGTGATCCGCGGGACGACGTTCCCCGCGGGCAAGCTACTCGCCCCCGGCGTCGTCCAGTGGGACGTGAAGGGCGACACGACGCTTGGCCCGTTCGAGCCGCGGCCGATTCCCGTTGAGGCGATCGAGCCGCTCGCCGACGCGTGCAGCCGGGCGGGGATGCCGGCGAGCGCGGTCGCAGACGCGCGGCCGGGCCAGTGGCGCAAGGTGATCTTCAACGCCTCGACGAACCCGATCGGCGCACTCACGGGGCTCACGCACGGGCGCGTCTGCGAGCGACCCGACCTGCGGGCGCTCGTAACCGGGCTCGTCGACGAGGGAAAGGCCGTCGCGAGCGCCCAGGGCATCGTGCTCGACGCCGACCCGGAAGACCTGATCGACCACGCGGCCCGGCCCGACGTCGCCTACGGGCACAGGGCCTCGATGCTCCAGGACGTCGAGGCGCGGCGGCGGACGGAGATCGACTACCTGAACGGCGGTATCGCACGCTTCGGGCGCGAGCTCGGCGTGCCGACGCCGCTCCACGAGACCATCACCGCACTTATCAAGGGGGTTGAAGCGTCATGGCTGAAGCCGCAGACCTGACGACGGAGCTCGACCGGCGGTACGACCGAGTCCGCGCCGCGATGTCCGAGTACGAGCTCGACGGCCTCGTCGTCGCGGGCAACGAGTACTCGGGCTTCGAGGGGGCGGTGACGTACTTGACGGGGTTCCAGATCGTCCACCGCTACGCGTACGTGGTCGTGCCTGCTGACGGCGAGCCGCACGTCGTCTTCCCGGCCGAGGCGCGGTACGTGGGCGAGCACGGCTCGGCGCTCGTCGAGCAGCGGTTCGACCCGCATCCCGGCGCGGCCATCGCGTCGTTCGCGAAGGACGCGGGTTGGCGACGGATCGGCGTCTACGGGCTCGATTACGTGATGACCGTGCGGGACTACCGGCCGCTCGACGGCTTCGAGATCGTGCCGTTCGACGTCGAATTCGACCACGCTCGCGCTGTGAAGAGCGAGGCCGAGCTGGAGAGCGTCCGCGACTCGGTGCGCATCAATACGCGCGGGTTCGAGCTCTGGGCCGACGCGTACGCGCCCGGGAAGACGGCGGCCGAGGTGATGGCGGTCGCCGAGGAATACTTCGTTGCCGAGGGGTGCGGGCGGTTGACGATGAACATGGTGCTGACCGCTCCGGGCCGTTCCGGCATCGCGCTGCCGGAGTTCAAGATTGCGCGCAAGGAGGAGGTGCTCGGCGACTTCGTGCTGCCGTCGCTCGAGGTGGCAGGACCCGGGATGCACTGGGTCGAGGTCTCGCGTGCCGTCGCCGCCGAGGGCACCGAGCTCTCCGACGACACGAAGGCGATGGCCGAGGCGTACACCGAGTACTTCGACGCGGCACCAAGCGCAATGACGCCCGGCGCAACGTGCCACGACGTGCACGTCGCCGTCTCGAAGGGCTTCCTCGACCGCGGCTACCACCTCGGTCACGTCACCGGCCACTCGATCGGGATGACGATGATCGAGTTCCCGAAGATCGGCGAGGGGGTCGAGACCGTGCTCGAGGAGAACATGGTGCTCTCGATGCATCCCCACGCGATCGCCGCGAACGGCGAGGGCTGCCTCTACATGCAGGACACCTGGCTGGTGACCGAGGACGGCGGCGTGCCGCTGGCGGGGCTCCCGATGGAGATCGTGGTGCGCGGCTCCGCCGCGCACTAGAACGGCTGATTCGATGCCCGACGAAGGCTTGGTGGTCGGCGACGACGGGATCACCCGCTGCTGGTGGGGTGGGGGTGCCGACCTCGAGTACCGGCGCTACCACGACGAGGAGTGGGGGATGCCCGTCGTCGACGACGTCCGCCTGTTCGAGAAGCTCGTGCTCGAGGGCTTCCAGGCCGGGCTCTCGTGGCTCACCATCCTCCGCAAGCGCGAGGCGTTCCGCCGCGCGTTCGCAGGCTTCGACTTCCGTCGCGTCGCCACGTTCGGCCCGACCGACGTTGAGCGGCTGCTCGCGGACGCCTCGATCGTGCGCCACCGCGGCAAGATCGAGTCGGCGATCGAGAACGCGGGACGGGCCGTCGAGCTCGTCCAGGCGGAGGGCTCGCTTGCTGCGTTCGTCTGGAGCTTCGAGCCGGGCGCCGCCGACCGGCCGCGCCGGGCGACGTACGCCGACCTCGCGCCGCTCGCTCAGACGGACGCGTCACGGGCGCTCGCGAAGGGGCTCAAGCGTCGCGGCTTCACGTTCGTCGGCCCGACGACGGTCTACGCGTTCATGCAGGCGATGGGGCTCGTGAACGACCACCTCGACGGGTGCGAGGCCAGGCCGCGGGTCGAGCGGGCGCGCGCGCACCTGAGGCGACCTGCTCGCGTAGAATCGGGAGAGTGAGCTGGCCGTGGATCGTCCTGGTCGCTCTCGGCGTCCTCGTGGTCGTCGCGGCGGAGTGGCCGAAGGTCTCGGGCGTCGTCGGCGCCGACGCCAGGCGGCAGCGTGACCGCGAGAAGCGCAAGGCGAAGCTGAGCGTCGTGACGACCGACGACGACGATTTCGTCGAGAGCGTCCAGCGCGACCTCGACGCGCTCCCGACCATCGAAGAACCTCGCTCGAAGCGGTCATAGGGGACTGGCCCCGGAGGGGCCTGTCCCCCGTGCTAGACGCGGTGACGTGCGTTCGAGCTCGCCGGTCGCGCGGGGGTCAGTCCCCTTCGGGGACAGACCCCGGGGACAGACCCCGGGGACAGACCCCGGGGACAGATCCCGGGGAAAGACCCCGGGATCACCGAACGACGACCGTCGCGGTGAGCACGCGCGTGTTGGGGAGGATGCGCGTCACGTTCTCGTTGTTCCGCGTCTCCTGGTGATCTGCGAGCAGGAGCCGGAGTCGGTGCCGTCCCGGTGCGAGGCCGCTCGTCGGGATCCGGACGACGCCTCCGACGAGGCGCGCCGTCGCCTCGGTCCCGTCGAGGCTCGCCTCGAGCGAGCGACGATCGACGCCCGAGCCTGCGTCGCTCACGCGCACGCGGATCGGCTGGCCGCGCCGCACGGAGCGCGTCACGAGCCTGGCCTTCGGCGGTGTGCCGTCGTCGACCCAGAACCGGAACGTGAAGGAACCGGCACTCGCCCGTGTGGCGCTGTCGAAGACGATGTCGTAGAGGCCGGGCGCCGGTCGTAGCGCGCCTGCGACCGGCACGGGGTCGGTGAACTCGTCGACGTACGGGTTCAGGTGGAGGGGCAGCGCGGCGTACCCGGTGAGGCGGTTCTCGTCTCCGGCGACGACAACCCGTGGCTCGACGAGCGACCCGCGGCTCCGCGAGGTGATCACGACCCCGAAGTTCTGCACGGCACGCGTGATCCGGACGCGGAAGATCTGCTCCGGGCCGAAGAGCTGGCGTCGCACCACGCTTCCGGCGGGCACCTCCGGGTAGCGATAGAGCGAGACGCGACCGGGCTTCCTCCGCGTGTCGCCGCCGTAGAGACCCGGACGCGCGAGCACCCGGGTCGGAGGGCCGAGTTTCGGCGTTGTGACCCGCCCCCAGAAGGCCACTCGACGCACCCTGCCCTCTCGCCGGAGGACGACTGCACCCCAGAGCTCGCCCTCGACGGTTCCTGTCCTGGCCTCGAGCACGAGCGCGCCCGGCACGACGAGCTCCGTCGGCGCAGTGACCGCCGCGCCCGCCGGCGACCTTCCGGTCTCCACCGTCACCGCCCACGACCCGGCACCTCCGCCAACGTCCTCGATCGAGACCGTCGGGCCAGCCGTCGTCCCACCCCGCAGCAGGCCGAACGAGATCGCGCTCGGAGCCGCGCGGATCAGGGGCGTGTCAGCGGCGGCGACGTCGACGAGGCCCGCTCCGATGCGCGTGGTCGAGAGCGCACCGGCAAGCGGGCGCGCAGTGATCGCGAGCGCCGCTTTGACCTGACGGGGCGTCCACTCGGGATGGCGCTGCACGAGGAGTGCGGCGGCCCCCGCGACGTGCGGCGCGGCCATGCTCGTCCCGGACGACGACCGCCACCCATCGGGCGCTGCCGAGACGATCGACGTGCCTGGCGCGATCACGTCGGGCTTCAGGCGAAGCGAGAGTGCGGTTGGCCCCGCAGCCGAGAATCCGGCAATCGACGGCGAGGCCCCTGAGGTCGTCGCGCCGACCGTGATCGCCTCGGCCGAGCTGCCCGGTGAGGCAACGGAGCCCTCACCGAAGTCATCAAAATCGTTGCCTGCTGCGACAACGGGAACGACACCGGCCGCGCTTGCGGCGTCGAGCGCGAGCGCGATGAGGTCGCGCGTCGGCTCGACCTCCGGCTCGCCGATCGAGAGGTTGATCACGTCCATCCCGTCGCGCACGGCGGCCTCGATCGCGGCGACGATCTCTGGCGCGTTGCCGTCGAGCCCGACGTCCGCGTCGGTCGGGATCGTGAGCGCCTTGTAGTTGCCGAGGTATGCGCGCGGAGCCACGCCGGTCACCCGCTCGCCCTGCGCCGGCGTGTCCGCGTTCCCGGCGGCGATGCCTGCGACGTGCATGCCGTGGCTCGACTGCTCGGGATCGAACGGCTTGCCGGCGTGCCGCCACCTCGCGCTTGGGGGCGGGAACGCCCGCGCGACGATCACCTTTGCGGTCGTGAAGGCCGTCTGGCCCTTCGGGAAACCGGCTGGCATCGCATACCCAGCGGGATCGAAGAACGGGTGCCGCTGGTCGATGCCGTCGTCGATGATCCCGATCTTGATCCCGGCGCCGCCCCCTGGAGGCGCCGCCTGCAGCTCCTGTGCCCTGATCGTGGCCGCGTCCGGCCCCTCCGCGGCGCCGTACGTCACGGGCTCCGACACGTGCCGGACGCCTGGCAGGCGGCCGAGGCGCGGAAGCTCCGCGCGCGGCAGCACGACCGAGACGCCGTTCGCGACGACCGAGTAGCGCCAGCGCACGCGTGCCGTCGGGATGGCGCGGTGCAGGTGGACGAGGAAGCGCCGCTGTTCGGTCTCGATGCGGCTGGCGGCGTTCAGGGATCTGGACAGCGCAACTGCCGGCGCGGCGAGCTCGACGACCACGTGACTCGTGGGCCCGTTCACGGTCCGGTTCCCGCCACCGGCCGCCACGACGCCGGTTACGAGCAGGAGGGCGAGAAAACGGATCATCGGTAATGAGACGCCCACGGGCGACGCGGGTTGAGCCTCGATGCGGATGAGAGGACTTGAACCTCCACGCCCTTACGGGCACACGGACCTGAACCGTGCGCGTCTACCAATTCCGCCACATCCGCGAGAGCGTCCACTGTAGCGGCGTGGGCCGGGGGGACTGACCCCGGAGGGGTCTGTCCCCCGCGCTACGAGCGAGGCCTCAGACGGAGGAGAGCCGGTCGCAAGGGGTCAGTCCCCTGCGGGGACAGACCCCTTGCGCAACGCCTCGAGCACCTGGTCGGCGTGCTCTGCGGGCTTCACCTGCGGGAGTACGGTGTCGACTGTCCCGTCGGCGTCGATCACGAACGTCGTGCGGTCGACGCCCATGTAGGTCTTCCCCGCATAGCTCTTCTCGCCCCAGACGCCGTACGCCTCCGAGACCGCGTGATCGGTGTCCGCGAGGAGCGGGAACGGCAGGCCGTACTTCTCCTTGAACGTCGCGTGAGACGCCTCGCCGTCCGGGCTGACGCCGAGTACCACCGCGCCGGTCTCCTGGAAGTCCTTCCACGCATCGCGGATCCCGCACGCCTGCGCGGTGCAACCCGGCGTGTCGTCCTTCGGATAGAAGTAGAGGACAACGGGTGTGCCGCTTAAGCCCGAGAGCGTCACGGTGTCGCCCGTGTCGGTCGTGAGCTCGAAGTCGGGAGCCTTCGTGCCTTGCTCGATCATGGATTCCTCCTCGGTCTGAAGTCGATCCGCATCACGACCCGTCTCTTGGTCGGGTGGCTGACCTGCTCGAGGCCCGCGGCGGCGAACATGCCTCGGCTGCCGACATGGATCTCGTCCCAGCTCACGTCCGTGCCGGGGTTCGTGAGCATCGGGTACGCCTCGAGCGCGCTCGCGCCCCGTCGTCGCGCGTGGTCGACGGCAGCCCCGGCCAGGGCGTGTGCGATCCCGCGCCGACGATATCCGGCCCGCGCGAAGAGGCACGTCAGCGCCCAGATTCCATCGTCGGTCTTGTCCTCCGACCGACCCTCCCAGGGGACGCGATTCGACCGGACGAGACCGACGTACGCCGGACGTGGCTCGACCGCGCACCAGCCGACGGGCTCGCCGTCGAGGTAGGCGACCAGGCCGCTCGTCGTCTCCGCCTCCGGGTTCCCGGCGTTTGTCTGCTCACGAAGCCGTGCCGCGCGCTCCTCGACCGGAAACTTCGAGAACGCCTCCCGCGGTCGGAGCTTGTAGCGCTGGCACTGGCAGTAGGCGGCCGACCCGCGCGTGCCGAAGACCGTCTGCAGATCCTCGAAGCTCGCCTCGTTCGCGGGGACGATCGCGAGGTCGGGTGCCATGGGTCGAGCGTACCCCGGACGGCTCGAGCCGCTCCGCTACGCTCGCCGCGTGGCGGGGCTGCACCCCTGGCTCGGCGGGGCCGTGATCGGCGTCTGCATGGCGGCCGCGTTCGCGGGCGGGTTCCTGTACTGGCGCGGGCGCGGTGCCGGCACGGTCGCGACGCACCTGCTCTCGCTGGCGCAGACGCTGCTCGTCGCGCAGGTTGCGGTCGGGCTTCTGCTCCTCGCCGACGACCGCCGCGCCGGTGACGAGCTGCACTACGCGTACGGCTCGCTCGCCCTCGGCATGGCACTCGCGCCGTGGTTCTACGCGCCGGAGACGGGGCCACGAAGACTGCTCTGGTTTGCCGGGACGACGACGGTCGCAGGCGCGCTCGGCATTCGCGCGTACATGACGGGCGCTGCATGAGGCGGCTCTGGGAGAACGGCTTCCTGCGCGGGATGGCGTTCATCGCGCTGCTCTCGCTCGGGATCGTGCTGCTCTCGCTCGAGGAGTCGCTCGTTACCGCGGGTGCACTCCTGCGGGTCGCCTTCTTCCTCGCGATCGCGTTCTTCCTGTTCCTGCTCTGGCGCGAACGCCGCTCGGACATCGAGACGTGGAACGACCTCTCTCGGCGCACGTTCTACGGCGCGATCGTGCTCGCCGTGCTGACGATCGGCGCACTCATCGGTCTCGGGCCGACCGGTGCAGATGCGGTGGCGTTCTTCGTGGTGCTCGGCTGCTGCGCCTGGGCGATCGTTCGCGTCTGGCGTCGCGAGCATCGCTACTCGTGACCGGACCTCGCGCTCGTCTGAGACCCTTGCTCGGACTCGCGCTGCTGGCTGCGCTGATCAGTGCGTCGACGGCACGCCCCGCCACCGGCCCGCTGCGGCTGGACGGGGCCTCGTTCGATCCCGAGCTCGCGGTGACGAGCCGCGCTCGTGTCGTCGGCTTGACGAATCGGCGCGAGGCGCCGCGCGACGGAATGCTCTTTGTCTTCCCTGAGCCGACCCGCGGCGCGTTCTCGATGCGAGACACCCGGGTTCCGCTGACCATCGTGTTCTTCTCCTACGTCGGGCGGCGAGTCGCGAAGCTCGAGATGGTGCCGTGCCGACGCACTCCGTGCCGCCTTTACGACCCCGGCGTGTCGTTCCGGTTCGCGCTCGAGCTTCGGGCGTCGGACTCGAGGCCGGCGCGTCGGCTCGGCCCGGCAAGTGAGCTGCGGCGTCTTGTTCGCCTCTCGCGCTGACGTCGTGTCCGACGTCAGTCGGAGACGTGCAGTTGCTCGCGCGTCGGTGACGGGTAGCGCGTCCCGTCGGGCGCGGTGTAGAGCGTCGAGGCGCTCGGAAGCTCGCTGACGGCGCCGTCGAGCGCGTCGAGGGCGGTCCGGACGTCGACGAGCTTGCCGACGAAGATCGGCGTGTCGCGCTCCGTCCAGCGTGAGGCCTCCGTCTCGCGCAGCGTCATCATCAGGTGCATGAAGTCGGCGGGCTCCTCGGCCTCGAAGGCCGGGATGAACTCCTGATCGTCGATCCCGAACGAGTACGTCGTGTGGTTCGTCACTGTCACGAACTTCGCGCCGATCTCGGCGTGCTGCCGCATCGCCGCCGCGCGCTCCTCGAACGAGAGGAAGTACCACGGGCGGATCTTCACGAACGGGTAGACGACGAGGTACGGCGCGTTTCGCGGCAGGACGCGACCCTGACGCATGCGCTTCTTGTCGGTGTAGACGGACGGCTTCGTGGTGCCGAGGTAGGAGTAAGGCGTCTCGAGCCAGGCGGCGAGCGGCGTGCCGTTCAGCGCCGCGCCGAGCGCGAGCAGGTCGTCGTAGCTCTGCGTGATCGTCCAGAGGAAGAAGTCGGCCTCCGGCCGCACGCCGACGGTCGAGTAGGTGCGCAGACCCTCGACGCGGCCCGCGACCTCGTCGACGACGTCCGCGAACGCCTCCTTGCCCGCGATCCGCTCGTCGATCGGGAGGCGGCGCCACGCGGGATCGACGCGGAAGAACCGGTACCCGACATACTGACCCACCTCGACACCCTCGATCCGCTCGACCCCGCCATTCCCCGCCATGGCGCGAATGGTACGGGTGGCAGGATGGGGCTGTGACGAAGACGCAGTACTTCACGGCGACGACAGTCGACGGGTTCATCGCCGACGCGAACGACTCGCTGGACTGGCTGTTCGAGGTGCCGGAGGACGGCGGCAGCGGCTTCAACGCGTTCCGCGAGTTCTTCGAGGGTGTCGGCTCGATGGCGATGGGCGCGACGACGTACGAGTGGGTGATCGACCACGAGAAGCTGCTGGACGAGCCCGAGAAGTGGCAAAACTGGTACGGCTCCACCCCGTGCTGGGTCTTCACGCACCGGGAGCTTCCGCCCATCCCGCGAGCCAACATCCACTTGGTGCAGGGCGATGTGCGGCCCGTGCACGACGAGCTCGTCGCGGCGGCGGGCGGCAAGAACGTCTGGCTCGTGGGCGGCGGCGAGCTCGTGGGGTGCTTCGCCGACGAGGGTCTGCTCGACGAGATTTGGCTCGGGATGCAGCCCGTCTTCCTCGGAGCAGGCGCGCCGCTACTCCCGCGTCGCCTGACGTCGAGACGCGTCCGGCTCGAGTCCGTCCGCCAGGACGGCCAGCAAGTGCTGCTTCGCTACTCGGTCAGGCCGGACGCAGCACCGGGCTGAACCGCGCCAGCGGAGCGCCAGGGTTGACCGGGTGCGTCACGCGCAGCCGGAGCCGGACAGGCGTGCGGCCGAGGCCCCGCCCCTCGAGCGACGCGACGATCGGTCGGCCCCAGCGACCGTAGCCGCGCACACGGGCGATCTGCTTCTGCGTCGAGACGCGCGTGGCGACGACCTCCCAGGCACAGTCGAGCGAGCAGCGGAAGCGCACGTCGCGCTTGCCTTGCAGGAACTCGGCGGTGGTCGGGAATGTCAGCTTCGTCAGCTTCACGTCCAGCGCGAGGCCGTCGCAGCGGGTGATCGAGCCGCCCCGCGCGCGGTCGAGGGCGTCGCGCACCGGGCTGAGGCTCGCCTTCGGCGTGCCGTCCACGTAGTAGACCCCTGACTGCCAGCTGAGGAGCGCGGTCTCGTCGTGCGAGTGGAAGAGCAGCATCCCGACGACGTTCGGCTGGCAGAAGGCGAGCTTCAGCCCGAGGTCGTAGGCGGCCGCCTGGGCGCTCTCGTCGACGGGCCGCGTCGTCGTTGGCTCGGTGCCGGTGTACAGGCTCTTCTTGCCGTCGGGGACGAGGGACTCGATCCCAAACTCGTCGTAGAGGATTGGGAGCCTCGTGCCGGCCTGGGCAGTACCGTCGAACGCGGTGCCGAGCAGGGCGACGAGCTTGCCGTAGTCGGCGAGGCCGATCGAGGTCGTGGTCGGGTGCGGGAAGTTCGGGCTCGTCGAGGACGTCTCCGGGTACGGGTGGATCGCGAAGCCGTCCATCACGGGCGTCGTCCGTCCGCTCGCGCGGTAGGCAGCACCCATCGCCTGGATGAAGGCCGTCGGCGAGGAGGTAGGACGGATGCCGTCGGGCCGATCCGACCCGCGCGGCGCGAGCGCGCCACCCCAGACGCGAAGCTTGGGATCGGCGGCCTTCAGTGCGTCGTACGTCCGGCCGAGGAGCTGGAGATACGCGGGCGCGGACGCGTTCGAGCCGTCGAGGCCGAACTGCGGCAGCCAGAACCGGTTGAGGTTCGGCTCGTTCCCGACGATCACGTCGTCGAAGGTCGGCACCGCGGTCGCGAGCGCCGCCGTGTACTTCGCGAACTCGGTCTGCGCGGCCGGCTCGAGTGGCGTGGTGCGCGAGCCCGGGTGGTAGACCGAGATGTACACCTTGACGCCGGAGAGGCGCGCGGCCGCCTCGATGTTCCGCAGCACGGTCACCTCGTTCGCGGTCGGCGCGGTGAGGCCGGGGAGCCAGTTCGACGTGACGCGCACCGCCGTGAATCCGGCAAGGCGGAACTGGGACATCTTCGCCTTCGCCGTCACCAGGTCGTTGGCCCTGACGATGTCCTCGGCGGCGCCGAGCGCCATGGTTGGACCGGCCCCGTGGGCGGCTGCGGAGAACGCCAGCGCGGCGATCAGCGAGACGATCGGGATGAGCAGAAGTCGCCGCAAGGTGGAGGGCTACGCTAGCTCGGATGCGTGAAGATTCCGTTCGGGCCGAGCTCGGGAGGCTCCCGCGAGGCCCGGGTGTCTATCTCTTTCGCGACAGGGAGGACGCGATCCTCTACGTCGGCAAGGCGAAGTCGCTCCGGTCCCGCGTGCGGAGCTACTTCAACCGCGGCGGCGACACGCGCCAGGGGATCGGCAACCTCGTCTCGCGGATCCACCGCGTCGAGGTGATCGTCACCCAGAGCGAGGCCGAGGCGCTCCATCTCGAACAGAACCTCGTCAAGCGGCACCGTCCGCCGTTCAACGTGCGGCTGCGCGACGACAAGTCGTTCCCCTACATCGCCGTCACGGTCGCCGACGAGTACCCGCGCGTCATGTTCACGCGCGAGCGCCACCGCCGCGGCACCGTCTACTTCGGCCCGTACGCAAACGCGAAGAAGGTGCGCGAGACGCTGGACGTCCTGAACCGCGTCTTCCAGTTCCGCCCCTGTGAAGGCCCGAAGCCGGGTCGGCACTCCGGCATCCCGTGCC
>Ga0183260_10000662_pt1 | contig 29245 bp, 27 predicted proteins | sample AntDrymUQ4972206_2_FD_129768 | JGI IMG/M metagenome (GOLD analysis project Ga0183260, IMG submission 129768) | Polar desert sand microbial communities from Dry Valleys, Antarctica - metaG UQ497 (22.06) (version 2) (version 2) | ecosystem: Environmental > Terrestrial > Soil > Desert | place...
ACGACCAGCGCCGAAGTGAGCCCGAGGGCCACCGCGACGACACCCGATGCCGCCGTCCGCGACCGGGGCACGTCGTGGTCGCGGCCGAGCTCCATCTGCACCACCAGGGGCCACACGGTGCCGGGCACGTACTTGCCGAGCTGGCCGATGAAGAAGATCCGCAGCGCGATCCACGTCGGCAGGGGCGAGCCGAGGTCGGCGAGCACCGCCCGCCACGACAGCATCGAGCAGAAGATCGCGAGCAGCGCCGGTACCAGGGAGACGGCCACGGCCCACGGCGAGAGGGCGCCCGCGGCCGAGCGGATGTCGCCCCACTGCCGGGAGACCGCGAAGCCGAGGAAGCCGAGGAAGACCAGCACCGCGACGAGACGTACGACGCGTCGCACACGAGGCGACGCGAGCCGGCCCATTACGCGACGGGCGTCGGCAGGACGGCCGGCGCCGGGCCGAGCGGACGACGCGGGGATTTGCTGCCCACCCAGATGTAGGTGGGGACGACCGGCCGGGCCGCCCGCAGGACCGTGGCGGGCACCTTCGTGATCGGGCCCTTGACCATGTCGGTGGCGTGGAACGTCACCGGGTCGGCGAGCACCGCGAACGTGTAGTCCCAGACGTGCAGCCCCGACACGAGCCGGCGCAACCCCGACCGGCCGCGGAACCGCTCGTAGTAGGAGTCGGCCCGGCCGAACGCCTTCACGTACGCGTCGGCCGTCCGGCCGTGCGGCAGCCAGGACAGGAACGGCAGCCGGTAGTGCGGCTCCATCACGCCGAGCCGGTTGCCCAGCCCCAGGTAGACGACGCCGTCGGGCTTGAGCACCCGGCGGATCTCGGCCATCACGGAGTCGGGGTCGACCACGTGCTCGTAGATGTGGTTGAAGACCACCACGTCGACGGTCTCGTCGGCCCAGGGCAGTGCCTCGCCGTCGGCGCAGAGGAAGCAGATCTCGCTGCCGAAGCGCTGCTGCGCCTTCGCCAGCCCCGGTACGTCGATGTCGACGCCGAAGGTCTGCCCGCCGCGCCGGCGCATCTCGTCGGAGATGAAGCCGACCGAGCAGCCGACGTCGGCCACGACGAGCCCGGACAGGTCGTCCCGGCCGAGGAAGTGGCCGAGCACGCTGGCGATCTTCGCCGCCTTCGTGCGCCGCTTCGGCTCGTCGAGCATCTTCTCCTGGAAGTCGGAGTAGGCCAGCTGCTGCTGGCGCTCGAGGTTGCTGCGGCTCACGGCGTACGCGCCCCCGGTCAGTCGGAGCGCGACTTGACGATGAGGTCGCCGATCAGCGCCAGCGCCGCGATCTGGAACCCGATCACCATCGTCAGGATCGTCGAGCCGGTCACCCGGAAGTCACGCACGAACACGTCGATCGCGATGAGCTTGACCGTCGCCAGCGCCATGATCCACAGCGCCAGCGGCATGAGGATCTTCAGCGGGTTGAAGTACATCACCATCCGCAGCACCTGCAGGATGTACTTGTAGGCGTCGCGGAACGGGTGGAACTTGCTCTTGCCGGCGCGCTTCGCGTAGTCGATCGGGATGTACTCGACGACGTGCTGGTTGGACAGGAACGCCACCGTCAGCGTCGTGACGCAGGAGAAGCCGGCCGGCAGCAGCCGAAGGTAGGGCAGCGCCGTCTCGCGCCGGAAGGCCCGCAGCCCCGAGTTGAGGTCGGGGATCTTGGTGCTGGTCAGGAACGAGCAGATCCGGCGGATCGCCCACTTCGCCGGCACCCGGAAGATCTTGTAGGTGCCCTCCTCGGTCTTGCGCGCCCCGACGACCTGCTCGAGCGCGGGGTTCTCCTCGAGCATCCGGACGAACTCCGGGATGCGCTCGTTGGGGTAGGTCATGTCCGCGTCGGTCCAGACCACGATCTCGCCGTGGCCCTGCTGGGTGCCGATGCGCCGCGCCGTACCCGACCCGCCGTTACGCGGCAGCGGGAGGTAGCGGATCGACGGGTACTTCTTGGCCGCGGCAGCGAGCACGTCACGGGTGCCGTCGGTCGAGCCGTCGTCGAGGATGAACAGCTCGTAGCTGTACTCACTGGAATCCATCGCCGCCGTGATGCGCTCGATCTCGTCCATGACGTGCGCGCGCTCGTTGTAGCAGGGCAGCACGATGGTGACCTTGGGCCGGCGTACGGTGCGGGTAGTGGTGGGCACGAGCGGCAATCTACCCGGTCGCCGCGACCTCGAAGGCAGCGACGTACGCCGCCCAGAGGTCCGTCCCGCCGGCCGCAGCGGCGTCGCGCGCGCCCGCCCGGAGCCGGTCGAGGACGCCCGGCTCGTAGAGCCTTTCGATCGCCGTCGCGAGGGCGGCCGGGTCCTCGGGCGGCACGAGCAGCCCGTCGACGCCGTCGCGCACCTGCTCGGGGATCGAGCCGACGGTGGTGCCGAGCACAGGCAGGCCGTAGGAGTGCGCGATGTAGGCGTGCGCCGACGCCGTCGAGGCGCGGTAAGGCAGCGCCAGCGCGTCAGCCGCCGCGAACAGGGCCGGCACCTCACCGGCAGCGACGTACCCGCCGCGGATGTCCACCCGGTCGGTCAGCCCGAGCTCGGCGACGAGCGCGCGGGTGGCCGCCTCGTCCTCCCAGAACTCGCCGGCGACGACGAGGCGGACGTCGGGGACGAGCGCGAGCGCGCGCAGCAGCACGTCGAGCCCCTTGTACCGCCGCACCATCCCGAAGAAGAGGAGCGACCGATCCACCCCGGAACTCGACGCCTTCGGCGCGAATTCCGGCGTGGCGGTAAGAGCAAGAGGAGGCAGCGGCGTCACCACGATCTTCGCGCGCCGGGTCAGCTGCTCCGCCTTCGTCTTCTCCTCCTCGGAGTGGACGAGCAGGGCGTCGGCTCTCGAGAGGACGGCCTTCGTGAGCGGGAGGTCGGCCCGGCCGCGCTCGTGCGGCAGCACGTTGTGGCAGAGCGCAACCACGCGGGTTGGCCGGGCGCCCGGCCGGCGCCGGGCCCGCCGCAGCGCGCCGAGCAGCGCGAGGTACGCCGGCGCCTGGACCGGGGTGACGACGACCACGACCGCGACGTCGTACGCCGCCATGCGCCGGCCGGCCCGGACCCAGCCGTCGGGCCGCCGCCACGACAGCGGGTACGTCGTGCGCGGGAACACCGGCAGCTCCGGCGCGCCGTCCGGCACGCGCTGCTGGCCCGGGTAGAGCCGCTGCGGGTACTGCTCCGACCAGGACCAGAGGTCCACCTCGTGGCCGGCCGCGGCGAGCCGGTGCGCCAGCTCGGTGGTGTGCTGGGCGATCCCGCCCTTGTACGGGTGGGTCGGGCCGACCAGGACGACGCGCATGGCCGACACCGTAGCGGCGCCCGGGCCGGGCACCGCGCCCTAGACTCGGCGTCGCATGGACGTCATCACGCTGCCGACTGCCGACGCGCCACGGGTGTCCGTGATCGTGCTCTCGATGCACTCCCCGTGGCTGCTGGCCGACTGCCTCGCCTCGGTCGCGGCGCACGGCGGCACGCGGGTGCCCTACGAGGTCATCGTCATCTGCAACGGCGCCACGCCGGACCTCGTCCTGTTCGCCCAGCGCAAGCTGCGTGGCGCCCGCGTCGTCGTCTCCGCCGTCAACCTCGGCTTCGGCGGCGGTAACACCTACGCGGCGTCGCTGGCCCGCGGCGAGCTGCTCCTGCTGCTCAACGACGACGTCGTCGTCGAACCGGGGTGGCTCGAGGCGCTGGTCGACGCGGCCGACGAGCACCCCGAGTCGGCCGCGGTCGGCTCGCGGATCCTGTTCCCCGACGGGTCGCTGCAGGAGGCCGGGTCGGTCCTCTGGGCCGACGGCTCGACGGTGCCGATCGGGCGCGGCCTGCCGGCGGACTCCCCGGCGTACCTCTACCGCCGGCACGTCGACTACGTCTCCGCCTGCTCGCTGCTCCTGCGCAAGAGCGCGTTCGACGCGGCGGGCGGCTTCGACCGGCGCTACTTCCCGGCGTACTACGAGGACGTCGACCTCTGCCTGACGCTGCGCGGACTCGGTCACCGAGTGCTCTACGAGCCTGCGTCGAAGGTCCGCCACCACGAGTCGAAGTCCACCGAGAGCCGGTTCAAGGAGTTCCTGTTCAAGCGCAACGGCGGGGCGCTGCGGGAGAAGTGGGCCGAGCTGCTGCCGGGGCAGGAGCCGGCCGCGCCGACCGATCCCGCGGCCGTCGCGCAGGCGCTGCACCGCGGCCGCGGCAACCCGCCGAGCCTGCTGATCGTCGACGACATGCTGCCCGACCCGGGCCTCGGCGCCGGCTTCGGTCGCATGCACGACCTGATCGCCGAGCTCGGGTTCGACCGGTTCGCCGTGCGCTTCCACCCGACCAACCACCCGAACGCCGACGCGGCCGCGCTCGGCCGCTTCGGCGTCGAGCTGGTGCAGGGCGAGGTCGCCGAGGTCATCGAGCACCTCGCCGAGCCGGGGGTGCACTACGACGTCGTCGTCATCTCGCGGCCGCACAACTGGGAGTACTTCGCCGACGCCGTACGCCGGCACCAGCCGCAGGCCGCGCTGGTCTACGACGCCGAGGCGCTCTTCCACCGCCGACTTGACCGGCAGGGCGCCCTCGGCGGCCGCGGTGCGGCGAAGCTGCGCAGCGAGGCCGACCGCTACCGCCGGCTCGAGGAGCGCATCACCGCGCAGTCCGACCACGTCGTCAGCGTCTCCGCGGACGAGGCGGCGTGGTTCACCTCCGTTCCCGGTCATGCCCCGGTGTCCGTGGTTGAGCCGCTCACCCCCGGCATCGCGCCGACGCCGTCGGGGCCAGGGCAGCGGCACGACCTCGTCTACGTCGCGGGCTGGCTCGCGCGCGACGACGACTCCCCCAACGCCGACGGGCTGCGGTGGTTCGTCTCCGAGGTGCTCCCGCACCTCGTGGTCGCACTGCCGTGGGTGCGGCTGCGGGTCACCGGCGCCAACCCGCCGCCCAGCGTTCGCCGGCTGGCCGGCCCGCACGTCGAGTTCGTCGGCTACGTGCAGGACCTCGCCGAGCTCTACGACGCGGCGCGGGTGGTCATCTCGCCGATCCGGTTCGGCGCCGGCGTGAAGATCAAGACGGTCGAGGCGATCCAGTACGGCGTGCCGACCGTCACCACGACGCACGGCGCCGACGGCATCGTGGTGGGCGACACTGTTTCTGGTCAGACGGTTCCTGGTCAGATTGCGCCGCTGGCGATCGCCGACGACGTGCCCGGCTTCGTCGGGCACCTGCACCGGCTGCTCACCGACGACGCCGCCTGGCGCGCACAACGAGCCGAGATCGAGCGGCTGCTGCAGGCCTGGACCGACACCGGCCGCACCGCGATGTGGCCCGACGTGCTGGCCGACGTACTGAAGGGAGGTCGTCGTGAGCTCGTCGCGCTACGCGCGTGAGGTCGACCTCGCCGACCTGAACAGCTCGCACACCCAGGCCGTCCTGCTGACGCCGGAGGGCAGCACCGTGCTCGACGTCGGCGTCGCCGACGGCAGTGTCGCGCGAGCGCTCGTCGCCCGCAGCTGCACCGTCTGGGGTGTCGAGATCGAACCGGACGCGGCGGCCGAGGCCAAGGGCGTGTGCGAGCAGGTGGTCGTCGGCGACGTCGAGTCGCTGGACCTCGAGTCGTCGTTCGACGGCCGGCGGTTCGACGTAGTCCTGCTGCTCGACGTGCTCGAGCACCTCGTCGACCCGGCGGCCACGCTGCGCCGTACGGCGGCCACCCTGCGCCCCGGCGGGCACGTCGTCGTGTCGCTGCCCAACGTCACGCACTCCGCGGTCCGGCTGGACCTGCTGCGCGGACGGTTCTCCTACACCGAGGCCGGGCTGCTCGACCGAACCCACCTGCGGTTCTTCGACGCCGCCGGCGTGGCGCAGCTGTTCGCCGACGCCGGGATGGACGTCGTGGAGAGCCTGCGCGTCACGGTCCCGGTCGACGCGACCGAGATCGACGTCGACCTCGCCTCGCTCGCGCCGGAGGTGCTGGCCGAGGCGATGTCCGGGACGGAGTCGGAGACCTACCAGTTCGTCGTCACCGCGGTGCCCAGCGGCGCCGAGCGGCCGGCCGCGGCGACCGGCACGCTGACCGCGCTGCTGCAGCACCAGGTGCGCGAGCTGACCGCGCGGCTCGGCGAGGCGACGGCGTACAGCAGGGCGCTGGAGGCACAGGACGCGCAGAAGTCGGCGTACATCGGGGAGCTGGGCGACCGGGTGCACGCCCTCGAGGCGACGCTGCGCGAGCGGATGGCCGAGCTGGCGCTGATGCACGAGCAGCACCTAGCGCTCACGGCGTCGGTCGAGGTGAAGGACGCCTACATCGCCGACCTGCGCGGGGACCCGCGACGCAAGGCGGAGATCGAGTCGCACGCGGGGTACGCCGTCGCCGACCGCGCGTACACAGCGCTGCAGCGACGGCCTCTGCTCCTGCGCACCGCGCGCTGGGTCGCCCGGCGGGCCGCGAACCGCCCGGCCGGCGGGTGACCGCCGCGTCCCGTCGCGTCGTCGCGCGGCTCCGCACGTCGTTCCCCCTGCTCGCCGCGGTCATCATCGGCGCGGTTGTCGTCGTGAACTTCCTGCCCGTGCTGTTCGGCCGGGTGCCGCTGGCGATCGACATCGTCCTGCAGTCGCCGCTCTACGACTCGGTGCGCGCGGCGCACCCGGTCAACATGAACCACGCCGACCTCGGCGACCTGGTCGCCGGCTTCTACCCGCTGCACGCCTACGCCGGGGAAGCCGTGCGCGGCGGCGACTTCCCGCTCTGGAACCACCACCTGCTGCTCGGCCAGCCGAACTTCGCGATCTACCAGCCCGGCACGCTCTACCCGCCGAACCTCCTCTACTTCGTCCTGCCGACACCGCTCGCCTGGGGCCTGCTCTACGCCGTGCGGATGTTCCTCGCCGGCTGGTTCACGGCACTGTTCGCCCGCGCCGTCGGGGGGTCGCGGACCGGGTCGCTGGTCGCCGGGCTGAGCTTCGCGTTCTCGGGCTTCATGCTGACCTGGTCCGGGTGGCCGCACGTCGACGTCGCCGTGTGGCTGCCGCTGCTGCTGCTGGCGATCCAGCGCCTACGCGAACGCGCGACGCCGCTGTGGTCGGGGGTCGCCGCGATCGCGACCGGCTCGCTGCTGCTGGCCGGCCACCCGCAGACCGCGGTCTACGTGCTCGCCCTCGCCGCGGTCTTCGCGCTGCACCGGCTGGTGCTCGGGTCGGGACGCGACGCGGTCGACGCCGTGCCGGAAGACCCCGACGCCGTCGAGACGGCCGTCGACGCGCCGCGCGGTCGCTTCCTGGCCTGGCTGGCGATCGGGGGTGCGGTCGGCATCGGCATCGCCCTGGTCCAGCTGCTGCCCACCGCGGAGTGGATCGAGCTCACCACGCGCTCCGGACAGGACCGCGGCGGGCACCTGACTCCGTCACAGGTGCTCGGCCTGCTCTCGCGCGACGCGCGCAACACCCCGAACGGCGCCGGGATCCTCATCCCGGAGGCGGCGATGTACGTCGGCATGCTCGCCTTCGTCGGTGCCGGGCTGTCGCTGCTGTCGCGCCGCCGACGTGACGTGCTGCTCTTCTCGCTCGTCGCGGCGGTCACGGCGCTCGTCGCGTACGGGATCCCGCCGGTCTACGGCATCTCGCGCCACCTCCCGGTGTTCAGCTCGCTGCCGAACTGGCGGATCATCGTGCTGACCCAGTTCGCGCTCTGCGTCCTCGCCGCCCTCGGGATCACCGCGGTGCAGCGCCGCCTCGCCGAGCGCAGCCGCGACGCGGCCTGGTGGGCCCCGCTCACCGCCCTCGCGCTGGCCGGCGGGTTCGCCGCCGGCGCGCTCTACTCGCGGGTGCCGAAGATGCCCGAGCGGGTGAGCTGGTTCCGCGGCCCGACGTCGTCGATCGTCGTCCTCGCGGTTGCGGCGGCGCTGCTCTCCCCTCCCGTCGTACGCCGACTGCGCGGACGCGCAGCGCTCTCCGTCCTCCTCCTCGCGTTCGTCGCGGTCGACCTGCTCACCTACGGCTACGGCCACGCGCCGTTCATCCAGCGGCGCAGCGTCTACCCGGAAGCGCCGCTGCTCGAGGCACTGCGCGAGCGCGACCCCGGGCTGTGGCGGATCGCCGCGGTCGACAGTGCCTACGCGAAGAACCTCGAGGGTGTCTACGACCTCGAGACGCCGACCGGCACCGGCTACCAGATCGAGGCGATCGACCCGATCCTCGACGGCTTCGGCAGCGCGCTGTCCGGCTACCTGTTCCGCGGCGCCGACCTCGCGAAGAACGCGGCCGACCCGCGCCTGGACCTGATCAACCTCAAGTACCTCGTCTCGTCGGACTACAACGCCGGCACGCCCGCGCTGCTGTCCCGGCCGGACCAGTTCCGTCTCGTCATGAGCGAGGGCCACACCCAGGTCTTCGAGAACCGGGGCGCCCTCCCGCGGGCCTTCGTCATCGGCGGCAGCGGGATCCGCTACGTCCTCGACGGCGACTACAGGGGGAGGGTCGAGGGCGACTCCGAGTCGTACGAGATCGTGACCGGTGACGACTTCGACCCGCGGCGCACCGTGGTCGTCACGACGTGGGACAGCAGCGCTGTCTCTCCCGGCGGCCCGCCCACCTTCACGGCCGCCGGCGATGTCGACTACGACGTCAACGACATCGACGTGACGCTCGCGCCCGGCAGCAGCGGCGTACTCGCGATCTCCGACGCCTGGTTCCCCGGGTGGGACGTCACCGTCGACGGCGAGGAACGTGAGCTGCTGCGCGTCAACGGCGCGTTCAAGGGCGTTCTCGTCGAGCCCGGCGACCAACTAGTCCGGTTCTCCTACGAGCCGTCGAGCTTCAGCTTCGGTCGGAAGCTGAGCATCCTCTCCCTCAACCTGCTGCTCGGCCTCGCCGTGCTCGAGGTCGTGCGCCGTGGCCGACGCGCCTGACGTCACGGTCGTCGTCGTTACCTACGACGGCGCCCCGCTGCTGCCCGCGTGCCTCGAAGCGCTCGCCGCCCAGCGGTCGCGCTGGGCGTGGCAGACGTGGGTCGTCGACAACGCGTCGCGGGACGGCACAGCGGAGCTGCTCCGCGATCGCTACCCCGACGTTCGCGTCCTCGCCAGCGACCGCAACCTCGGATTCGCCGGCGGCAACAACCTCGCGCTGCGCGAGGCGCGGTCACCGTACGTCGTGCTGCTCAACAACGACGCCGTGGTCCAGCCCGGCTGGCTGGACGGGCTGATCGACGTGCTCGAGGCGCCGGGGCACGAGAGGGTCGCCGCGGTGACCGGCAAGGTGCTCCTCGCCGATGGGATCCGGATCAACAGTGCGGGCGGTCTCGTCGACACCCGTGGGTACGGCTCCGACCGGGGGTGGCTCGAGCCGGACGACGGGCGCTACGACGAACCGGCCGATGTCTTCACCGCGAGCGGCACCGCGCTCGCCCTGCGCACCGCTGCGCTCGACGAGGTCGGGCACTTCGACGACGACTTCTTCCTCTACTACGAGGACGTCGACCTCTGCTGGCGGCTGCGCAGCCGCGGGTGGTCGGTCCGCTACGAGCCGCGGGCGGTCGTGCACCACGCGCACTCGGCGACCACCGGCGGCGGCTCGGAGCTGTTCCACTTCCACGACCTGCGCAACCGGCTGCTCTGCCTCGGCAAGAACGCGTCCACGCAGCGCTGGCTCGGCGAGGTCGGGCGGTACCCGCTGACCTCGCTCTCGCTCGTCGGGGAGGCGCTGCGCGAGCGCCGGTACGCCGATGTGGCGAGGATCCTGCGACGGCGCGGCCGGGCGATGGCGTCGCACCTTCGGCTGCTGCCCTCGACGGTGCGCAAGCGCCGCGCGATCGCGCGTGCGGCCACCGTGCCGAAGGCCGAGCTGGAGCGCTGGCTCGTCCCCCATCTGGCGACAGCAAGATCACGCATTGCGGAGAGCCCCCTTCAGTGAGGAGAGCCCCTTCAGTGCGGAGAGCCCCGGACGACGAGCCGGGCGCCGGCCCGCGCGCTCACGTCCGGCGGATCACCCGACGCGCACGGGTCGCGACGCGACGCAGGAAAAGCCGTGGCCCGCCCTGGCGCAGGTAGGCGGCAGCTAGCGCGACGTCGCCACGCAGCGAGGTCGGGTTGGCCGGTATCGCGATCCGCGTCGGGACGAGACCGGGCGCGAGGGTCGCGTCGACGAGGTCCGGCGCCCGGCGGGGGTCGCGGCAGAATGCGACGAGCGGGGCGAGCACGTCGGACCAGCGCATCGACGACGCCGCCACCGAGGCGGCGGCCGAGAGCCGCGCGCGGCGGGCGGGGTCGGCGACGAGCGCGGCGAGCGCCTCAGCCAGCGCATCGACGTCACCGGGCGGCACCGCGATGCCGGCGCCCGCGTCGACGACCAGGTCGGCGAGCGCGTCGCCGCCGGTGCTGACGACCGGGAGACCGGCCCACAGGTAGTCCAGGACGCGGGTGCGGAAGGAGAACGCCGTCTCGACGTGGTCGAGGTGCGTCGTCACACCGACGTCGGCGTCGAGCAGGTACGCCGCGCGCTCGTCGTAGCGCACCCAGCCGGTGTTGAAGAAGACCACCCGGTCGGTCAGCCCCAGCTCGTCGGACAGCGCCACGGCGTCGCCGGCCATGCGCATACGCGGGACGTCCGGGTTGGGGTGCGCCATGCCGAGGAAGTAGAGCCGGACCGCCGGGTGGTCGCGGTACACGCGCTCGACGGCGCGAATCAGCGTCAGCGGGTCGAACCAGTTGTAGACGCCACCGCCCCAGAGCAGGACCACGTCGTCCGCCTCGATGCCGGGGACGACGCCCTTGATCGCACCGGGCCGGGCCGCCGGCGGCTCCTCCTCGACGCCGAACGGCGCGACGTCGATGAGCGAGCGCAGCGTCGGGTCGGCGTCGTACGTCGCGGTGTTCACCCGGCCGAGCCCGGCCAGCTGGCCGAGCCAGAAGTCGCGCTGCTTCTCGCTGGCGCAGAGCAGGAAGTCCGCGCGCAGCAGGGCGCGGTTGAGAATGGCCGTCGTCGCGGTCACGATGTGCCGCCGCATGTCCTCGCCGGCGTCTCGCGCCTGCTCCAGCTGCTCGAGATGCAGCGGGTCGTAGACGTCGGCGACGACGACCTTCTCGGTCACCTGCAGGGCCGGGCTCTCGTGCAGCACATTGCCCTGGAAGACGATGACGTCGCACCACCGCTCGAGCTCGACCAGGTCGGGCTCGGTCACCGACCGGACGACGAACCGGTCGTCGTGCGCGTCGCAGCTCGCCGTCGTGACCAGCTCGATGTCGTGCTCGGCGGACAGCGCGACCGCGACCTGCCAGGCGCGGATCGCCGGGCCGGCCATGCGCGGCGCGATGACGTCCTTCGTGGCGACGAGGATCCGCCGACGCCGCGCGACCTCGCCGGCCGCCGCGTCGCTCACGACGCGCCACCGCGCAGCCGACGCGCAGTGTCCGTTGCGCGGCGGACCGGAGCGGTGAGCCGCCAGCTCGTCGACTCCTCGTAGGACCGGATGACGTCGGCCATCTGCTGCTGGGTCTGCGCCAGCAGATCGGTCACCCGGGACAGCTCGACCTCGGCGGCGTCCCTGGCACCCGCCATCCGCTCGTGCTCGGCGGCGTACTCGAGCTGCTCGGCCTTGTACCAGCGCAGCGCGCTGAACGTGCCCGGAGGCAGCAGCAGCTCGCGCGCGTCCATGCGGGCCGCGAGGTCGCGCTCCGTCGCCCGCCAGGACTCCTCGCCCGCTTCGAGGAGGGAGCTGCCCTGGTGCTGCCACCGGCGGTAGACAGCCGTGACCTCCGGCGTCGACGCGACGCCGCAGAGCAGTGCCGCCTCCACCAGCAGGTCCCAGTCCTCGAAGACCGGCAGCATCTCGTCGTAGCGCAGGCCGAGCAGGTCGAAGCACTCGCGCGGGAACGCGGCGCCGAGGTTCGGAGTCTGGTTGGACACGAGATGGCCGAGGATGTCGAACCGCTCGGCGTACGGCGTACGGATCGCGGACGCCGCCGTGTGCCCGGGCGCGACGTCCGGCGTCTCGACGACGTCCTGCTCGGCCACGACCGCGCGCAGGACCGCGCCGGGTGCCTCGTCGGCGAGCCGGCGGAACTCCGCCGCCCAGTGCGCGAGGACGAGGTCGTCGTCGTCGACCGCGACCAGGTAGCGACCTCGCGCCTGCTCGATGCCGACGTTGAGCGGACGGCTGCGCCCCCCGCCCGCCACGTCGACGCGGCGGACCTTGCCGCGCAGAGGCGAGTCCAGCTCGGCCAGCACCTCGGCCAGCACCTCGTCCAGCGCCGCGGCGCGGTCGGCCGGCACGTCGTGGCAGAGCACGAGCAGCTCGAAGTCGTCGCACGTCTGCGCGGCGAGGCAGAGCAGCAGCTCGCGCAGCGTCTCCGGCCGCCGGCCCTGCGTGCGGGTCAGCACCGACAGGAACGGCCGGTCGGCCGGGTCCGGCGCGGCCGGCAGCGGCACAGCGGCGGTGGCGCGCTCGGCGAGCCGCCGGAGCAGCCGGTGCATCGGGCCGTCCGCGGCGAACGACGTGCGCGCGAGGAGGTCGTCGGTCACGGCGCACACCCTCTCAGAACCGGTGCGCCGCGAAGTCCCCGCCGACGAACTCGGCCACCAGGTGGTCGGGGTCGAGCAGCGGCGGCAGAGCGGTGTGGGACAGAAGGGACCGGACGGCCGCGGCGCCGCGCCGCTGCGCCGGCGTTCCGGACTCGAGGGTCGCGAAGTGCCTCTCGGCGACGTCGGGCCGGGAGTACTTCACCGCGAGCAGCAGCGCGGCCCGCGCGCCGTGCTCCTCCTCGACCTCGCTCGGCGCGACCGAGCCGGCCGAGGTCAGCCGCTTGTCGTGTACGACGCGCGCACCCGGCACGTGCACCACCCGCCACCCCGCGAGCCGCGCCCGCCAGGAGAAGTCCACGTCGTTTCCGTGCATCGGGAACCACTCGGCGTCGAGCGGGCCGACCTCCTCCCACGTCTCCCGGCGTACGGCGCAGGCGGCCATCGACGCCCACGGCACGTCGCCGGTGACCGGGTCGTGCGGCTTGGGGTGCTCGAACGGCAGCTGTCGTGCGTCCGCGATCCCGACCCGGTCGCCGCCGAGCGCGCGGACCAGCCGGTCGACCGCGTCGGGCGCGAGCAGCAGGTCCGGGTTGAGCAGCAGCGCAGCGTCCTCGGTCAGCCCGTCGAGCAGCCGGTTGGTGCCGCCGCTGTGCCAGAGGTTCTCGCCGAACGCGTCGTACCGGACGTCCAGCCCGGCTGCCGCTTCCCGGTGATCATGGAGAAAACCCGTGCCGAGAGGCCTCTGCGCACCGGACTTCTCCATGATCACCGCGGAGTCCACCGCGGAGCCGGGTGGGGAGTTCGGCGTGCTGTCGCCCAGGTGGACCGTCACGTCGGAGACCGAGCCCTCCGCGCGGGCCCGGGCGACCGCGACGGCCAGCGACCGGAGCAGCCGTTCGAGCACCGCGCGGTCGGTCCGGTGGAGGACGACCGCGACGCGAACGGAGACCGGCGCCGTCACGAGCCGGGGTGCGCCGTCCACTCGCCGTGCAGCACGACGACGCCCTCGGCCTCGCGCGGGCGACCCGGCTCGACGTCGAAACGCAGCGCCTTGTTGCGGTGGTCCCACGTCTGCAGGTTGTCCCAGGAGTGGACGGCTGCGGTCACGTCGTAGGTCCCGGGCAGCAACGGCAGTCGCTCGGTGCTGAAGTCGACGTGCCCGGTGCCCTTCAGCGAGCGGAGGGTGATGGACTCGCGGGAGTTGATCCCGCTGACGTGCACTCCGTCGAGGCGGTGGATGCCGAGGCCGAAGACGGCTTTCGGCACCTTCTCGCGCGCGTCGTAGTGCAGCCGGAAGGTCACCTCGTCGCCCATACGGACCTGTCGGGTACGGCGTCCACGCCGGTCGAGCATCTCGACCCGGTCGACCTGCACCTCTCCGCTGCCCCAGCGGGTGCCCGCCTCCTCGCCGGTCGCCTCGTCGACGACCTCGACGCGCTCCGGATGCGTCAGCTCGACGTAGGAGTCGATGAGCTTGGCCGGGCTGCCGACGTCCTTCACCACGCCGTGCTCGAGCCAGGCCGCGCGGTCGCACATCGTGCGGACGACGCCGAGCGCGTGGCTGACGACGACGATCGTGCGGCCCTGGTCCTTGAGCTCGGCGAACTTCTCGTTGCAGCGCCGCTGGAAGGTCTCGTCGCCCACGGCGAGCACCTCGTCGACGAGCAGCACGTCCGGGTCGACGTTGATCGCCACCGAGAAGCCGAGCCGGACGTACATGCCGGACGAGTAGTTCTTCACCGGCGAGTCGATGAAGTGGTCGAGGCCGGCGAAGCCGACGATGTCGTCGAAGCGCGCGTCGACCTGCTTCTTCGACAGGCCGAGGATCGACGCGTTGAGGTAGACGTTCTCCCGCCCCGACAGCTCGGGGTGGAACCCGGCGCCGAGCTCGAGCAGGGCCGAGACCTTGCCGGCCACCGTGATGCGCCCGCGGTCCGGCCGCAGGATCCGGGCCATGCACTTGAGCAACGTCGACTTGCCGGACCCGTTCTCGCCGATCAGCGCGTACGTCGACCCGGTCGGGATCTCGAGGTCGACGTCGCGCAGCGCCCAGAACTCCTCATATCTAGCACGTCCCCCTCGCATCATCGCCGCCTTCAGCGACTGGTTGCGCTCCGCGTACAGACGGAAGCGCTTGTGCACCCCCTCGACGCGGATCGCGACGTCGGAGGCCATCTAGAGCTCCTCGGCCAGGCGCGGCTCGAAGCGCTGGAAGACGTACCAGCCGGCTACCAGGGCTCCGAGTGACACGACGCTGACATACGCCAAGTCGCCGAGGTCCGGGAAGCGCAGGTCGTAGAGCAGCGCGCGGTAGCTCTGGATGAAGCCGACCATCGGGTTGGCGTGGTAGAGCGTCATGACTGGTACGCCGAGGACGTCGCGCCCAACCGCCTTCTGCTCCACTAGAGCGAGCGGGTAGATGATCGGCGACGCGTAGAACCACAGCTGCAGGAAGATCGTGAGGAAGTGCGCGATGTCCCGGAAGTAGACGTTGAGGACCGACAGCGCGAGCCCGAGGCCGACGACGAAAGCCGTCTGGAGCACCATCAGCAGAACCACCAGTGGCAACCAGGGCAGCACGTTGTTGCCGGCGACGAGGAAGCCCACCGACAGCACCAGCATCTCGATGGCGAGCGTCACCAGGAACGACAGCACCGACGACGCGACCAGCACCTCGCGCGGGAAGTAGACCTTCTTCACCAGGTTGGCGTTGCTGGTGAGCGACGCGATCGAGCCGGTCATGCCGTTGGACAGGTAGGCCCACGGGAGCAGCGCGCACAGCAGGTGCAGCGGGAAGAACTTCAGGCCGCTCGGATCCCCCTCCGGCGCCTCCGCGCCGAGGATCACGCTGAAGACGAGGGTGAACATGGCGGCAAGCGCGAGCGGATTGATCAGCGACCAGGCCCAGCCGAGCGTGGAGCGCTTGTACTTGCCGCGCAGCTCTCGTGAGACGAGGTTGGCCAGCAGCTCCCGCGACGCGGAGAGCTCGGTCACGGTGGTCACGGGCGGGCGCTCTCCGGGGTCGAGGTGGCCCGTAGTCTACGGGCCATGAGGGTCGGGCTCGACGCCACGCCGCTGCTCGGGCGGCGCACCGGCATCGGCCGCTACGTCGCCGGTCTCACCGCGGGACTGCAGTCGCTGCCCGACCGGCCCGACGTGGTCCTCACCGCCTTCACCTGGCGTGGCGCGTCGGCGCTGCGCGACGAGCCGGGTACGACGGTCGCGACGCGGCGCGCGCCGGCTCGGCTGCTGCAGCACGCGTGGCAACGGCTCGGCGTCCCGCCCGTCGAGTGGCTCTGCGGGCCGGTCGACGTCTTCCACGCGACCAACTTCGTGCTGCCGCCGACCCGCCGCGCCGCGGGTGTGGTGACCATCGCCGACCTGTCGTTCGTCCGTCACGCCGACACCGTGTCCGACGCGACGCTGCGCTATCGCACGCTGGTGCCGCTGTCCCTCCGGCGCGCGGACGTCGTGTGCGCCATCACCGCGACGCTCGCCGAGGAGATCGCGGAGCAGTACGGCGTCGAGCGCGACCGCATCTCGGTCACGACGCTCGGCGTGGGCGACGAGTGGTTCGCGACCTCGCCGCCGGACGCCGCGGCCCGCCGGGCCCTCGGGCTGCCGGACGACTACGTCGCCTTCGTCGGCACCCAGGAGCCGCGGAAGAACCTGCCGGTGCTGCTCGAGGCGTACCGCGCGCTGCTAGCGGAGGACCCCGGCTTCCCCCCGCTCGTCCTCGTCGGCCCGCCCGGCTGGGGCCCCGCCCTGGACGCCTCCGGGCTGCCGCCGGGCGCCGTCGTCGTACCGGGGTTCCTCGACGACGCCGCGCTGCGGGGCGTGGTCGCGGGTGCGAAGGCGCTGGTGCTGCCCTCGCGCTACGAGGGGTTCGGGCTGCCCCCGCTGGAGGCGCTGGCCTGTGGGACACCGGTCGTCGTCAGCGACCTCGCCCCGCTGCGCGAGGTGCTCGGCGCCTGGGCGACCTACGTCGCGGTCGACGACGTCGACGCCCTGGCCGCCGGGCTGGGTCACGTCGTACGCGCCGGGCGTGGCGGCTTCGGCGCCGAGGAGGGCCGACGTGCGCAGGCCCGCCAGCACACGTGGCAGCGCTGCGCAGAGCAGACGCTCGCCGCCTACCGGCAGGCGGTCGCGGCGAGGACGGCCCGGTGAGCGAGGTCCGCGACGTCGCGATCCGCGACGACACGATCCGGCTCGGTCAGTTCCTCAAGCTGGCCGACCTCGCCGGCACGGGGACCGACGCGAAGGCGCTGCTCGAGTCCGGCGGCGTCGCGGTGAACGGCGAGCAGGAGATCCGCCGCGGCCGCCAGCTGCTCGCCGGCGACGTCGTCGAGACGTGGTCGGGTGCGGCGCGGGTCGTCTGTGCCACCGAGTGAGGAGGTCCCGACCGCTCAGGCGCCGAACTCTGCCGACGGGCAGTAACGCGATCCCAGGGAGCCTGTCATGCGCCGGTTGATGGTCGGAGTCGTCGTCGGAGGACTGGCGTTCGCCGGGCTGACGTCCGCGCACGCGGTCGAGGGTTGTGTGACGTCGAACCCCGGGCCGGGCGCGGATCCCGTCGGCGTCGTCAAGTGCAGCTACACCGCCACGGTGACCGGCTCGCTCGGCGCCTCCGGGACGTGGAAGGTCACGGTCGTCACGCCCGCGCCGAAGTCCAAGCCGGGGCAGAAGAAGGGCAAGCCGACCACGCGCACCTACCAGGGCGCGTCGCCGGTGCCGGTCGAGATGATGGACGTCATCAAGCCTGGGGAGACGGTCACCGTGGAGTCGCTCACGCCCGGCACGGCCTGCGCGGTCGGCAACCCCGCGCCGTAACGGCCCCGGCGCGCCTAGGAGCGGTCGCGGAAGACGCGGTCGGTCAGCGCCTGCACATCGCGATCGAGCGCATCAAGCCGCTGGTTGACGGCCGCGAACAGGGCGTCGACGGTGTCGAAGCGCGCATCGAGATACGTGCGCAGCGACAGCTGCGACTGGACCATGAGTGAGACGAGCGCAGCCGCGAACACGCCGAGGATGCCGAGAAGCACCCATCCCTGCGCCACTGTCGCCATGGCCCCAGGATGCGCCCGCTCCCGGCCGCGAAGCAACCGCCACCGGCGAGGATGTGGACGGGCGTCAGGCGCGCAGGTGCGGGCCGATCGTCGCGAACGCCTCGTGCAGCGCGTCGCGCCACCCTGGGAGCGGCATGATGCCGGCCGCCCGCCACTCGCGGTCGGAGAGCACCGAGTACGCCGGCCGCGGCGCGGGCCGCGGGAAGTCTGCGGTCGTGCAGGGCCGCACCCGGTCGGGGTCGGCCCCGAGCTCGTCGAACACCGCGCGGGCGAAGCCGCACCAGGTCGTGTCACCGGCGTTGGTGGCGTGATAGGTCCCGTAGCGGCCGGTGACGCTCAGCGCGACCAGCCCGCGGGCGAGGTCGCGCGACCACGTCGGCGACCCCCGCTGGTCGTCGACGACGCTGACCGTGTCCCGCTCGCGCTCGAGCCGGGCCATCGTCTTGACGAAGTTGCCGCCGACCGCGCCGTAGACCCATGCCGTCCGCACGACGTACGCGTCCTGCGTCGAGGACCACACCGCGAGCTCGCCGGCCAGCTTGCTGCGGCCGTACGCCGAGCGCGGCCCGGTCACCGAGTCGACCTCGTACGGCGACTCGGCGTCACCCGGGAACACGTAGTCGGTCGACACGTGCACCAGCGGCACGCCCGCGGTGGCGCACGCCGACGCGAGATGCCGGGAACCCACCTCGTTGACCGCGTGCGCGCCGGCCTCGTCGGCCTCGGCGCCGTCGACGTCGGTCCACCCCGCCGCGTTGAAGACGACCCGCAGCCCGCCCGAGACGGGCGCGGCAGCCCACGCGGAGACGGTGTCCCGCACCGCGAGACCGTCGGTGATGTCGAGCTCGGCCCGGGTGAGCGGCGTCGCGCGGTGCCCGAGCTCGACGACCAGGTCGCTGCCGAGCTGGCCCCCGGCTCCGACGACCAGTGCGCGCACGACTGTGACCTCCCTGTCGACCGGGCGAGGGTGCCCCCGTGGCCCAGCGCCGGATGATGCCACCGCGGACCACTCTCGGCGTACGCCGTCCGCGGCACGGCGCGGTGGTCGATGATGGCGGGGTGGCTCGACCGCCGACGGATGGGCGTCTCGCGGCGGCGATCGCCGGCGACGAGGCGGCCTTCGCCGACCTCTACCGCGACCTGCACCCCGACCTGCTGCGCTACCTGCGGGTCGCGGCCGCAGGGGAGGCCGAGGACGTGGCCGCGGACGTGTGGCTCGAGGTCGCGCGCGGAGTTCGTGGTTTTCGGGGCGACGAGGCCGGCTTCCGGGCATGGGTCTTCACGATCGGGCGGCAGCGGGCGATCGACCACGGACGACGCCAGGTGCGCCGGCCGGCCGACCTGGTCGCCGACGTGCCCGAGCGGGCCGGCGGCGACGACACCGCGGCCGCGGCGCTGGACCAGCTCGACGCCGAGTGGGCGCTGGCCGTCGTACGGCGGCTGCCCAAGGACCAGGCCGACGCGGTCCTGCTTCGGGTCGTCGCCGGGTTCGACGTCGCGGACACCGCGCGGATCCTCGGCAAGCGACCCGGCGCGGTGCGGGTGAACACGATGCGCGGCCTGCGGGCGCTCGCCCGGCTGGTCGGGGACACGTCCGGAGACGGCGAGGTCCCGGGCGACGCCGATGGGGAGACGGGCCGCGACCCGCCCGGGCCGGCCGGCGACGGCCGCCCCCTGGCGCCCCGGCGGTCACGCTCCGGCACCGGGGTGTAACGCTCCGCGACCGTGCGTCGCTCTTCGGTACATGCGACTGCCGTGGACCCGTTCCGACGCACTGCCCCCGATCGACCCTGCGGTGGATCGGCTGCTCGCCGCTGCAACGGCCGTCGACCCTGCCGACCCCAGCCGTGAGAGCGCCGCGATCGCGGCGTTCCGCGCGGCCGGTGTGGCCCCTGACCCGTCCCACCGAAGGATCCCCGTGAACCGGATGACCGCCCGCCTCGCGACCGTCGCCGTCGCCGGCGCCCTCGGCTTGGGTGGCGTCGCCGCCGCCTACGCCGGTGCGCTGCCTGAAGTCGCCCAGACCGCCGCCCACGACGTGCTCGGTGAGCTCGGCGTACCGGTCCACGCCAACGACCATGCGAAGGCCAACGCCGCCGCGAAGGCCGCCCGCAAGGCCGCGAAGGCCGCGAAGGCCGGAGCCTCGCCCAAGGCGAGCAAGTCGGCCAAGGCCGACGCCAGCAAGGGCCCGGACGTCAACGGCCCGGCCAAGGCCGGGCTGTGCAACGCCTGGGCCGCCAGCGACAAGCCGAAGAACGAGAAGTCGACCGCGTTCGCCAACCTGGTCGCCGCGGCCGGCGGCGCCGATGGCGTCGAGGCGTTCTGCGCCGACGTCGCGAAGCCGTCGAAGTCCCCGAAGCCGAGCAAGTCCCCGAAGCCGAGCAAGTCGCCGAAGCCGGCGCCGTCCGCCAAGCCGTCCGACGCGGGTCGCCCTAGCGACGCCGGCAAGCCGAGCGGCGTGGGCAACCCGAACAGCTAGTCGTTCCGCCGTACTCCCAGATCACCCGCCCGGTCGCTCGCCGGGCGGGTGATCTGCGTTCCGGCCAAGCCCCGCTCCGGGTTGGAGCGCCAGCCGTCGCGAGGCGGGATTGGAGCACCGGCGCGTCATCTATGGCGCGCCGGCGCTCCGATCCAACGCCGTACGCCGGACCCCCGACCCGGGTCAGGCCGGAAGGGCGGCCTTGGCCTTGAGCGGCTCCCACCAGGCGCGGTTGTCGCGGTACCACTGGACCGTCTCGGCGAGGCCGTCGGCGAACGTCGTGCCGGGGGCGTAGCCCAGCGCGCGCAGCTTGGAGTCGTCGATGGCGTAGCGGCGGTCGTGGCCCAAGCGGTCCTCGACGTAGTCGACCGCGTCGTCCCACGTCCGGCCGCAGGCCTCGAGCAACATCTCGGTGAGCTCGCGGTTGGTCAGCTCCACTCCGCCGCCGATGTTGTAGTAGTCCCCCGCTGCGCCGTGGGTCAGGACGAGGTGGATGCCGCGGCAGTGGTCATCGACGTGCAGCCAGTCGCGGACGTTGAGCCCGTCGCCGTACAGCGGCACCTTCTTGGCGTCGATCAGGTTGGTCACGAACAGCGGGATGACCTTCTCCGGGAACTGGTACGGCCCGTAGTTGTTCGAGCAGCGGGTGACGCTGATGTTGAGCCCGTGGGTGACGTGGTAGGCCCGGGCCAGCAGGTCGCTGCCGGCCTTCGCCGCGGAGTACGGCGAGTTGGGCATCAGCACGTCGGTCTCTCGGAAGCTGCCGACGTCGATCGAGCCGTAGACCTCGTCGGTGGACACGTGCACCACCCGCGGCGTGCCGGCGCGCAGGCACGCGTCGAAGAGCGTCTGGGCGCCGAGGACGTTCGTCACGACGAAGTCGGCGGCACCGTGGATCGAGCGGTCGACGTGGGTCTCCGCGGCGAAGTTGAGCACCGCGTCGTGCCCCGGGATCACCTCGTCGAGCAGGCCGGTGTCGACGATGTCGCCCTGCACGAACCGGTAGCCCGGGTGGTCGGCGACCGACGCGAGGTTCTCGAGGTTGCCGGCGTAGGTCAGCTTGTCGAGGACCGTCACCTCATCGGCGAGGCCCTCCCCCAGCACCATGCGCACGTAGTGGGAGCCGATGAACCCGGCCCCCCCGGTGACGAGCAGCTTCATGGGGGGCGGTCCTCACGTCGTCGCGGTGGGAGTGCCCATCCTCCCAGACGACCGCCGTACGGCGAACATGCCGAAGGCCCGCCACGTCTGCGGCGGGCCTTCGGTGTGTCGAGGGGCTACTTGCGGGGAAGCAGCTACTTCCCGACGGCGACGCAGGACCGGGTGCCGGCCACATAGTTCTTGCCGCCTTCGGCAGCGTCAGCGCTCAACGTGACTCCCCGGCTGACCCCCGCGGCGGAGGCGCCGACGTAGCGCTGGGTCAGGGCGCTGAGGCTGGTCAGCTTGGAGCCGGCCTTGATCGCCGACTGCGTGGCGAAGATCGCCAGCGGCGCCGTGATCCGGATCTCGCTCTTGTTGACGTCGAACACACCGGTGACAGCGCCCAGCGACGTGCGAGTCGTCTCGACGTAGCCGGCACTGAACGACTCGCCGGTCGGCGTGACGATGGCGCTGACGTAGAGCTCGGGGCCACTGCCGGTGAAGTAGACGTACCACGCGTTGCCCAACGGCGACGTGCTGTCGCTCTTCGACAGCTTGTCGACCCGCAGGACCGCCGTGAGGTTCGTGGCGTCCGTCGCGATGTCCGCGCTGAGGATGTCCAGGGCCGGGCTGTTGGGTCCGACTCCCTCGGCCAAGGACACGTCGGTGGCGTCGCCCTTGGGGTCGGTGAGCAGATTGCAGACCGGCGGGGGAGCCTTCTTCTTCGGCGCCGCAATCGAAGGCACGGCCACCGCGAGCAGGCCGAGGCTGGCCGCAAGGAATGCAATGCGGACGCGCATGTCGATCTCCATCTGATGTGGGCTGGGTACTACAGCATTCGTCAGATGTCGGGGGCCACCTGCCGCTACTTGCCGACGGTGACGCAGGACTTCGTGCCGTCGAGGTAGGACTTCGCGCCGATGGCGGCGAGGAGGACGGGGCGACGGCGCATGAGGTGCTCCCTCCGTGACGTGTGCTGGATGCCCTCTACCCTCGCCACGCGACTGCAGCACACCTGCCCGACATGGGCCGAAGGCCCGCCCTGAGGGCGGGCCTTCGGCCACCTGCTGAACTGCTGCGCCGGACAAGGTCCGGACATGCCGAGAGCCACCGTCGCCGGTGGCTCTCGGGCAGTACGGGAGAGGTCTGGATCTAGCCGCAGACCTTGAACGAGCTGTCGCTAAGCGCCTCGTCCCACTGCGGCGCCGTCAACTGCCACGCGTCGGTGCGGATGTCGGAGCCGAGGTTCGAGAGAACGGTCTTCGCCGACTCGCCCGCGGCCTTCAGGTCGCTCATCGTCAGGTTGAAGATGATCTTGTTCTCCGCGACGGTTGCGAGCGTCAGGGGAATGGTCTTCACCTCTGGACCGCCGATCAGCCGCAGCGTGGTGACCGTGCCCAGGCTGACGTTGTTGCGGTGCTGCAGCCAGAACCCGGTGGTGTTGACCGCCGAAACCGACCGCACGCGGTAAAGCACGTTCGAGAGGTTCGCCGGGCCCTTGAGCTCGAGCGTGGCCCTGAACCCGGTGCACACGCCAGCCTTGCTCTTCTGGGACTCGAACAGCACCGAGACGATGTCCTTCGAGTTGTCCGAGCCAACCGGCGTCGGCACACCCGGCGGCAGGGGGTCGCCCGATAGGAGCTGGCCGTTGATCATGTTCGCGTCGCCGGTGAGGTCCGTGACCTGGGGCACTGGGGGGGCCGCGGATGACGGCATCGCGAGGGCAGCCAACGCGGCGCCGGCTGCGACAAGCGCTAGGCGAGACTTCATCGTGGAACTCCTGTTCGTTGGACCCGGACGGATACCGCTCGGGCGGGCTTGGGCATACATTTCGGCACCATGGCCGTGGGTTCCTTCTCCATCGGAGAGATGGATTGGGCGAGCAACCGGACAAGACGACCGGGCCGAGCGGTTGGGACTGGTTCGCTAACGACTCGGCTTGGCAATAGACACGGCGCTGCGCGAACGGATCCTGCTCGGGGTTGGTCGACCTCGAGGAAGGTAAGGCTCAAGGACCCTTGGGGTAAGGCCGGCACTACGCCGTTCGGGCTACGGGATCGCGACCCGGCTGTGGTCGCCGAGCATCAGCCATGGGGCGTCGCACTCGCCCTACGGCAGGTCGGCGGGGTGGACCACGTCGATCTCGGTGACCGCCGCGGTGAAGTCGCGGCGGTTGTTGGTGAGAAACCGGTCGGCGCCCGCTGACACCGCTGTGGCGAGGTGCACGGCGTCGGCAGCCCGCAGGCTGTATGACGCGGCAAGCGCCGTCGCCAGCTCGGCGGTCGCGAGGTCGAGCGGCCGCAGGTCGAGGCGCGCCAGAAGCTCAGCCAGGGCGCGCACCTCGTCGTCGCGCCCTGCACGCAATGGCTTGGCCAAGACTTCAGGCAGCAGAAGGAGTGACCCGACGCCGACCTTTGAGTGGGTGTTGCCCGATGAGCTGGTGAACAGCGTGCTCACCTTGCGCCCGAGCGGATTCGCCGGCGATGCGGCGTAGATCAGGACGTCGGCGTCGAAGGCGTCCACTACCGGGTGCTGTCACGGTCGGCGCGCACGTGGCGCACGAGTTCCTCGGCCCGCTCGCTTGAGATTGTCCCACCCCGGGGCTGTTTCCCAGCGGCAGCAAGGAGCTTGTGAAGGCGATGCGCCTCGTCGAGCGCCGCCGACGACCGCCGTACTCCGAGCCGGTCGGGCCGTACGACGACAGCGACCGGGCGGCCGTGCCGCGTGATGGTCACGTCCTCGCCGTCACCAACGCGCCGCAGAAGCTCGAGCATCGCCGCGCGGGCCTCGCTCACGCTCATCGTCACCACGCGGAAAATGTACGACGTTGTACAGGGACGTACAAGAGGTTCTAAGGAATGGCGACTCGGCTGTGGTCGCCGAGCATCAGGCGCAGCGCCCGCGGCAGCGTGGTCGAGCGGGACAGCTCGACCTCCTTGCCGATCAGCGAGTCCTCGATCCGGGCGATGTTCGCGATCCGGGAGCTCTCCAGCACGATCGAGTGCTCGATCTCGGTGTTCGCGATCTCGCACGAGTGGTAGACGGCCGTGAACGGCCCGATGTAGGTCTCGGTGGTCGTCGTACCGCGGCCGATGATCGCCGGGCCGCGCACGGTCGAGCGCACGATCGACGCGCCCTCCTCGATCACCACGCGGCCGACGATCCGGGACTCGGCGTCGACGGTGCCGCGGATCGACGGCTCGAGCGACTCCAGAACCTTGCGGTTGCACTCGAGCATGTCCTCGAGCCGGCCGGTGTCCTTCCAGTAGCCGGTCACCAGGTGCGGGCGGACGTCGCGACCGTTGTCGACCAGCCACTGGATCGCGTCGGTGATCTCCAGCTCGCCCCGGGCAGATGGGGCGATGGCGCGAACGGCGTCGTGGATGGCCGGCCGGAACATGTAGACGCCGACCAGGGCGAGGTCGCTCTTCGGGTCGGCCGGCTTCTCGACCAGCGAGGTGATCTTGCCGTCGGGACCGAGCTCGGCCACGCCGAACTGCGACGGGTTCTCGACCTTGGTCAGCAGGATCTGCGCGTCGGCGTCGCTCGCCTGGAACTCGGCCACCAGCTCGGTGATGCCGCCGATGATGAAGTTGTCGCCGAGGTACATGACGAACGAGTCGTCGCCGAGGAAGTCCTTCGCGATCAGCACGCAGTGCGCGAGCCCGCTCGGGGCGTCCTGGCGGATGTAGGTGACCTTGACGCCCAGCGCCGAGCCGTCGCCGACCGCCGCCTCGATCTCCGCCGCGGTGTCGCCGACGATGATCCCGACCTCGGTCACGCCGGCGTCGCGGATCGCCTCCAAGCCGTAGAAGAGGATCGGCTTGTTCGCGACCGGCACGAGCTGCTTGGCCGACGTGTGGGTGATGGGGCGCAGGCGGGTGCCCGACCCCCCGGCGAGCACGAGAGCTTTCATGCGGCGCACGCTAACAGCGGCCTCCTCGCGGCTGCCATCCTGGGTGCGGCGCCCCGGCCCGGGTAACCTGGGGCTCCCGCTGCCGACGTACCGAAGAAGAGACCCCACGCGTGACGAGCGACAACCCGCACGGCCTCGTGCTGCCCCCGGAGCTCAACCCCCGGGGGCCAGTCGGGCGACCGCACCGCGCGCGCCGGGTGGCGCGGACGCTGTCCTGGATAGCGGTCGTCACCTCCGTGGCGGTGCTCCTCACCAGCACGGCGGGCTTCGTCTTCGTTCGCTACTTCAACGGTCGGATCACCCGGCTGGAGAAAATCTTCGCCGACGAGGGTCGGCCGAGCGCGGGCAAGGGCAAGGCGGAGAACTTCCTCCTCGTCGGCTCGGACACCCGTGAGGGCGCCAGCCGCGCCGAGCTGGAGAAGGCGTCCACGACGTTCGAGCCCGGACGGCGCTCGGACACGGTGATCCTGATCCACCTCTCGGCGAGGCAGGACAAGGCTCTGCTGCTGTCCTTCCCCCGCGACGCGTACGTCGATATCCCGGGCGTCGGCCCGCGCAGGCTCAACACGGCCTTCTCCCAGGGTGGCCCGGCGCTGACCATCAAGACGGTCGAGCAGCTCACCAAGGTGCGGATCGACCACTACCTCGAGGTCGACTTCACCGGCTTCTTCAAGATGGTGGAGGCGCTGGACGGCGTCGACGTGTGCCTGCCGAAGGCCCAGAAGGAACCGCTGTCCGGCATCGACCTGCCGGCCGGGCGCAGCCGGGTGCAGGGCGCGCAGGCCCTCGCGTTCGTCCGCCAGCGGCACGGCCTGCCGCGCGGGGACATCGACCGGATCGAGCGCCAGCAGCAGTTCCTCGGCGCGATGCTGCGCCGCGCCACCAGCAAGGGCATCCTGCTCAAGCCGACGCGCATCGTTAACTTCATGCGGACGGTCGCCGACTCGCTAAAGATCGACGACAGACTGTCGTTCGACGACCTCACCAACCTCGCGCTGCGCCTGAAGGGCCTCGACCCGCAGAAGGTCCAGTTCATGACCGTGCCGATCGACCGGCTGGCCAAGCGCGACGACGCCTCCGTCGTCCTGCTCGACGAGCCGGCCATGTCCGACCTGTTCACCCAGCTCCGCGACGACACGTTCTTCCCCGACGAGGACGCCAAGCCGTCGTCGAAGCCGACCACCGGGCCGACGCTGACCGTCGCGCCGGCGCGGATCCGCGTCGACGTGCTCAACGGCACCGGGACCAAGGGCTTCGCGCGCCGTGGCGCGGACGCGTTGCGCGAGCAGGGCTTCGGTATCGGCGACGTGACCAACGCCAAGCAGTCGACGTACTCGGTCACCGAGGTCCACTACGGGTCGGACCGCTTCGAGGCGGCACGCACCGTCGCCGCGGCGATCCCGGGGTCGCGACTGGTGCCGGACGACACGCTCGGCCGCACCATCGTCGTGGTGCTCGGCTCGGACTTCGAGGGCGTCGTACCCGTGAAGGTCACCGCGCCCGCGGCGACCGGGGCGCCCGCTGCTCCCTCCGCGCCGCCGCGGACCGCGGCGGACGACCCCTGCGCGGCCTGACGCGGTGCCCGCCGAGCTCCCTGCGCTGATCGAGCGGGCCTTCGGCACGGATCCGGCCCGGCCGCTGCTGACGTGGTACGACGACGCGACCGGCGAGCGGGTCGAGCTGTCGGTCGCGACGACCGCCAACTGGGTGGCCAAGACGGCGAACCTGCTGCGCGACGGCCTCGACGTGCAGCCCGGTGACCGCGTGCTCGTCGCGCTCCCGCGGCACTGGCAGACGCCGGTCGTGCACCTTGCGACCTGGCTGGCAGGCGCATGCGTGGTCGCGGTCGAGCCGGGCGTGTTGGGCGTGTTGGGAGTGGCGGGCGTGGCGGGCGTGGCGGGCGTGGCGGGCGTGGCGGTGCCGCGCTGCGCCGCAGCGTTCGTGTCCGAGGCGGCGCTCGACGGTGGTCTCGCCGTACCGCGAGGCGTGGAGACGGTCGCCCTGTCGCTACGGCCGATGGCCGGTCGGCTGCTCCGGGAGCACCCCGGCGTGCTCGACTTCGCGGTCGAGGTGCCGGGGCACGGCGACCATTTCGGCCCCGCGCCAGGTCCCGGCGTCCCCGCCGCCGAGGTCGACGGCGGCCCGCTGGATGCCGCGTCCCTCGTCGGGCGGGCTACGTCGCTCGGTCTCGCCGCCGGATCGCGCGTCTACGTCCGGCACGAGCCGTGGACGACCGACGGGCTCGTCGCCGGCGGGCTGGCGCCCCTGCTGGCCGGCGCCGGTGTCCTGATGGTCGCCGGCGACCGGCCGGCCTCGCCGGAGCGCCTGGCCGCGGAGCGGATCGTCGCGAGCCTCGGCTGACGATCCGCGGGGCGCCCCGCTCCAACTGTGTCCGCCGCCGCGCACAGCACCCGGGCAGGACCGGACTCAGTTGGGAAGGGTCGCGCCGGTCGCCCCGACGAAGCCGGCGATGACCTGGCCGAGCTCGGCGCCACGGTCCTCCTGCAGGAAGTGGCCGGCGCCGGTGATCGTCGTGTGCGGCTGCCCGGCGCAGCCCGGCACCAGCGCCTGCAGCAGCAGGTCGGCGCCGCGGGTGATCGGGTCCCCGTCGGAGAACGCGGTCAGGAACGGCTTGTCGAAGCGCGCCAGCACCTCCCACGCCGCGCGGTTCGCCGCGGACGCGGGGCCGTCCGGCGAGGTCGGGACCAGGTCCGGGAACGCCTTCGCCCCCGCCTGGTACGACGCGTCGGGGAACGGCGCCTCGTAGGCCGCGAAGATGTCGGGCGCGAGCGGCGCGGTCGTGCAGCCGGACTGCACGAGGAAGCCGATCGGCAGCTCCGGCGTGCGCGCCACGAAGTCGTGGAAGCGCCACCACAGGTCGGGGATCGCCTGGTCGCCGGTCGGCAGCCCGGTGTTGGCCGCGACCACGCCGGCGAACCGGTCCGGGTGCTCGGCGACCAGCCGCAGCCCGATCAGCCCGCCCCAGTCCTGACCGACGAGTGTGACGTCGCGCAGGTCCAGCGCGTCGAACAGCAGCGCGCGGGTCCACTCGACGTGCCGCGCATAGGTGTAGTCGCCGAGCTCGGCCGGCTTGTCCGACCGGCCGAACCCGACGAGGTCGGGCACGACCACCCGCAGTCCCGCGTCCAGCAGCGGCGGGAGCACGTGCCGGTAGAGGTAGCCCCACGTCGGCTCGCCGTGCAGCAGCACCACGACCGGCGCGTCGGCCGGGCCGACGTCGACGTACGCCATGCGCAGGTCGCCGCTGCCGTCGCCGCGCGGCACGTCGGCGTACGACGGTTCGTGGCCGTAGTCCGGGAGGCTCGCGAAGCGCTCGTCCGGGGTCCGCAGGATGTCCATGTCGGCGCAGCATGCCAGGCGCAGGGGTTGCCGTTAGGGTTCCTTGCATGGACAAGGTGGTGCGTGACCCGGCTGCGGCCGTCGCGGACATCCCCTCCGGCGCAACGCTGGCGGTCGGCGGCTTCGGCCTGTGCGGCATCCCGAGCATGCTCATCAAGTCGCTGCTCGACGCCGGCGTGGACGACCTCTCGGTCGTCTCGAACAACTGCGGCGTCGACGACTGGGGGCTCGGCGTACTCCTGTTCGCGAAGCGGCTGCGTCGGATGACGTCGAGCTACGTCGGGGAGAACAAGGAGTTCGAGCGGCAGTTCCTCTCCGGCGAGCTCGAGGTCGAGCTCACGCCGCAGGGCACGCTGGCCGAGCGCCTGCGGGCCGGCGGCGCAGGGATCCCCGCCTTCTTCACCCCGGCCGGCGTCGGCACCCAGGTCGCCGACGGCGGGCTGCCGTGGCGCTACGACGGCAGCGGCGGGGTGGCGCTGGCCAGCCCCGCGAAGGAGACCCGGTCCTTCGGCGGCCGCGACTACGTGCTCGAGGAGTCGATCACCACCGACTTCGCGCTGGTGCGCGCCTGGAAGGGCGACACGCAGGGCAACCTCGTCTACCGGATGTCAGCCCGCAACTTCAACCCGCTGTGCGCGGCGGCCGGCCGCGTCACGATCGCCGAGGTCGAGGAGCTGGTGGAGCCGGGTGAGCTCGACCCGGCCGAAGTGCACACCCCCGGCATCTTCGTGCAGCGGGTCGTGCCCGTGGACCTCTCCGCCGACGAGAAGCGGATCGAGCGCCGTACCACCCGCT
>Ga0183260_10000663_pt1 | contig 29237 bp, 32 predicted proteins | sample AntDrymUQ4972206_2_FD_129768 | JGI IMG/M metagenome (GOLD analysis project Ga0183260, IMG submission 129768) | Polar desert sand microbial communities from Dry Valleys, Antarctica - metaG UQ497 (22.06) (version 2) (version 2) | ecosystem: Environmental > Terrestrial > Soil > Desert | place...
CCCTGATGGTCATAGGCTCAGCGACCATAATCTCCACAACGTGGATAGGAGGTAGCGTAAGTGCTGGTTCAGAACAAGAGACAGGAGAACCCGCCAGTGAGTCTATTCCAAAAGTTGTCAATTCTACAGTTTTTCCTGCCACAATACCTGCAGGTGCCTCTGGGCCTGGAAACCCGGCATATGACCCTGCACTTATCACTGTGAAAAAGGGTGATGCGATAGAATGGACCAACCTTGATAATGTTCCTCATACGGTCACAAGCTCAAAAGATAATGGCGAATCCTTTGACTCATCCATAATACTAAACAACCAAAAATATGTTTTAGATACAGCCACATTAACAGACCCAGAGTACGAATACTTTTGTACCCTACATCCATTCATGGTGGGAAAACTTGCAATACAGTAAAAACTAATTTGCTTCGATAATCAAATTTATGAGGTATTATCTTTTTAATTTCTTGAAAGTATTTTTTTGATTGATGAGAACATGTTGTTTTTATGTTTTGGCGATCTATCTTCATAGCACTCAGAACAAAGGGCACGTAAATTTTCTGGCCTGTTGTCTTTTTTGGATCCATTAACATAGTAAAATTGAGGCTGTGTTGAGCCCGATAATTTTTTTGAACAGTTTTGACATCTATTTTTTGATCTCTCTAACACTATTTGTTTTATTGCGAGCGTAAGTTCCTTATACTTCTCGCGATTTTTACTTTTGCTGTTGTTTCCCGATGCATTACCAAAAAAAGACAATATTTTTTATTTTATTTATCTTACATAAATTCCTTTTTTATTTATTTTTAAAGTAAAGAGTTAATTATTTTATCATGAGTGTTCTTTCATGAGTAAAGAGAAAATAACATGCGCATACTGTGGAAAAGAAATAACTAGCAAAGATTCATGGCCCCATGTTAACGGCGACTCAAATACAGGCGTAACAAAAATTGATTACTTTTGTTCAGAAAACCACAAATTTACATTCTTATCTTTATAAATCAAATAGATTGTCCTCAGTTAGTATTTAGTTAAAGATTACCATTTGATTATATTTCACCTTAATGGTTCTTTTATTTCTTATCGGCAAGTATATATAATTATCATATATTTGTGAGGCAAAAGATATCTAATGTTATCTAAACTCACGATAGTTTTTCAACTACTTCTATATGGCATTGGTGACCCCTATGATCCTTATCAATCATTTTTGCTTCTTCTTCTGTTATTGGAAACTTTTCATCATGTAAATATTTAGTATCCTTTTCTAACAATACTATTTTACACTCATCACAGATTAATTGCTGTACAATCATAGATATCTAAAATAAATCAAATTTTTTAAACTTTTATAGTTATTGTCATAGGTGATTTTGTTATTTCTAGCTTTCACAATATGTCGCACAATTATAAAATATATTTTAGAGAAGAGGCTACAAGTATTATTAATGCCTGGTTTAGATGATGTTAATCCTGCCACTATGACCGAAAATATTTCGGCATCATCTACAAATATCTATAGGGACAGGATTTACATTATAAAAGATATCATATTGAAATTAGTGGAGTATAATGAGATGAATCAGACAGCATTATTTAGTTTTTGTGGGTTAAATTTAAAAAAGCATAAACCCATTATTGATGATTTGGAAAAAAATGGGCTAATACAAAAAAAAGGAGTTACAAATGGAAAAAGGGTCGTAACGATGTATAAATCAACACCAGAGGGCATTAAATTCTGTAAGAGTATTTTAGAGCCCTATGAAAACATGTTTCCACGAAATAAACCCATAAATGATAAGTAAACCCATATTTTGATTCTGAAATCAATAGGGATTTAATAACTCAAAAGGACCCTCATATTGAAATATGCATAACGCTTTATCCTGACAAATCAATATATTAGAAAAAGATTCGTTTGTGCATTTGGCATTTCCTTCGCATTGATTATCCTGATTATTTAATTGTTCAAGCGATGGATTGTTGCATTCGATTTGGGGGCTGCACTCACCATTTTCAACATTATCCTGTTTTACCTCTTTATTATAAACATCATTATCTAATTGATCATTTTTGGCTGCAAAAGAATAATTAACATTAACTATTAAAATTAAAGCTGTCAAAGGAATAATCCAAAGTAATATCTTTTTTTCCATAATCATTTGTTGTTATCATTTATCAATATATTTAAAATTCTCAAAATAAATATGTAATAAAAAACTTGATTGATATTATAAGATAACATACTGTGTCTTGGAGTGGGACATGATCTCAGATAAGAGATTTTATATCCACATCACCTTGCCGTCAAGGTACGGTTTGATCATTTAATAGCGGCAGGGATCTTTATTTGAGTAGTTTACCTTTACTGTCGCGAATCCAGCCATTGAATATTGTTTTTTTCATCTTTGAAATTGTGAATTTTAAAATATTCGATAGAACCATAGATGCTTGTTTACGATATTGAATAAGAAGGAGGGAAGAGGGGATTATGCCATCTGCAAAAAAAATATGCATTGTATGTGAGAAAAACATAAGCAACACAAGGGGTAAAGAAATAATAAGATGTCAACAATGTAACAATACTGTCTGTAATGAGCATTTTAACTCATGTAGGATATGCAATCAATCAGTATGCAACAATGAATTGCGAAAGTGTGATTATTGCCCATTTGATCAGTGTAAAAACTGTACAAATAAATACAGAAAAAATCATGAGCAATATTATTCACTTTGTTGTATTGAATGTATTAGAGAGGGTAAAAATAAAACATGAGTTAGTCACCACCTGGGGATGCTTATTATGGCACTGCCATATTTACCGAAATTGTAATTGTAATTTATTGTATTTGATATATTTTAATAAAAATTGAACAATCGTAGGAGGTATCTTTAATTAAAATTTTAAAATATAAAGGATAAGATAACAAATAAACTGAATTTGGAGAATAACACATCAGAAGGAAAAGAAGGAGTAAAGGAGATTGTAACTATAAAAAAAACTCATTTGGCTTTTTTAACCAATCTCCCTCTTCAAACAAAACCTTTGGAAACATGTGCAATTTTAATTGGTAAAAAAAACAAGAACCATTATAACGTTTTGGATGTATTGCCTATGGATAATGAGGATAAATCGGAAATCAGATTTACAATAAATGAAGAAAAACTTTTTGCGGTCTATAAGGAGACAGAATCAAACAAATTAGCGGTTGTTGGGTTATTTCACACTCATCCCTCTATGCCCATACCCTCAAAAACAGACATCAACTACATGGAAATTAATCCCATTCCCTGGATTATTCATTCAACCACGATTCAAAAAACAAAATGTTTTATACATGATGGTAATGAGGGAGTAAAGGAGATTGATTTAATAGTTAAGGACTAATTCGAGATGTGTCTCTAGGATATAAAACCACTTCTCTAATATTAGGTAAATTAGATAAAACCATCATCAATCTATCAAAACCTAAACCACATCCAGAATGAGGTGGCATTCCCCACTCAAAAGTTTTTAAATGATTTGTAAAACTATCAATAGATAAACCTTGGTCTTGTAACCTATGTTTGAGCTTGCTTACATCATGCTGCCTTGTTCCGCCAGATACTAATTCAAGATATCCATATTGCAGATCGAAAGATTTTGACAACAAAGGGTTTTCATCATTCTCATGTATATAAAAAGGTTTCAGATCAAGAGGCCAATTGGTAATAAAGTAAAAACTGTTGTATTTTTCACCTAGTTTTCGTAACGAAGAGTCCAGAAGATCATCTCCAAAATTTACTTTTTCATCCATCTCGCCAAGATCTTTCAAGCATTGTTCGTAACTTAAACGGGGAAAGGGAGAGCTAACAACATCTAAAAATGATTTACTTTCTGAATTAGGCAAATCTGCGTGATAACCAGATTCTATCGTATGCTTTAAAGTCAGTTTTACCAACTCTTCTATTATATCCATAATATCAAAATAATCAAGGTATGCAGCTTCTATATCCACACTTAGGAATTCATTAAGATGTCTTACAGTATGGGAATTTTCAGCTCTAAAAAAAGGAGCTATTTCAAATACCCTATCAAGTGAAAGTATGAGCTGTTCCTTATATAACTGAGGACTCTGAGCTAAATACCCTTTCCTTTTAAAATAATCAAAAGAAAAAAGGTTGGAGCCCCCTTCACTGGCACTTCCTATAATTTTTGGGGTATTAACCTCTATAAAACCCCTTAAAATAAAAAAATCCCGAATTATTTTCAAAAGTTGAGAGCGCAGGACAAAAATTTTGGAGATTTTAGGATTCCTCAAGTCAAGTGCCCTTGAGTCGAGCCTGTTGTCCAAATTTGATTCTATTCGGCCTGTAGGATCAATAGGCAAGGAATGAATCGCTTCTGAATAAACATGTATTTCCTTTACTGAAACCTCAACCTCGAATTCCCGAGATTTAGTGGGTTTTATTGTACCAACTACCAGAATGCTGCTTTGCCGAGGTATAGTTTTTGCTTTTTCTAAATTGGGCCCCAAAAGAACAGATTGAATAGCACCCGTTACATCCCTTAATGTCAAAAAACCAAGTTTCCCTATATCCCGAAAATCTTCAATCCACCCGGCAACTCGCACATCGGATCCAATTTGTAAGTTTTTTAGATCTTTGGAAAAATGGGTCCTTGTTAACAATTTTTTGAATTTGTTTGGGGTCATAACTATTTGTTATTTTCTATTTATTAATTCATTTATCTTTATTTTCAATAGAAAATCACATACTCATGCTCGCGTCTCGATAATTAAATCAATTTTCCGAAGTGATAGGGATATTTTTTTTATGGTATCAGTTGTTTTTTCTTTCATATTGTTTATTTTTTTATCTATAACCACTCTTGTTAGCTTATGTCCATCTGGCAGCCATAGAAAATTAACATTATCGATGCCTATAGGATAAAACAAGTTTTCTAAAAATCGCCTATCGTTAGAATCAGATTCCACTATCCAAACATTTTTCCTAAATGTATTGAGAATTAAATCAAATAATTTAGCATTTGAACGAATCCTTCTAACATCGGAGCTTTTGAAAACTAAAACTATTTCATCATCTATTTCTTTTGAACTTATCAAATTCATTTTATCAATCTCAGGGTTTTTTTGCGCCAATTTTGTAAGGATTATAGAACCATCAACATCGGATTTCGTTATTTGGCCAGTATATAGTTTATTTTCACACATATTACACAGTATACCGGTTTTAGCATCAAAAGTACAAATGGGTGTTTTCAATATCTCTTTTCACTTTAAATTAAGATGCGCTTAACCCTTAAATATCTTGACTTTCATTAAAAGGATAGTAAAATACTAGACTTGGAATGATAAAGTTTGTTTAACAATCATTATAAAAAATTTCTTATAATATATGCATTAGCAAATAAAAAAACAATCACGTACATCTTGGTAGATAGTTTAAACTGTTTGGAAACTTGATATTGGTACTTGTACTCAAATAGGGTTTGTTTGTTTCAGGATGCCTAAAAGCAAAAACTTTAACCCTATGGCCCATTGCATTAGTAAAATAACTGTTTTTGTTATTCCAAATTTCACTGGCAATGATTTCAATGTCATATATGGCACCATCTATCCCCACTTGTACAATTGCGCCATTTTCATTTTTTTTAACACACGTTATTAGAAGCTCCGTCATAACACTATAAATAAACAGGGAGTATTATTTAATAAAATAGTAATTCTTCGCAGTATAGATTATTCTGCAAAGTTATCTGTATTCAGGATAAGAACTTAAATAACGCTGGTGTTGTATTCATCGTACACAAAAATAAAGAAAAGATATGAATTACAAAAAAATACTTTAACCAAAAAGAAATTGTGATAATGTTGTAGGTAGAAGACAATATGAGTAACAAAGATACAAAAACTAAGGATATTGCAATAAACAACCTAACTGTAGATTATATAACTAAATTAGGTACCTTAACTGCTGTTGAAAATATCTCTTTTGAAGTGTTAGAAGGCAAATCAATTGGAGTAGTAGGTGAATCGGGCTCTGGTAAAAGCACATTAGGGCTCGCATTGATTAAATCATTACCACATAATGGAATTGTTCGATCAGGAAACATAAAAATTAATGATAAGGATATCTCTAAGATTCAAGAAAAAGAGTTTGATGAGGTTTACAGATGGAAAGAAATTGCCATGATTTTCCAAGGCTCAATGAACAGTTTAGATCCCGTTTTTTCGATTGAAAAACAAATGAAAGAAATTTTAAAAGTTCACAGGATAAAAGATGGTGGTACATACGATTCCGCAATAAAAAAAGCGTTATCTGCAGTAGGACTTGATCCGGAAAAGACAACTAAAAGGTATCCACACGAGTTAAGTGGAGGGATGAAACAAAGAATTGTAATTGCAAATTCCCTATTGCTAGAGCCATCGATATTGATAGCAGATGAGCCTACAACTGCTTTGGATGTTATAACACAAGCACAGATTATAGGGCTTCTAAAAAAAATGAAAGATACAAAAAAAATGAAAATAATTATAATAACTCACGACTTATCCCTAATCCCGAGTTTAGTTGACAAAGTTATGATAATGTATGCTGGCCAGGCAGTAGAAATATCAGACATAAAAACAATACTTGACAACCCTTTGCATCCCTATACTCAAGCTCTAATAAAATCAATTCCCCATATCAATTCAGCCAAAAAACCAATCCAGTTTATTTTAGGAAATACACCGAATTTACTGAATATAAAAAAAGGATGCAGGTTTAGAGATAGGTGTCCACATGCTTTTGGTATGTGCGAAAATGACCCTCCAGACATTCACATAGAAAGCAACATAGTCAAATGTTGGCTTTATGATAAAGAAATAAAAGTAACAAAAAATTAAACAAATATCGGTTTTATTATAATTGCTTGTTTTGAAAAACTAAACATATTAGGTTTATATCTTAAAATAAAGAAATAGATAACATTATGCAAGCCCTTTTGGATGTTTATAAAATTAAACAAGATTTCCCCATATTAAAAAGAAAGTTAAGAAATGGAAAAAAATTGATTTACCTAGACAATGCCGCCACAACTCAAAAACCTAAACAAGTTATAGATGCGATTTGCAAATATTATTCTGAATATAATTCAAATATTCACAGGGCAGTTTATCAAATAGCAGAAGAGGCTACAGAAGAATACGAGAAGACTAGATTAAATATTCAACGATTTATAAATGCCAGGCATTCTGAAGAGATTATTTTTACAAGAAACACTACAGAATCTATAAATTTAATTGCATATGCATGGGGCAAAAACAACATCAAAAAAGGAGACAAAATTATTTTAACCGAGTTTGAACATCATAGCAATATTGTCCCATGGCAAATGTTGTCTAATGAGAAGGGAGCAAAAATAAACTATACGGATACTAATGATAACGGATATTTAAATTTAGAAACATTTTCAAAGTTCTTAAAAGATGAAGAGGACACCAAACTTGTCTCTCTGAGCCATATGTCAAATGTATTAGGAACAATTAACCCTGCCAGGGAGATTATTAAAATAGCCCATGAAAAAAAAGTGCCAGTTGTAATAGACGGTGCGCAATCTGTGCCGCATATGCATACAGATGTCCAAGACCTAGATTGTGATTTTCTGGCTTTTTCTGCCCATAAGATGTTAGGGCCCACAGGAGTTGGAATACTGTATGTAAAAAAAGAGATACTTGAACAAATGCCCCCTTTCATAACAGGAGGGGACATGATAAGAGAAGTACATAAAGATAACACGGTCTTCAATGACTTACCATATAGATTTGAGGGAGGCACTCCAAATATCGCAGATGTAATAGGGTTTAATGTTGCAATAGATTATCTAAAAAGAATAGGAATGAAGAATGTAAGAGACCATGAAACAGAACTAATAAAATATCTCTATAACAGCATCAAGGACATTAAAGGCATCAAAATTTATGGGCCCGAGCGTGTCATGGATAGAGGAGGACTCGTGACATTCAATCTTGAGGGAATTCACCCTCATGACTGTGCCACAATTTTAGACGATTTTGGAATAGCAATAAGATCTGGACATCATTGTGCTCAAGTATTGATGGAAAAACTAGACATCATTGCCTCTTCAAGGGCCAGTATTTATATATACAATACAAAGGAAGAAATTGATATATTTGTAGATGCTTTAAATCATGTAAGGAGAATATTCAAGGTATGAGCGAAGACATTTATAGAGAAATGATATTGGACCATTATCGAAATCCCAGAAATAAAGGAAAAATAGAAGAACCAGACGTAAGGATACATGATAGCAACCCCTTATGTGGCGACGAAATTTCCATTGATTTGAAAATAGAAGGCGACACCATAAAGGATGTTAAATTTGACGGAAGAGGATGTGCCATAAGTCAAGCCAGCGCCTCAATGCTTACTGAAATGGTATCAAACAAGCCCTTGACAACAATCAAAGACATTACAAAAAACGATATTCTTGAAAATATTGGTTTAACTAATTTAGGTCCAGCCAGAATAAAATGTGCATTATTATCCTTAAAGGTATTAAAACTTGGAATGATAAAATTCTACACAGACAAGGATCCTAATTCTGCAGAAAAGTTAAAAGAAGAATCAAAAGTTTTTTAACAAATTCATGTGCATCTTATAAAAGTGGTTCATTGAAGAAAAAGAATTGTACAAAATAAAATATGAATAAACCAGAAAATAACAATGGCATAAGTTACAACCCTTTTTGGGCGATAAACAAATCATATGTTTTAGCATTTTTGCTTTGTTTTGTAATAATAACAGTATTTGCCTTCATTGGCTTAACAAAAGATTTGGATAATTTTATTTCAGATTTTTTTAGACAAATACCCAGGAGCGAACAGAGTGACATATCAGTCATAATTATAACAACATTTTCAGATACAATAAATCTAATAATAGTGGGGTTTATTTTAACGATAATCAAGAAAACAAGACAATTTGGAATGATATTATTGATTTCTCTAGTTGCAATTACAATTGTAGTAACATATGCCAAACCCTTTTTTGCAGTAGAGCAGCCCCCACATGTCTTTAGTCCAATTGTTACCCTTCCCGAAAAGTTTACTCTTGAAAAGGACAGTTTTATGCCTTTTGCTCAAAACTACTCATATCCTTCTAATCATTTGGCATCTACCACGGCATTTAGTTTTATTATGGGCGGACTAATTTATAAAAGACACCCTTGCTTTGCAAAAGGATTTATAATGTTTTTTCCTGCAATGATAGGAATAACAAAATTATATCTAGTTCAGCAATATCTATCCGATTTATTTGGTGGTTATTTTTTGGGATTGCTAATAACAAGCCTCATTATCAAACTATTAAAGGTAGAACCACATATCAAAAACCAAAACTAAAAGATTTGGTTAAAGGAAAACACACTCCAGTAAGTAAACATACCACTGCAAAGTTAAAAATTTCCTAATAAAAAAATAAACATAAAAAAAGGAACAAATTAAAGTTAAACCATGGATTCATATATTGATGGGTCAATTAATAGCCAACCAAAACGATTATCATCATGAATGTATCTAAATTCACGAATTTGTGGTTTTAATTTTAATTTCCTAATTTCAATTAAAAAGTCATGTTGGATTTGTAATCCCAATTTTTTTGCTAAATTGTTAATGATCTGCGAATCCTTTGATCGAGGTAACAAAATTCTAAAACTAAAATTATGGTCAGTATAAGATTTTGAATAAATTTCTACCATTTTATCAATTAAATCAGGAATGCCCTCAAAGTCATGTATCTCTACAGACTTTAATGCTTTAAAAGATATAATAGATTGAACATTTATCAAATTGAACAAAAAATAATAGATGATATCAATTAATATAGATTTATTTCTGTTGTTAACACCATCAAATGATTTTTTATGGCCATTTAACTTTGCATAATTTATTTTGCACGTACATATACATTATCGCAATCAATCCTAAAAAAATAATATAAAAATTGTATAACATGGCATACAGAGTTGACTGCTGCTTCTGCTACGGTGAATAATTCTTATTCTTTTTTTGTAGCCTCATTTTTAGTATTAAATCTTGTTTTTAATTTATTGAGACTAGTAGACAATTCCTTTATTTTAGTTTCAATTTTTTTTATTTCACTCATTGCTGAAATATCCTTTTTATTTTCTGGTTTTTCTGGTTTTTTTGAACTCATGATAAGTATTAATTAATAAATATTAAATAGAATATGTTTCTTCCTACCAGAAAATAGTATCATCTGAAATAACAATAAAATAATAGAAGTCTATTTGAATTCTAGTAATACATACAAACTTTTGCTTAGAATTATTTAGCATTCTATTTTAGATAATAGTCATGTCGAGAATTGAAAAAGTAGAATATAAAGAAAAAAATGATGACAATTAGAAATAACAAACCATCTAATTTACCGTTAATTTCAAATACAAAATCAAAAACAACTTTTTAAATTTAATGAAAGTATAAAACATCATGTCCTCTTTTACAATTGATTATAAAAATGAAAAGCGATTATCCATCATTACGGAGACCAAAACTTAAATATTTTATTTTTTGTGTGTTAGTATATGTCAAACTCCAGCAATGACAGCAATTTATCTGACAACCCTTATCAAATGGCGCTAAAACAATTAGAAGAAACTGCAAATTTAATAGGTCTAGATCCCGGTATCCACAAGATTCTTTCAAAACCAAAAAGGGTTTTGACAGTGTCTTTACCCGTAAAAATGGATAACGGTGATATAGAGGTATTTACAGGATTTAGATCCCAACACAATAACGCGAGAGGACCATACAAAGGCGGTATAAGATATCATCCCCAAGTGTCAATTGAAGAAGTAATGGCTCTTTCCATGTGGATGACGTGGAAAAGTGCAATTGTAGACATTCCTCTTGGTGGAGGCAAAGGGGGAATAATTTGTGATCCTAAAGCACTGTCCAAATTGGAACGTGAAAGACTTACCCGAAGATACGCATATGCAATTTCAGACATTATTGGCCCTTATACCGATATCCCAGCTCCCGATGTGTATACAGGAGGCGAGGAAATGGCGTGGATTATGGATACCTATTCAACATTAAAAGGAAACTATGTACAGCCAGAAGTTATTACAGGAAAACCAATATCAATAGGAGGATCATTAGGTAGGACCGAAGCTACAGGGAGAGGGGTTGGATTTACAGTCAGAGAGGCAGCTAAAAAATTAAACATACAAATGAATGGCTCAACAGTAGTGGTCCAAGGGTTTGGTAATGCAGGCCAATTTGCGGCTCAACTAGTAGAAGATCAAGGCGCCAAAATTATAGCAGCTTCAGACACACAGGGCGCAATATTAAATACAAACGGTTTTCATACAAATGAATTAATCAAATATAAAAATGAAAATAAGACGGTAAAAGGCTTTCCAGGTGCAACAGAAATAACCAATGAGGAACTATTGGCTACAGAATGTACTGTTTTAATCCCTGCAGCATTAGAAAACCAAATTACAAAAAACAACGCTTCAAAAATTAATGCCAAAATAGTTGCGGAGGCTGCGAATGGCCCTACTACACCAGAAGCAGACGATATTCTTTATCAAAATAAAACATTAGTAATTCCGGATGTTCTCGCAAACAGTGGGGGTGTTACCGTTTCATATTTTGAGTGGCTGCAAAATTTAAGGAGAGAATATTGGACTGAAAATTATGTAAACGAGAGGCTGGACAACATATTAACAAAAGCATTTGGTGAAGTTTATGATATGTATCTACAATATGATACGAACATGCGGACTGCAAGTATTGCATTAGCGGTAAATAGAGTAGCAGAGGCTATAAAAATTAGGGGAATTTGGCCTTAATAAAAAAATATTTTTTTAACAAATAAAAAATTAATTTATTCTATTAATTTAAATTTATTTATTCGGTAGAGAAAGAATGTCCGCATGAACAGCTTTTTGTAACATTAGGATTTCCTATTTTAAATCCGGAACCCATCAAGCTTTCAATATAGTCAACATTTGCACCTTTAAGGTATTTTTGGCTATAATTATCAACCAAGATTTTGATGCCATTTTGTTCTAAAACAACGTCATCCTCATCGGGATTTTCTTCAAAACCCATACCATAAGATAATCCAGAACATCCTCCTCCTGTTACGTATACCCTTAAATATAGACTGTCTTTACCCTCTTGCTTCATAAACTCCATAACTTTTTCAGCAGCTTTTGAAGTTACATCGACTATTTGAGATTGTTGAGCATTTTCCATGATAGGTTATATTACATAATTAAGTCTAATAAGTTTTTCCAAAGTGTAATTAAAAAAAAGAGTAGAATTATTTGCCAGATAAACCAGACCACTTTGCCAAGGAACCTGCAGCTGTTGTCCATGTATTTACAGACTGATAAACAGGTACCTGGTTTTCTTCTAATCTATTAGCCATCTTTTGAGTAAATGGCCCACCCAAAGCACCTACCAAAATAGGTTTTTTTCTCTGTTTGTTAAATTCCGAAAGGACTTCTATTATATTTTCCTCCAAGGGATCATCCTGAAATACAAACCAGGGCATTATAATGTCAACATTAGGGTCATCCATAAAGGTCTGAACTGCAAATTTATAATCAGCAGCATTTGCTGATCCCGTAATATCACAAGGATTTCCGATTACATAAGTAGGAGGATAATGAGATTTAAATGAGCTTATGCTTTGATTGCTTAAATTTGCTACCTGAAGGCCAAGTCTTTCAAATTGGTCAATGGCAGCAATTATTGGTCCAGCCCCATTTGTGACCATGGCAACCCTATTGCCTTTAGGAACAGGTTGCCATGAAAGGGACTTTAATGAGGCAGTTAACTCATCATAGCTATCTACGGAAATAATCCCACTTTGAGAAAATGCGCCCTTAACAACTGCAAATGTTCCACCTAATGAACCAGTGTGAGAAGCGGCTTGTTTTGCCCCCCGAATTGTTCGGCCATTTTTAAACACCACAATTGGTTTTTTTCTTTCCGATATCACCTTTTTAGCAGTGCTAATAAATTTTCGTCCATCTCCGAGTCCTTCAACATACAAACCAATAACTTTTGTTTGGGGGTCTTCAGACAAATACCATATCATATCGGCTTCATCAACATCAGACCTATTACCATAGGAAATCATTTTGCTCATACCAAATGGGTAAGAATGTTCCATAAATGCAATCCCGATAGTGCCACTCTGAGAAAGAAATGCAACATTGCCATTTTTTGGCCTCAACATTCTCTCATGGCCTTGAAATGCACAGTCAAGTCTGTTTGCCCCATTAAACATACCAATACAATTAGGGCCAATAATTCGGATGTTCAATTGAGACGACAAATCTTTTATTTGTTGTTCTATTTCGGCTCTTTCGCCACCAAGTTCTTTACCCCCACCTGAAATTATAACCACATTGTGAATCCCCTTTTTTCCGCCTATCTTCAACAGATCAGGAACAAATTTTAGGTCAACAGTAACAACTACCACGTCAATAGGGTCGGATATTTCATCAAGGCTCCCGTATGCCTTTATCCCCATAATTTCAGGGTAGCCTTTAGCATTTACAGGGTAAACTTTACCTTTATAGTCATGTTTTACTAAAGATTCTAAAACAGAGTTGCCAACTTTACCAACCTCAGGAGAAGCACCTATTAATGCAATAGACTTGGCATTAAAGAACAAATCCATATGATTCGAATTTGGCTGCGCAATCGACACAACATCATATTTTGGATTTGCAGCCAACAAGATTTTTGCATCAGCAACATAATAACTATCAGGATATACAATAACAGGATTAAAGTCAATGCTTTCGTAATAAGGAGAGATATCAAATCCCAATTTTCCTATATTGACAAGAGCCTCACTCAGGATATCCATATCAATTGGCTGAGAGCCCCTGTAGCCTTGTAGTAACAATTTACCTTGGAGATCATCTATCATTTCCAATGCATCATCTTTTGTGATTGGCAGAACTCTAAAAGACACATCTTTAAAAAGTTCAGTAAATATGCCCCCTAATCCAACCATCATAACAGGGCCGAATTGAGAATCATTTTGCAAACCTACAATTATTTCAACACCTTTGGGAACCATTTTTTCAAGCAAAATACCTTTTACATCATATTGCTTTGAAAGTCGTTCAAACATATCATTAAATGCGGACTTTACCTGCTCCTCGTCTTTAAGATCAATTCTAACCCCCCCAACATCCGTTTTATGCAAAATTTGCGGAGAAACCACTTTAGCAACAAGTGGATAGCCAATAGAATTGGCTTCTTTTACAGCCGTTTCAACATCTTTTACTAAAGCAAACTTTGGTACTTGTATATCATACAAGTTTAGAATAGATTTTGCGGTTTCTTCTGTAACTACCTGAGTGTGATTTTTAAAAGCATCCTCAAATATGGATTTTACGTTATTTTGATGTGTCAATAAAAAACTGTTTAAATCGTACGATTTAAAAATTTTCCTTAGTCTTGTAAAAAATCATTACAAGGGTGGTTAATAAAATCCAATTCTATAGAGATATTAATTTTATGTGCAGCATAAAATCAAATGATTATGCTTTATTTATATGCAACAACAACAATTGCACCACCCATCAATTTTTTCTTAAAATCAATTTTGGAAAAATATTTGGATAACATAAAGTTTAGCTCTTGGTTTTTTGGCCATCTTAAAAAAGTTCCATATAGGGTTCTGAATTGAATTCCGCGTTTTCCAGCAACCATAAAGGCCAATATTGCCAAGAAATACTTCAGATATATAGAAACTAAAAATCGAAAAACAACATTATCAGGCTTTCCCAAATCAACAATAACCAACCTGCCGCCTTTTTTTAGGACCCGATGCAGTTCCCCAATTGCAATATTCAGATCTATAGCATCTCGAAGGGAATAGCCGCATAAAATGGCATCAAAGGTATTACTTTTAAAAGGAATACTTTCAAACACCCCACTGCATGAATAAAAACTAAATGGTTTGTCACCTATGTTAAATTTATCTTTGACTTTATCTAGCATTTCGTAAATAGGATCATAAAAAAATATAGTGACATCAGCCGAAACGTTTTCCATCACTGTTTTCGACATATTGCCGTATCCAGATCCAGCATCAAGGATAACATCTCCAGGTACAGTGCTTTTTATAATGCCTTCTTTTCTAAAATTGTTATCTTTACCAAGTGAAATAACACTATTTACTTTGTCATACACAGGAATAATATTTTTTAGTACGCCAATTACCTCCCTCCAATATGATTTACCCAATCCACTGCGTTTCAATATATACAATTCGTATCAAAACTTAATAATTATTTTTGCGTAAAAAATATAAAAAATAATAATAAATAACAAATTAACAATTGTGCAATGGTAAAAACAAAGGCAAACCTAAAAACATCACAGACATACATAACTACGGAGAATTAAAAGTATTGGTTAAGGGTTTTTCTCTTTTGGATAACAATATAAAGAACTTGTATGATAGTCTCAAAGCGAAACACAAGGATACCAACATTGCAATCGTAAATTCAAATATCGTCTTTGGATTGGAACACATTTTTGGAATCATAAAAATAATCAATGAAGAAATGAGATTGAAGGTGCATAAGGAAATAAATAACTTTGATGTAGAATTCTTGTTAAGGATTTGCTATACTAATCAAATTCTGAATGCATTTAAAATTCTAAACGAAAACAAAAACGAAAACTTTGTATGCGTTTTATTCTCCAAATCTGCCTCAAACATAGAGCGTGCATATGTGGATTTAAAAAGTCATGGAAAAGAAAATAATGATCTAATCCAAATTTCAGAGTCTAAAAAATTACACATCGTTAACCTTTTTTTTCAAAAAGACATAAAAAGCTTTGATACTGCTTTTATAACAGATGACCAAAGATTTCAAAAATTTCTAATAGAAAGATCTGCAATAGCTTTGAGATAAAAAAACATTCATAGTTACTCAAAAGTAACAGTCAATTATGATTATTCAAAAGTTCGTCTCTCGATCATTGAGCTAAACAAAACACCATTTTTTATCATAGAGAGCCCAGTATATCTTCCAACCACCTCTATTAAAAGAATCCAGTCAGGGTTTGTTAGGTCTACTTTAGAGGATATAAATGGCCCTATTGTATTTATAATGTCATTTTTTTTTAAATTAGTGTGTCTTTTCTCAATTAGAATTTTAAAGGAATCATTAGCAGGTATTTTTTTCATCAACTCTATGGACACATTTGTTATTTCTGAAACATCAGTTAGTACCACCTGTTCAATTGGAACAAATCTTAAAAGATACCTTATTTCCCAAGGCTCATCCTTTAGCTTTTCTCGTAAAAAAAATACAAAATCCACAGGGTTTTTCATGCAGATTCCCATAACAAGCCCATCTACGCTTGTTGTGTGTATAGTAGCAGTCAAATCACCAAACTCGGCAAATAATTCCCCTAGCTCATCAACAAGAGCATCCTCTCTGTATCTAAACGTTGTAGCAATAAAATTAAACTCCATAGTTTATCACTTTTTATTTTTTCTTAGTAGTATTCTCTTAGAACTTCAAAAATCCGTTCTTTTGAAACCATGCCCTCTCTAATTATTTTTGGATTACCAGTATCACCAAGATCTACAATGGTCGATACAGAAAGTAAGCTATTTAGCCTACCTCCATCAATTACCGCATCATAACCTTTTAAGTTGCTGGTTTTGAGATCCTCTAAACTGCTGAAAGGAGAATGATTGGATAAATTAGCGCTAGTTCCAACCAATAATTTATTCCTTGTTAGCTGGATTAAATTAGTGATGCATAAATTATCTGGAACTCTTACGGCAACAGTATTATCAAAAGCATATTTGGACCTCAAAGAATCATTATTTAATTTTAATATCAACGTTAATTGACCTGGCCAAAAGTGGTTTATTAATATATTTGCCTCTTTCGTAATTTTGACCAAATTTGCCAGTGATTCAACACTGCTTGCCAAAATAGGCAGACGTTTTATTAATGGTCGATTTTTAATTTTAAACAGTCTTAGAACAGAATCGTCATTCAAAGGATCACAGCCTATTCCATACACAGTATCTGTAGGGTAAACTATAATAGAGCCCGCATCAACAAGATCCGCACAATCTTTTATTTCTTCACTATTATTACAACTAAAATAAAACACCACAATGAAACATTTAGTTTATTTTAATTTAATTGTTATATGATTAATTTAGAATGCACAAATTTTTCAAATAACTATTATTTTGAATTTAGCAGTCATGTCATCAATTTAATTTGTATAATTACATGAAACGATCAAATTATTGTCATGAATAGAAAACTATATTCTACTTTTTAAAGGATATTGCAATATTACAATATTATTTTAAATAATAAAAAATATCAGAGAAACAAGCATATGGATATACCATTACAAATCAAATATTAAATAAAATAGAAACAAAACAGATTAACAAAGTATTTTTAATTGACAATGTATAACATCCTCAATACAAAATAGATCAAAAATGGTTGAATACACGTTTGATAAAAATAAATTAGACCATAATTATCATCAAAAGAACTCATTGGAATTTGATAGCATAATAAATGGATACTATCAATTGATTGGCGGAGAAGTTGGTAAATACAATAAAGAAACAACTAAAAGATTACAATCATTTGGTGAGGAACTCTCAAGGAAAAGACTATACGAAAAATTTACCACATTCAAAACTGACAATGACGACATGATAATAGGAAATCATTTGAGATTATTCTCTTTCTGTGAACACCATCTTCTCCCATTTTTTGGAGAAGTTGCAATAGGGTATATTCCAGATACAAAGATTTTTGGGCTCTCAAAATTTCAGCGGCTCATAGATAAAGTTTCCTCCAAGCCACAGCTGCAAGAAAGACTAACCCATCAAATTCTTGAAGAAATCAAAAACAGACTAGAGCCAAAGGGAATAGGGGTTGTGATAAAGGCCATCCATACATGTGTATTTGCAAGAGGGACGCAGTCATCCACCGCAGAATTTACGACATCTGCAGTGGATGGAGTGTTTAAAGATAATACGAATACAAAAAACGAATTCCTATCCATAATAAATGCGGACGGAAGACTACGCCTGTAAGTCACCTTTTTGATTGACATCATTAGAATCAAAACTTCTTTACAAATTTGATTTTTTTGCGACAAGATAATCAGTCTGTTTTTCTATTGAAAGATATGCGATATATTTTAATTAGATAAGTGTCGAGAAGTTTTATATTGATATTTGCAGCCAATTCCAACCAAAATAATATCAGAAATAACAACAATAACAATAACAATAACAATAATATAGAGTATCTCGATTGGAATAATGCTCTAGCCATTCTTAACAAAGCCTATAATCTTGGATTATTTGTGTTGATTATTGGACCTAAGGGCACCGGCAAAACCACGCTGGTTAGAAAATTTGCAAATCATATAAACAAAGAACTGTTATCAATTAATTTTAGCCTAAGAACAAGGGAATCACATTTGATTGGAACAAACACCATTGATAATGGTCAAATAAATTTTGTAAACGGAATCTTGGTTCGATCAATGACTGAGGGAAATATACTCTATTTGGATGAACTAAATGCAGCCGAGCCAGATGTATTGCTAAGATTAGATGAAGCATTGGATGACAGAAAACAAATAGTATTAAAAGAGTCAGAAGGTCAAATCATCAAAGCAAAAGAGGGTTGGTTTTCAATAGGAACCATAAACCCATTATCTCATGTGGGAACAAAAGAGTTACCTCCCCAAATAATAAGCCGATTTCCAATTAGAATAATGTTAGACTATCCCCCAGAGGAAACAGAGTTAGAAATAATAAAAAAACATGTAAACTTAAATTATAACTATGAAGAAGTAACTAAAAGTGCTATTAAATTGGCTAATAATTTAAGGAAAGCAGCATCATTAGAGGAGATTTTTTATAGCCCCAGCTTAAGGGAAACCATAGCATTTTCAAAACTTGTCACTGACAACACCAATCCAAAAGATGCTGCAGAAATAGTATTTGCAAATGTATACCACCAATGGGGAGAAATAGAATACAGAAAGGCGATGGACATTGTAACTTCAATCTTCATTTAACAGAGCAGAAACAAATTGTCAATTTTTTGGAACATAAATAATAAAGAAGGAGGAACAAAAGAGAAAGACATAGATGCTGTGGATTATCGAATCAGAAACGACGTTTTAATTGACATATCCACATTTTTAGCAAGACGGTGGTCAAATCATGATAATGTAACCGTCACAATCTCAAGGGAAAATAAAACCATTACAAATTTAGACAAAAACAAAATAATGGTGCCTCAATTAGACTATTTCCATGGCAATACATTTCAAAAATACAGGCAATGGAGAACATTATTATGGTATGAATCAATGAGATTAAGATATTCTTTTAAAATATATGATACAGACATAGTATTTGGAAATGTCTTTAACATAATAGAAACCAAAAGAGTGGAAGTTTTGGGCCTTGAGGAATGGAGGGGCATGATCAAAGAAATAATATTTTATGAAGCATTGTCAGGCAATAACAAACCTCTTTTAAATACCCTTCATGGAAAGTCAAAAATCATTGAAGCTTTCTCTCAGTTTTTTTTAACGGGTTTTATTAAAGGAGAAATTTATGGTGGGGAGAATGAAAGGATACTAAAAGCCACAGAATATGCCAAAAATTTAATTAAAGAGTATATCAACAAATACGTAAAAAGAGGCAAACTGTTAGACCCGGTATCAGACCAAAAATGGCTCGAAAGTGAGACACGGCAGATAATAAAAATACTACAATTAGATTCACTGATGTCTCTGCCTCCGATTCCCTTCGTTATGCCCAAAAACAAGATCGGCCTATCCACAGGTCATGAGGAGGAACTATCAAGTCAAATTGAAAAAATCGTAAAGGCAAAAGACAAAGAAATTGAATTAGAAAAAGTAAGAAAAGAAATAGTACAAGGAAAAGACGTTAAAGAAGAATATAAGACGCTTGTCAAAGAAAGTAAAAAAAACGATAACAAAGGTTATGATACTACAGAGAACCTCTCTATTACCGTACCGTATGATAACACAGACATAGACGAAGGCATAATATACGATTATAATTTAATCAATAAAACAAAAACCGCATTAAAAGAATGGAGATCAGGATGGAAAGAAAAATATGATTATCAAGGTGAAGAACTAGAATTAGAAAATCATATTGAGAAACAGTCAAAAATTTTCATAAGCGACAAGAAAATATCTATCAATGTCAGGATTTCAATATTGCTGGACCTTTCAAGTAGCATAGAAGACAATGAGATTGAATACAAAAAAGCGGCTGTTGCTCTCTGCGAAGGATTAGAGTATCTCGATATTAAGTTCACCCTTTATGCATTTAACACAGAATCTAGAGCCATTAAATGCTGGATAATTAAGCCTCAAAATGTTGGATGGGGTTCAACTTATGCAAAAAGATTAATGCAAGTTAAACCTTTAGGGGGAACACCCCTAGCAGAAGTATACAAGATATTACAACCAACCATCAATTCCTTTAAACCCGATATTTTTGTTACGCTCACGGATGGAGAACCCTCTGATATGAATGCCGTTAGATCTGCAGTATCATCGTACAAAAGATACGGGATAAGAATGATCGCCATAGGTTTAGGGTCCGATACAAATGATGCAATAGGGATAGGGCTTAATTTAAAATATTTAAACTATGAGAAAACCCTAACACTATCCAAAAAAAGGCTACAAGATTTACCAAAAAAAGTACTTGGTTTGTTGATATTAAGTTGATTTGCTGATTTGACAACAGTGCAAAAGAAAAAAAACAGGCATTAATCAAAATGCTATATTTGGAAATCCCTTTTTTATTTTTGCCCAATCGTTTAAAAATATATCCAGACCCTTATCAGTGAGCGTGTGATGTATCATTTTTTCAAGTATTTCAGGTGGCAAAGTAACAACATCTGTACCCAGCTTTGCGGATTCGATTACATGGATAGGATGGCGAATACTGGCAACAAGTACTTGTGTGGAAAAATCATACCCAGAGAATATTTGTACTATATCACTTATCAAACTTAACCCATCATGCCCGATATCGTCCAATCGGCCAATAAACGGACTAACATAGGTTGCACCGGCTTTTGATGCCAGTAACGCCTGATTTGCGGAAAATATCAACGTAACGTTTGTTTTAATGTTTTTTTTGGTTAATGCATTTACAGCTTTCAACCCATCAACAGTCATTGGAACTTTCACAACAACATTGTCACCATAACCGGCAAGCTTTAACGATTCATCCATTATCTCGCTGAAATCAGTTGCGACAACCTCCAAACTAACCGGACCTTCGACCAGTTTGACAATTTTTTTCATAGCATCAATTGGATCACTGTTTTCTTTAAAGAGGAGGGAAGGATTTGTGGTAATTCCATCCACTATTCCAAGTTCCATGTACTTTTGTATTGATTCAAAATTAGCTGTATCTAAAAATATTTTCATTTTCTATCGCTTTTTTTTAGTTCAATCACATTCTTTACTATTTCTTTTGGAGACAAACCATATTTATCAAACAATTGATCTATCTCATCATCCCGTGCAGATTCTCCAAATACATCAACTATACCCAATTTTTTAACAAAAGTTGGACAGTGTTCAGAAGTGACATCAGATATAGAAGAACCCAACCCGCCTATAACGCTGTGCTCCTCAACCGAAACAATAGATCCGGTCTCTTTAACGCATTTAATTATAAGGCCCTTATCAATGGGCTTTATGGAGTACATGTCCACAACCCTACAGTTAATGCCATGCTCCTTTTTTAAAATAATGCTGGCGTGTATAGAAGAAGACACCATGGTGCCGCAGGAAAACATAGTAAGGTCGTTTCCGTCTATCAAGACATTGCCCTTGCCAATTCTGAATTCAGAATTGGCAGAGTAATTTTCCTGGGTTGAGGGGCGTGCCAATCTCACAAAAAAAGGACCCGGAATATCCACTATTTGTTTTATCAAACTTTTAACTGTAATAGAATCCGAAGGAACTAAAACTCTCATATTTGGTAATGATCTCATTATAGAGATATCCTCTATTTGTTGATGGCTAGCGCCATCTGGACCCACAGATAGCCCTGCATGAGAGACCACGATTTTTACATTTAGATTTGGGTAACAGATTGCATTTCTGATTTGGTCTAAGCACCTACCGGGAACAAATGCCGCATAGGTGCTTGCAAATGGAATTTTACCTGCAATCGCCAAACCTGCAGCGATAGAAACCAAGTTAGCTTCCGCTATGCCCACATTAAAAAACCTGGCAGGAAATTTTTCCCCAAAAATCTTTGTTTTCAAAGAATCAGTGGTGTCGCCACCTACACAAACAATGTCAGGGTTTTCCCCCCCTAACCTCACCAGAGCCTCCCCATAAGCTGACCTCATCTCAGAAATATGTATGTTATCACTAAATGTATACGACATTATCGTTTATTCTCCTTTGTTTTAGGCGTTAAACTATTTATCATAAATATTATTGTTCCCATATCCCTTTAACCGAATTAAATTGACCTAACACGCTTTTTCTGATTTTCATCCAATCGTCCTTTATGCCATATGATTCCGATTCCCTCAATAACTCCTTTTCAAGACTAGAATCCAATAAAAACTTTGTATTTCGTATTGTTTCCTTTATATCTGGAGATTTGAAAATAGCATTACCCATAACAAAAATCCTACACCCAGCCTCATAGCAAGAAGATATTGTGCTTAAATCAATACCACCATCAGCTTCGAAATACCCATTATACCCACTGCTCCTAAGTGAAGGTATCAAGTTTCTCATCTTAGGTAAAACAGATGGCATAAACTTTTGGCCCGCAAAACCCGGGTTTACTGACATTATTATAATCACATCCAAACTATCAAGATAACGGCAAATCCATTCGGGCAACTCAGTGTTAGGATTGATTGCGATACCAGGGCTCACACCGTTAGAAATTATTTTATTGTTTATTTTCTCAAATTCCTTTTCATCTTTACACTCCTCCACATGAACGGTAATCACATCGCATCCAGCATCAATGTATGAATCCAGAGCATCATATGGGTTCTGTATCATAAGGTGTGCATCAAATGGCAACCGAGTTATCCCACGCAACTCTTTTATGGTATCATAAAAAAAAGTTGTGTTAGGTACAAATTTTCCGTCCATAACATCGAGATGAATAATATCAGAACCAACCCTTTCTGCTTTTTCAATTTTTGATTCATAACTTTCCCCATCATCCCCTGCAATAATGGAGGGTGCAATCATATACTCACCTTCTAGCTCCTTTATAAGTATCGGAAGGTGCTTCTTGGAAGGCGCCCTGCCATGCCACTGCGGGTTATTTGCCATATGCTTTATTCCGTTTCCTTTTATAGTATTGGCTATTATTATTTTGGGTTTTCCCAAAGACTTTTTTTTGAGTTCATCTATCAGTTGTTCAACTCTATGACCGTTAATTTCCGAGACATCCCAATTGAAAGATAACCATTTGTCTTTAACCGGATCAAGAGGCATAATATCGTCTGAAAAGCCATCTTGTTGTATTCTATTCCTATCCAATATAGCTACTATATTGTCAAGCTTAAACTTTGCAGCAGCCATCGCAGCCTCCCATATCTGACCTTCATTAATTTCCCCATCGCCTAGCAGACAATAAACAACACCATTTCTGTTATCTAAATTGTTAGCTAGAGCGATGCCAACAGAAATAGACAACCCAATTCCTTCAGAACCTCCAGAATACTCTATTCCAGGAACACTGTGGTGTTTCTGAGCCTCACTGTATCTGACAGGGTGCCCTTGTAGTCTAGAATTCAATTTTCTCAAAGTCTTCATCTCTTCTTTTGGAAACGAGCCACTTAAAGACAATGTTGCATAATAACCGGGGGCTGAATGAGCTTTTGAATTTATAAAATAGTCACGGTTTTGAGAGAAGGGATTTGTCACATCAAAACGCATGACCTGAAAATAAAGGGATCCCATAATCTCAGCAGCAGAAAAAGAAGCGCCGGGATGACCAGAGCCAGCTTCAGTTATCCCCATCAAGGCCAAAGTTCTTACCTCTCTAATCCTATTTTTTATTTCCAAAAACCTTTTCATATTATGCATATTGAATTCTCCATCACCACATCAATCATCAGGCCACAGGAAATGTCAAATAACAAAACGGACAAAAAGATAACTGCTCTGTATGACTAGTTATTAGCATTACCATCAATATCAATGTCATATAAAATAGAGTCCAAATCAGAATCGGTTAATCCTACACCCATCTTTGCATCCCTCCGGCTTTTAATTGAATTTTTTGAAAAAGCAATAAGTGTAGGTACGGCGCTAATGTTATATTTATCCCATAAAGGGTTTTCATCATCATTAAGTTTTACACCCCCAACCAATATTTTAGGATTAATCTTTTTGAAACTCTCTTCAAAAATCGGTATAAATCGACTACAATAATGACACCAGTCAGCATAAAACAAAACAAGAGAATTTGAATTGTTCGTGAGACTGTCCACTTCATCCAAACCATAATCTTTCATACTATACCTATTCAAAACCACAACTAAAAAATATTTATAGTTTATTTTGAGTCAATTCAAATAAAATGATAAAGAGGAAAAAACAAAAATAATCAAATAAAACAATCTTGAGAAAAAACTATTGGTTTTCAGGTTACGGTAGTTGCGGGAGACCAAGATCGGGCAGTTGCGGGAGTTTAAAGTCGGGCAGTTGCGGGAGTTTAAAGTCAGGAAATGGACTATAAGGATTAACATTTGGATCAGAGCGCGAAGGAGAAGACGTAATCTCCTGCAAAGACAGGGCAGGCCTAGAAGTTAACGTAGATATCAAATCCAAAACCTGTCCATTTCTATTGACAGTCAAGTTTATTTTGTCCCCCACCTTTTTGTTTATGTCCAGGTATGATATAACATCGTCAATTCTTGTGATAGAAATGTTATCCACTTTAATGAGTATGTCTTTGCCAATAATTTGCTGCTGGCCATACCTATCACCCTGTATAATCATATCTTTCAAGCCCGCTTTGTCTGCAGGACCGTTTTCCACCACATTTTCAATCACCACGCCTTTGTAATCTCGCGGAAGTCCAAAACTTTCAGCTAAATCGGGTGTTAGTTTAAATCCAGCAATTCCAAGCCAAGGGTGTTCATACGACCCACCTTCTATTAGTGATGGGATTACCCTCATGACATCGTTTGATGGAATGGCAAAACCAACCCCTGTGTAGGCCCCCGTATTTGAGAAAATTGCAGTATTCATCCCAACAACATCGCCATTCAAATCAATTAAAGGACCGCCAGAATTTCCGGGATTTATCGCTGCGTCAGTTTGAATCACATTAGGGATTGAATATCCAGAATCAGAATTAGGTAGGAGTCTGCCCATTTGACTCACAATTCCAAAAGTCAACGTATTATCCAAACCGTATGGGTTTCCAATAGCAAGCACAGGATCACCTATCCTTAATTTTGTAGAATTTGAAAACACTACAGGTATTAAATTTTCCTCCGATGGATTGATTAATTTGATTACTGCAACATCCCCATATGGATCCGTTCCCACCAATTGTGCAGAATATGTATTTCCGTCATTGAATGTAACTGTAATGTCGTTAGACTCACTGACAACATGATAATTAGTTATAATGTAACCAGATTTATCATATACAAAACCAGAACCAAATTTAGTAGGTACTGGACTGTTGCTGTTTGTATCAAAATATCGATCCGGGAAATCCGAAGGCCCGTACTCGGTGGTAATTTGAACAACAGAGTCCTTTACTTTATTAAACACATCATTTAACAAAGAATTGGTTCCATTACCAAATATTCCTGAATAATTTTGTGCTGTACTTTGGGCATTTACCCCATTTGGGCCTAAAAAAGTACACACTATCATCAGCAGACTCAAATAAAGCATAGCAAAACGAAAATCAAAAAAAACAGCCATAACATTATATTGTTTAATTTTATATTTATGTTTTAACAAGGTAAAACGAGTAAATATACCCTGTCAATCTCAAAAGAAGGCAATAGGGAATTTTAAAATAAGGAGACAGAGAACATACCTTGAATCAAAATAGATACAACCACTTCCACTTCCGGCACCAATGACAACGATAACAAAATTGTCACTATAAAAAACCTGACTCTAATGAACAACTCAGATATAATTTTAGATAATGTGTCATTTGAGATAAAAAAGGGTGACTTTTTGGGCATAATCGGCCCTAACGGAGCAGGAAAAACAACTCTTTTTAAATGTATGTTGGGTTTAAATAAAGATTATTCTGGGGAAATAAAAATTTTTAACAAAGAAATAAAGAAAGAGTCAAAGGAAATATATAAAAAAATAGGGTATATCCCCCAGTCAAACAACCTTGACACAAGATTTCCCGCAACAGTAAAAGAAGTAATACATTTAGGCTCAATAGGGAAAAAAACCAGTAGGGAAAAAATAAACGAATTGGTAAAGTTAACGGGTATCTCCGAGTATATGGACAAAAGAATAGGAGACTTGTCTGGTGGCCAGCAGCAAAGAGTCATGATAACCAAAGCACTAATTCATGAACCAGAACTTTTAATTTTAGATGAGCCCGCAACAGCCATTGATACCAACATTTTGAGGGTTTTCTACAAATTACTGACAAAGCTAAATAAAGAAAAGAAAATAACAATAATTTGGTCTTCACACGATCTTGATGCAGTCAATTTGCTATCAAACAAGATAGCATGTATCTATAAAAAACTATTATTTCACGGTAGATCTGAAGAGTTTTTTAGTGACGAAAACAACTTAAAGAAATTCTCAGAATCATCAATGCACATACATATCAAAAATCACCATCACTAGCATTTGTTGTACAACACAACGGCAAAGCGGCAGCAAACTCATTACACTGTTTTTGAATAGAAGAAAAAGCGCATATTATGACGGTAAGTAAAATGCATAAAAAATCAAACAATGTGCACACAGAGGTGATAGGCATTAGTGGAACTAGGAAACGTGATCGGCATCATACAAGTTTTATAGAGAACTAAAAGATGATTCAATATAGAACAATTTTATTGGCCAGGCAATAGAAGGTTAAAACACCATTTTCAAACACATTTAGGAACCCTCATCAGGAGAGAACAATAAAAACACACACATACACACTCACACACACACACACGCACTCTATGGCAGGCAGAATTGATTGGAGCCCTAAACACACCAATACCAAACAGTGCAAAAAACACGCCAAACAGCTGCTGCGTTTTAATTTTTTATGTCAACAGAAACCCTAAAGCACCCCAAAAAACTTATTAACATATTGGAAAAATAAGAGACGGACAAGGAGAAAAAGGTGAAAGGAGAAAATGTTAATGAAAATAAAACAGGAAAGACAAGAAGCATTACCTTCAGGCTTGAAAGCTCTGTAATCGAAGAATTACAAACAGAGGCAGAGTACAGAGAAACATCACTAAACGTTTTGATTAACCAAATACTGCGCAGATACTCAAGTTGGGAAAGATACGAAAACAAAATGGGCATGATATCGATTCCCAAAATAATGCTGTCAAGCATCATAGATGAGACAATAAAAATAGGAAAGGAAAACGGGATTGAGGATGTTACAATTTTTAGGAATACACTAATGAAAGACCTTTCCCACATAGCGTTCACCTTTTTAAAAGACTCCGTATTGCTCATAAAAAAAAACTACAACCTAATATCAGTTTTAGAAGTTTTGGAACAATATCTAAAAGTAGTTGGGATTAACTCGGATCACAGAATTGAGGACGATGGAAAACACACCTATGTAATCCAGCACAAACTAGGGGAAAATTGGTCACTGTTTATCAAAGAGTTTTTGATACTGATATTTGAAAACCTTGGCAAGGTAAAAGTCGACATTTCAAGCACCAACAACACAACGGTCGCAAAAGTTTTTGTCAATCCATAACCCCCAAACCCATACCCATCCACCCAAATAAAGTAATCATGCTTTCGATAAAAACAAAAAACATCATAAACTACTTAAAAAAATAACCCCCAGTGTGTTTTATTTGTCGTACTCCTCCACACTATAACATAAAACACAATGTAACATCTTTTAGAATTTACTCAATTATGCATTACCTCTCACCCTCATCCCCTCATCCCCCTTTCCCTTTCGATAAGCTGTTTAATATTAAAACCATAAAGGAATTGCTTAAAGTCAATACCGTTTAGACTAATGTGAACGATATTAAAAATTGGCAACACATCACACCCCCCCCCCATTCTTGTCCATATTACCTATCGTCTCATACATGAAGCTTCACCTTATATTCAAACTTGGGGTCAATGGACTCTTAATTTTAGATAAACGGATTCACATGTTAAATCAGGCATTTTTGTCAAATATTCCCGTCAGCAAAAAGAGTGTTCACCCTTTAAGAGCAGCATCAAAGCACAATGAAATAAGTTTGGGTAATTTTCTTTTGTTAAAGATCAATCCCCTAAAGGTGAAATAAAATTCGGGACCATCGCCCCCGGTATTTTCAAAGGTATTTTGCTGCTTTTTTATTCATTCAAGGAAGTAAAAAGAATTGTGTTTGTCATAGTAGCCCCAATGCAGTGTTTCCGCTATTTACCTTATTTTGGAAAGCAACATTATTGCATGACACAATTGCATCCTCCCCAGAGACACACTGAGATTCTTGTTCGGAGGACTGGTCTTGGTAAATGCCCTGGTCTGCGGAGTTTTCACCCTCACTGCCATTCTTACCGTTGTCGTCTCCACCACCATCTTGGGCTGCTGCGACGTTTCCGGTGTTTGCCTGGGCCTGGACAATGACGTTGTTGCAAGAGACATCGATGCTTCCACCAGCTACACATTGGTGGCTTTGCTTTGACGATTGGTCTTGGTCGATGCCCTGGTCTGCGGAGTTTTCACCACCGCCATCTTCCCCATTTCCTCCTTGTTGCCCTAACGCAAGGTTTCCGGTGTTTGCCTGGGCCTGGACACCGATGTTGTTGCAGGAAGTGCCAATGTCCCCACCAGCTACACATTTGGCGCTTTGCTTTGACGATTGGTCTTGGTCGATGCCCTGGTCTGCGGAGTTCCTTCCACC
>Ga0183260_10000664_pt1 | contig 29212 bp, 29 predicted proteins | sample AntDrymUQ4972206_2_FD_129768 | JGI IMG/M metagenome (GOLD analysis project Ga0183260, IMG submission 129768) | Polar desert sand microbial communities from Dry Valleys, Antarctica - metaG UQ497 (22.06) (version 2) (version 2) | ecosystem: Environmental > Terrestrial > Soil > Desert | place...
CAAGGCGGCAAGCCAGTGCGTTCAAGCTGGGGCCGGCCGAGTCGTCCGGCTAGACGTACCCGTGGCCGCGCACTCACCTTTGATGGAACCCGCGGCCGCGAAGTTCAAAAAAGTTCTGGACTCCACCAAGATCTCTGCACCCGCTTGCGCTTTCTATTCGGCAGTTGACGCCAGTGCTCACGAGGATCCGGACGAGATCCGGCAGCTCGTAGGCGAGGCGCTCCTGTCGCGAGTTCGATTCGCCGACACGTTGAAGGCGATGGGAGCGAACGGCATAACCACGTTTATCGAGGCCGGGCCCGGGAGGGCCCTGCGGGGCTTGGTTAAACGGAGCCTGCCCGACGCAAATGTCGATTCAGTCTCAGGCGACGAGGGCGCGGATGAGCTCGCGCTGGCGGGAGCGGCCAAATGACGACAACACTGTGGCACGATTCCGCTTGCGAAGCTGGCGACCACACTTGGTCCCTTGACGAGCGCGTGGTGGTTGCGCCTTGCGAGGGCAGATTCCGCATCGCCCCCTCGAGTCATTACACCGCGGAGGGCGAATACGCCGTCAAAGGTCAGATCGTTGGTCACATCAAAGGCACCAACGGCGACATGGTGCCGGTCCACTCAGCGTTCTCAGGTTGGGTCATGGGATTTTTGGTCCGCGACGGATTGCACGTCCAGTCCGGTGAACCCGTCATGTGGCTCCGGGAGCTGTAGTGCCTGCCGCGATCACTGCAATCGGAAGAGCCCTTCCGACGCGCGTCGTCACCAACGCCGAGATCGGCGAAAAACTGGGAGTTGATCCAGAGTGGATCGAATCCCGCACCGGCATCAAGGAACGTCGATGGGCGGCGCGTAACCAGTCTTCATCGACACTTGGAGCGGACGCGGCCAGAGTCGCTCTCGCCAACCGAGGGCTCGGGCCGGAAGACATCGACCTGATCGTCGTCGCGACCTGTACCCCGGATCATCAACTCCCCTCGACCGCGTGCATCATCCAGAATGAACTTGGCGCGCCGGCGGCCTCATTCGACCTCGGCGCGGCTTGCTCCGGATTCATCTACTCGCTCGCGGTCGCCTCACACATGATCGAAGGCGGCTTGAACAAACGAGCTCTTGTGATCGGCGTGGAGGTGCTGAGTCGATTCGTCCACATGGAGGACGCCGTTTCAAGCCCACTCTTTGGCGATGGGGCCGGCGCTGTCGTCGTCGAGAACGTGGCTTCGGCTCAGCCGATGCGGTTCGAGCTCGGGTCGGACGGCTCGGGGGCCGAACATCTCATCATCCCAGCCGGTGGAAGCCGGATGCCGACCACCGCGGAAACCGTCGCAAACAATCAACAGTTCGTCCGGATGGCAGGGCGCGAGGTCTATCGCAGCGCGGTGCGGGCCATGAGCAAATTGGGGGCCACCTTGGGGGCCGGCGGATTCGATCTGATGATCGCCCACCAGGCGAACAAGCGGATCATCGACGAAGCGGCGGTTGCCCTCGACATCCCCGAGAGGAAGATCTTCATGAATCTCGAGCGCTACGGCAATACTTCCGCAGCATCGATCCCGATCGCGATATCGGAGGCCGTGGAACTAGGGAAACTGAACGATGGCGACCGCCTACTGTTGCTTGCCTTCGGAGCGGGGTTTACTTGGGGAGGAGCGGCCCTTACTTGGTCCCTTTCACGTGATCTCGGCATCGGGCGCGAGGCCGTTGCTGCGGGAGCTTCCCGATGAGCCTTGAAGGTCGTGTTGCCTTGGTGACGGGGGCAAGCCGCGGCATCGGGCGCGCATCGGCCATCGCGCTCGCTGAAGAGGGTGCGCGGGTGGCCATCGGTTATCGGCAGGACAAGGACGGGGCGCTGCAAACTGCTGAGAGTTGCAAAGACGGACAAGTGGTTCACATCGACATCACGGAGGCGGAAAGTGTCGCCGCATGCTTCGATGAGGTTGAACACAACCTGGGAGACGTCGAGATCCTTGTGAACAACGCAGGTATCACCAAAGATCGCTTGCTCATCCGAATGTCCGAAGCGGATTGGGCCGATGTCTTGGAAACCAACTTGACCGGGGCCTTCCGCGTTACAAAACGCGCGATTCCATCGATGCTCAAGAGTCGCTGGGGCCGGGTCATTTCGATCGGATCGGTAGTCGGGTCGCAAGGTAATCCGGCTCAAACGAATTACGCGGCCTCGAAGGCGGGTTTGATCGGTTTCACGAAAGCGCTCGCGCGCGAGGTCGCAAATCACGGGATCACGGCCAACGTCGTGGCGCCGGGATATGTCGAAACGGAATTGACCGCCGCGGAGCTATCGGAGCCTCAGCGCGCCGCTCTGGTCGATCGGATCCCTCTGGGTAGGCCCGCGTCGCCAGAGGAGGTTGCAGAAGCGGTGCGCTTCTGCGCGCGAGCCTCGTACCTGACGGGACAGGTGATCGCGATAGACGGGGGCCTCTAGGAGGCGAGTGTCTCAAAATTTACCAATTTTCAAACAAACCAAGGCAAGGAAAGGAGCAAGAAATGGCAAATCAGCAGATCTTTGACTCTCTGCGTGAAGTACTGGTCGGCAAGATCAAGGTGGATGCAGAAAAGGTAAAGCCCGAGGCAAACCTCTTCGAGGATCTAGGTCTCGACTCGATCGACCTCATGACTGTAGTCATGGCCATCGAGGAGCGCTTCGGCATCGAAGTCTCCGATAAGGAGATGGAAAACGTTGCGACCGTGGGGGAAGCAGTAGAGCTTCTCTCCGCCAAAGTCCCAGCCAGTGTCTAAACGAAGAATCGCACTGACCGGTATCGGTCCGGTCACTCCGGTCGGATCCGGCAGCGACGCCTTTTGGTCGGCGCTCATCAACGGCCAGAGCGGCATCGGCCCCCTCACGCGCTTTGACGCTTCGGACCATCCGTCAAAGATCGCAGGAGAAGTTGACTTCGAGGTCACCGATTACCTGGACGCAAAGCGCGCCAGGCGATTGGACCGTTTCTCGCAATTCGCTTACGCCGCCGCCGCGCTTGCGCTCAAGGACGCGGATTTGAGCCCGTCCGATCCCGACCCCACCAGAGTCGGAATCGTGATCGGGACGGGCATCGGCGGGATAGCCCTGTTTGAAGAGGAGTACCGCTTGATGCTCGAGCGCGGCCCCCGATTCGTGAGCCCGTCGTTCATCGCCATGATGATTCCGAACGCCGCAGCCGGGTCGTTAGCCATCGAATTCGGTTTCACGGGCCCAAGCGAGTGCACCGTAACCGCATGCGCGTCCAGCGGCCACGCGATCGCACGCGCCATCGACCTCATTCGGTCGGGCGCCGCCGACATCGTGCTGGCGGGTGGAACCGAAGCCGCCATAACGCCACTTTCAGTTGCATCTTTTTGTTCCGCGCGTGCCCTTTCGACGAGAAACGACGACCCCGCGCACGCGTCGAGACCGTTCGACACCGGTCGCGATGGATTCGTGCTGAGCGAAGGCGCCACTGTCGTCGTTCTCGAAGCGATGGACATCGCCGTGTCACGCGGCGCGAAGGTCCAGGCCGAGGTTCTTGGTTACGGGCTATCGTCCGACGCTTATCACCTCGTGGCCCCGCACCCGGAAGGCGCGGGGGCCGCGGCAGCGATGACAGCTGCACTCGCCGATTCCGAATTGGCCGCATCGGAGATTGGGTACATCAACGCTCACGGAACCTCCACTCCCTTGGGCGATATCGCCGAGACCAAGGCGATACGCAAAGTTTTCGGGGCCGATCCCCCGCCCGTGTCATCGACCAAGTCGATGACCGGACACATGCTCGGTGCCGCCGGCTCCACAGAGGCGGCAGCCACCGCGCTCGCACTGGTCCATCAGTTGCTTCCCCCGACCATCAATTACGAATCCCCGGACCCCGAATGCGACCTCGACGTGGTTCCGAACAAGGCGCGAGCTGCCAACTTCGATGTCGCATTGACTAACTCGTTCGGTTTCGGCGGACACAACGCAACGTTGGTGCTGGGCAAAGCCTCATGATCAGGCTCGGCGTTGATATCGTCCAAGTGTCTAGATTGGAAAAAGCCCTCACGAGCTGGCCGCGACTCGCCGAGCGCGTATTCACTGCGGGTGAGCGCATCTACGCCGCGGAGCGAGCGAGGCCGAGTGAGCATCTCGCCGGCCGATTCGCGGCCAAAGAGGCGACGTTCAAAGCGCTCGGATCGGGATGGCCGCAAGTGCCGTGGACCGACATCGAAGTCGTCTCCAACGGCGGGGCCCCCAAACTGAAACTCTCCGGCAAGGCCCGCGAACTGGCCGGCGAAGTCGCACCGGCCCTCACCATCTCGCACGACGGCGGAATCGCAATCGCAGCAGTGGTCATCGCCGATGAGTAACCGCTTCGCGAAGGATGTCGCCCTTATAACCGGTGGATCCAAAGGCATCGGCCGGGCGATCGCGCTGCGGCTTGCGCGCGAGGGGGCCGCTGTGGCAATCACATGGTTTCGAGATCGCGAATCGTCGGAGAAGACCGTTGCGGAACTCCAGGAACTGGGAGCGCGTGCCCACTGCATGAAGGCATTTCTGGGGGCCGAAGAGGTGCCCGCACGCATCGTCGAGGAAGTGCGCCGCGAGCTCGGGGAGCCTTCCATCCTCGTATCCAATGCAGCGAGCGGCGTTCAGAAACCTCTTGCCGAAATCGATAAGTCGCACTGGGAGTGGACCTTCGAAACCAACGCCGCCGCATTCCTTCGGCTCGTGCAGGCAGCCCCTCATCTAAGGGCCGCGCTGGCGATGACGAGTCTAGGGTCCGAGCGCGTCCTAGCAGGCTACGGCTTGGTCGGCGCATCGAAAGCGGCACTCGAGAGTCTGGTGCGCTATCTTGCCGTCGAGATGGCCCCCGCATGCCGGGTGAATGCGATCAGCGCAGGGGTCGTCGAGACCGATTCGCTGCGGCGGTTCCCTGCGGCGAAGGTGATCATCGACGAGGCTCTCGGCAAGACACCAGCTGGCCGATTGGTGCAACCTGAAGACGTGAGCGATCTTGCCACCTTCCTTTTGTCCGACGAAGCGAAGATGATCACCGGGCAGACGATAGTGATCGACGGAGGCTCGTCGATCCTGGCCTGACCCTTGACTCTGGAGACGGGGCCGCGAATTGGCAAAATCTGAGACACTCGTCTCCGTGAATACCGTGAAGCCGGTTCTCGCATCTCTGGCTGCCGGAGTCCTCGGCCCCCAATCGCATCCCGAGATCGCACAAGTCATGCTCGACACGATCGCGTTGATCGCGTCCGAGGCCGACCGGCGCCAATTGCATTCGACATTCAAAGCTCTCGACACGCGCCTAGGCGCTCTGGTCCTTACGGGTCGGGCGCGACCCGCATCATCTCTGACGGCGGCTGAAGCCGAGCACCTGATTCAGAGGTGGCAACGCAGTCCACTTGCCATCAAAAGGCGGCTTGCGAGCGCAGTTGTTTCGCTCGCTCTTAGTTCGAATTACTCGGACCCGCGGGAATATTCGAGGATCGGATACACGGGCCCAATGGGCGATGCCCCCTCCGAACCCAAGCGGCTTCAGCCAGTCGAAATCACGGAAGACACCCAAATCAATTGCGACGTCGTTGTTGTAGGTTCGGGGGCGGGCGGCGGATGCGTCGCGGGCCGACTCGCCGAAGCAGGTTTCGAAGTTGTCGTTCTCGAGATGGGAGGTTACCGATCCGAGTCCGACTTCCACCACCGCGAACAGGACTCGACGCGCGAGCTTTATCTCTACGGGATGACTCTCGCCACGGCCGACCTCGGTTGTCGAATCCTCGCCGGCTCAACACTTGGCGGCGGGACGGTCGTCAACTACACCACGTCGTTTCCTACTCCAAAGGCGGTCCTGGATGAATGGGCCCGCGTGTCAGGGATCGAGGCGTTCGCATCCGGCGAGTTCGAAGACTCTATCGCCGAAGTTAGCAAACGCATCAACGTCAACACCGACTCAGGAAGACCGGGCAAGCGCGACGAGTTGATGGAGAAAGGACTGAAACGGCTCGGCTGGCATGTCGACGCCATGCCCCGCGATGTACTCGGGTGTTCCCAAGACGCTCAGTGCGGATACTGCGGATTCGGCTGCAGACTCGGCGCGAAGCAGTCCTCCATGCGCACATATTTGGAGGACGCTACCCATGCGGGCGCAAAGATCGTCGCCGGCGCGAGGGCCGATATTGTGACGATTACCAACGGGAGAGCGACCGGAGTGAAGGCCCGAGTCGGAAAGCACTCCCTGACGATCGGCGCCAAGGCGGTCGTGGTCGCCGGCGGCGCAATCGAATCGCCGGCCCTGCTGCTGAGGTCGGGACTTAGCGGAAGAGTCGGCTACAACTTGCACCTTCACCCCGGCACAGCCGCATTTGGGATCTTCGACGAGGATGTGCGCGCGTGGGAAGGGACGACACAAGCGCGCTACTCCAACGAGTTCAAGGGTGATGATGGATACGGGCCGATCTTTGAGACCGTCCCCGTCCATCCCGGAGCGGGGTCGACGGCGCTTCCCTGGATTTCGGCGGATCAGCACAAGGCGCTCATGGGTCAATACCCCAAGATCTCGCTCATTGCGGCGCTCTCTCGCGACAAGTCGTCCGGCCGCGTGAAAGTCGGAAAGGACGGGCGGCCGCGAATCGATTACAAGCTGGGAATCGACGACGAGCGCAGAGTTGCGGAGGGGGTTGTTGCAGCAGGGAAAGTGTTGGAAGCCGCGGGTGCAAAGGAAATCTTTTCCGCGCACCCTTCCTTTATTAGCTACAAAACGGGCAACCCCGCCAATCATGAAGATTGGGCAGAGCGCACTCGCCGCGCGGGTTACACCGGGGGCCGCGTCACCTTTTTTTCATACCATCAGATGGGTTCGTGCGCGATGGGGTCCGACCCAGCGTCATCCGTAGTCGACGGCAACAACGAAAGCCATGAAGTCAAGGGCCTTTTCGTGGCAGACGCGTCAAACTTTCCAACCGCCTCGGGCGTTAACCCAATGCTGACGATCTACGGCATCGCCAATCGCGCTGCGGGCCGAATCGCTGACTTGTTAGCCCAACGCTGACCTATTTCCCAATCCGCTTGCCCAGCAATCGAGGGATCGATTCCTGATCGCGCGCCTTGGGAACGGCGCCGACTATGGCTAGTCCGGCCGCGATGAACACGATGTTTTTCACGAGGAATTCGCCGAAGTCCGTCAGTAGCAACGGATTGTTTTTGAGAAACACAAGATCGGGACTAACGATGATTGTCGTAAAAGTACCGAGCATCTGCGCGAAGAACAAGGCCAGAGTTACCCGGATGGCATAGCCCGTCAGCAGTCCCAACCCGATCAAGACCTCGAGTACCCCAGTCGACACAACCGCCACCCGCGCCGGCAAAAACGGAAGAGCCCGGACAACATATCCGGCGATTGGGCTCAGGCCGGCAATCTTGAGGCCCCCGAACCACACGAATACCAACCCGAGAGCAACGCGCAGAATAAAGAGGCTTCTGCGACGGGTGAAGTCGATCAGGCTCCGGTCAAACGTCCGAAAGAAATTCATGTCTTTACGTTATCTCTAACGAGTGCTCGGAGCGCGACTCCGTCCTCCGGGCCGCCGCGCGCAGCGGAGTCGCGCCTCCCCGTTGTCGCGTTGGGAGTTCACGTTCTCATCGTTTGACGATCAGGCTTGATGCGAACGATGACCCGTTCGCTGCGGATCGCACCCTTTGTGAAAGGTCCGCCTGTGTACTTAACGCTCAGAGAATCAATGTGTGCAAGGGCGGCGGGCCCTCGCTCGGTCGACACGACCCGGCCGCGAATCTCTGCATACCGATATGGATTGTCCTTCTCCCAGATCAGCACCGCTACCCGCGGGTTGCGCTCGATATTGAGAAACTTCTGCCGATGGACCTCGGTATTGAAGATGATGTGCTCATCGTCGCAATCGATCCACATCACATGTGACTGCAAACTTTCGTCCGGCATTACGGTCGTAAGAGCCGCAAAGTTAGGTGCCTTTGCAAAATCTCGAATAACAGGATCGAGCGTCATGACCTTACGTTACCTGTAATTGACTCATGTGGGGTTTAGGGACTAGCCTTGGACGCCTATCGCCGCGAAGAGGAGATTCGAATTGGACGCATACACCTTCCTGAAGATCAAGCCCGGTCTGGGCAACACCGTAATGAACACGCTGGTCGAAACCGGAATCGCCAGAAGGGTGGTAGCCGTCACCGGCAAGGTCGACTTAGTCGCACGTATAGAGGACGTCAGTGTCGATGAACTCGGGACAAGTCTTCTTGACACACTGGGGGGCATTGGAGGGATTAAAAGCTCGGTGACGAGTTTCGTCGTTTCCCTCCGCGATTTGGGAGGGGGGAGTGTCTCCTGGGGGATACCGTTTACGATCCCTCCTCCACCACCACCAATACTCCAAGCCCTGGTTTTCGTGAAGCTCGACTCCACCGCAAGTTTGACCGTGGTAAAGGCCATGACTAAGAGCAAGGCGATCGTCGCGCTCGCCCTTCTCACGGGCGACATCGACCTGATGGTTCAAGTACGGGGTCGTAACTTAGGTGAGATAGGCAAGACCGTGTTTAAGAACATACGGTCGATCCCCGGCGTCACGTCGACATCTACCTCGGTGATCCTTCGATCGACTCCGCACGTGACCTCCAAGACCCGCACCAAGAAGAAGGCGCGCTGACACGCAGGTGAGTTGAGTGCCTGAGTTTGCATCCGGGACTCTCACCTTCCTTTTCACCGACATCGAGGGCTCCACGCGGCTGCTGGATCGAGTGGGGCCGGACGTCTATGGCAGCGCCCTTTCCGATGAGCGGCGCATCCTGCGTGAAACCTGCGGGGCTTTCGGGGCGATGGAAACAAGCGGCGAAGGTGACTCGTTCTTGTTCGTCTTCCCAAAAGCCACCGACGCACTGGCCGCAGCTGTGGATTCACAATTGGCCCTGATCGCACATGCGTGGCCGGAGGGCGCCCTGATAAACGTGCGGATGGGCCTGCACACCGGTGAGGCAATTGGGGGCCCGGACGGCTATGTCGGCATCGACATCCATCGAGCTCACCGAATTTCCTCCGCAGCAAGGGGAAGGCAAATCTTGTGCTCTCTCACCACGACTCAGTTGGTCGCGTCGACGAAGACGTGGTCCTCCAGTTTCAGGTTCCTGGGTGAATACCGGTTGAAAGACCTCGGCCGCCCCGAGCCGATCTATCAGGTAGTACGTCCCGGCCTGCCGTCGGAGTTTCCCCCTCTGCGTTCACTCGACGCGCTTCCCAACAACCTACCGCTCAAGCTAACTAAATTCATCGGACGCGAAACTGAGATGGCGGAGGTCGAACAACTCATCGAGTCGGGCCGCTTGGTCACGCTCACGGGTTCGGGCGGGTGCGGCAAGTCCCGTTTGGCCGTTCAAGTTGCCGCCGATGTCGCCGAAGACTTCCCCGACGGAGTACGGCTGGTCGAGCTTGCCCCAATCACTGAGGAGCAAGAGGTCATACCTGCACTAGCCGCAGCCCTCCAAGTTAACGAGCAACCGGGTCAAAGTCTGATCCAGTCGATCCTCGAGGACCTCGTACGAAAGAAACTTCTTCTCGTCTTGGACAACTGCGAGCACGTCCGTTCCGAATGCGCGGTGCTGACCGGACGGCTCTTGGTGACCTGCCCTGACCTCAAGATCCTGACCACAAGCCGCGAGACTTTGGATGTAGCGGGCGAGACCGCATGGCGAGTACCGTCTCTAACCCTTCCCGACACTGAAGATGAGCCCTACGAGCTGCTAATGACAAGGGAGTCGGTACGGCTGCTGGTCGACCGAGCAAGCTACATCAACCCCAAATTGCAAGTCGGCCCGCAAGACGCCCGCGCCCTGGCCAGGGTGAGCATGAGCCTGGAGGGCATTCCTCTCGCCATCGAATTGGCCGCGGCTCGCCTTAATGTGCTTACTTTGGAACAGATAGCGGAACGGGTGGAAGATGCCTTGAAGTTGTTGAAGACGGGCGATCCCACAGTGCCGGCACGCCAAAGGACGCTGGAAGGGCTGATCGCCTGGAGCTACAACCTGTTGAGCCCCCCGGAGCAACGCGCTTTGGAGTATTTATCCGTCTTCAGGGGCGGTTTCACGCTCGACGCGGCCGAAGTTGTGCTTGGAAATTCGCAGGATCCAAGCGCCTTGGATCTTCTCGATCAGCTGGTGCGCAAGTCCTTGGTCGCAATGGAAGAGCGGGCGGGCCGAGCCCGGTATCGAATGCTGAGAACGATTCGCCAGTACGCGGAGGAAAGGCTCGCCGACCGCGGAGAGGTGATCCTTGCCGAGGAGGCTCATTTCGCATGGCTGAGCCAGCTCCACCTTCGCGCGCGGGAGGAGTTGCTCGGTCCCGAACACAGAGGATCGCTTGTCGCCTTGGAGGCAGAGCGAGATAACGTAAGGGTGGCCATCCATCGAGCGCTTTCGAGGCGGGTTGAAACCGTTTTGTCACATGTGGCATTCTTGGCAAGCTTCTTTGCCGGCCGCGGTTCGATGACCGACGCTCGCGATTGGCTGGAAAGGGCGCTTGCAACGACGGAAGCAGACCCCGCCGATCGGGCCTCAGCCCTTCACCAACTTGGGATAATCGCAAGGGCGCAGGGCGACTTGGACGGCGCCCGCAGCTATCAGTCCGAGTACATGGACATTTCTCGCAAGATAGGCAATCGCGCGGGCGAGGCCGCCGCGCTGAGCGCTGTTGGCCTCCTCGACTTTGACCGGGGTGACCTTGTATCCGCGGAAAAGTTGATGGAGGAAGGTATTGAATTGTGGCGCGAGACGGGCGACCTGGCTAACCTCGCTCGCGCCTTGAGCAATCGGGCAATTCTCGCCACGGCTGAGGGGGACTCCGGTGCCGCCCGGAAGTTGTCTGAAGAGTCTCTGCAGATTTCGCGGAAGCTGGGGGCGAGAGAAGGTGTCGCGGCGGCCCTTCTGAACTTGGCCAGCCTGCATTTGGATGAAAACGATCTGACCCGCGCCGAAAGCTTGACGGAGGAGACTCTAAAGCTTCATCGAGACTTGGGGGACGCAGGAGCGCTCGCATCCAGTCTCACAAGAATGGCGTCCGTTAAGACGGCTTCGGGGGAACTCACTGAGGCTCTTGGTTACATTCAGGAGGCTATGACTCTGCTGAAAGAAGAGGGAAACCGCCTTGTCGTCACGACTGCACTAGAGGCGTTTGGAAAGCTTGAATTTCAACTGGATGCCGCAGATCGCGCAGCGCGACTATATGGAGCAGCGCAGGCTCTGCGCGAAAGACTGAGTCTGCCGCTACGGCTGAATCAGATCCAGGCTCACGAAAAGATCGTGGCCGAACTTCGGGCGAGCCTCGGCATGGCCAAGTTCGAGGCGGCCTGGGCTGAGGGGCGCGCGATGAATTCGGAGGCGGCCATCGCGTTCGCCCTAGAAGACTCTTAAGAAACTGGAGCGGCGGCCGGGTCCTTCACTCCGGCTCCGCACCGTTCCAGCGTTTGCGGAACTGGTGGGATCACCCGAGGCGGCAATTCGGCAATAAAGCTAGGGCGCAAGCGGAAAGCGTTGATCCTGCGATCGATCGAATCCTGATGCTCACGCTTGTCGGCTATCGCCGCGGTCCCCTGAGCTTTGCATGTGAAGCCGTTCTCCTCATAGAAACGAACCTCGAAAGTGGGGCTTGCAGGGGGTGCGGGGGCCGCCAGAGTTTGGGCCAACGCAGCCGGCAACCCGGACGCAACCAGTGCCCCAATGACGATTAGCGCTGCAACGAACTTTCGCATTCGATCCTCCTGTGCTGAAGTACCTTTAAGCATACTCCACAGGCAACTTCCTTAAACCTGAAAAGATTGCCAGCATGAGCCTCCGACAGATGGCGGCATCTACGCCTGCCTCCCGAGACCGATACGTGGATTTTCTGCGGGCAATCAGCATCATGGTCGTGGTACTGGGTCATTGGTTGATCGCCGCGATCTACTTTCGGAACGGCAAAGTGAGCGGCGTAAATGCGTTGCATGTCGTCCCCGGGCTTTGGCTCGCCACCTGGATATTGCAGGTTATGCCCGTGTTCTTCTTCGTTGGGGGCTTCTCAAACTTCGTGACCATGCAAGCCGTGCGACGGCGAGCCGGGGGGTATGCCGAATTCATCTCGGGGCGAATATCAAGACTCATGCGCCCGACCACGCTTTTCCTTGCGATCTGGATCCCACTAACGATTGCCGTTGACTTGCTTACGGCAGTCGACGATGGGGTGCTGCGTATCGCCACCGGCCTTTTAACGCGCCCTTTGTGGTTCATCGGGATCTACATGATCATGATTGCCTTCGCTCCGGTGATGGTCGATCTGCATCTGAAGTTCGGTGCTCGAGTGCTTGTCGTTATGGCTGCCGGAGCCATCGCAGTAGATGTAGCCGCCATTGGCTTCCGGCTCGAAGCCCTTGCCTACCTCAACTTCGCGTTCGTTTGGTTGCTGGTACATCAGATGGGTTTCTTCTACGCGGACGGATCACTCCAGCGTTCCCCAGGATTTTTCTGGGCTCTTACCATTGGGGGGCTCGTGGTTCTGATCACACTAACGGCCTCGGGCATCTATTCGTCGAGCATGGTTGGGTTGCGCAACGAGCGTTCGAACACCAATCCACCGACTGTGGCAATTATCGCGCTCACCTGTTGGCAGGTGGGACTTGTGATGCTCGCGCGTCCCCGCATAACGCGGTGGCTTCAAGCCGTGCGCCCTTGGGCAGTCGTGATCGGTCTGAACGTCGTGATCATGACTATGTTTTTGTGGCACCAAACCGCAATGATGGTCGCTGTGGGGGTCACTTATCCTCTGGGCTTTCCTCAGCCCCAAGTTGGTACGGGCGAGTGGTGGGCTCTACGGCCCGTTTGGGTCGCGATCCTCGGCGCAGTTTTGGCAGTGTTCGTGCTCGCATTCGGCAGGTTCGAGCGCGGGCGGGGAGCAGCTCCCGCTGCGAGCGCTACTCCCCCCACGCCCCCGGCCCCCGGCGCCTTCGGCGCCTTTCGGGCCGCCCTTGGAACTACATACCTCATGTTCGGAATTCTGGGCTTCGCGGTTTCAGGCTTTGAAGCGTTTGCCTCTTCCAGTGGCGATCATTTGGTCTTTTTCGGGATCAATCCACTTCAGAACTTGATACACCTTGTGCTCGGAGGGCTTGCTCTTTCAGGCGTCCGCCGCAATTGGATCCTTGCCGGATCGCTAATGGTCCTTCTCGGGGGAGGCAGGAGCTTCGGTTTTCTCGCGTCCAACATCGCCTCCGACATGTTCCATCTTGTGACCGGAATCATGCTCCTGGTCGGGATCGGGCGAGAGCAATTCGTCACTCGGGCGGCGGCCTGAATTTGCAAAAACGATCCCGGCAAGGATAAATCCAACGCCCAAGACTTGGATCCCCGAAGGAGTTTCAGCAAGAAGAATTCGCGCAAACAGCATCGACGCTACCGGCTGAACGAGTAACAACAGCGAGGTCACCGCGGCGGGAAGTCTGGGCAAGGAGATCGAAATCAAGAGCCATCCGGCGACCTGCGATTCGAGTGCTAAGAGGGCCAGCCATCCGTGTGAGGGCCAGGAAATCGTCAGATTTATGTCCCTGATCGCCAGGCCAATCAAAGCCGCGCCAATCGCCGTAGTAGCGGTCGCGTCGAAGAGTGGTCCTGCCGGGCGGCGGATATCACGATTTCCCCTTCGCAAAACAAGAAGGAAACCCGAATAGGTAATCGCGGTTAGAACGCCGTAGAAAACACCAAGTCCTGGGCTCTTCCCGAACGCCCCCTCCCCAATAACTCCGGAGATCAGGACAAGCCCGGCCGCGACGATTGGAAGAGCTAGCAGTGCTCGCTTCTCGGGGCGCTCCCGGAGAATCAACCACGCGATCAATCCGACAAAAACAACCTGACTGTTACCAAGCGCGGTGGCAAGGCCCGCGCCGACGGCGGCTATCGCGTTGTGCCAGAAGACTAAGTCGAGCGCAAAGAACACCCCGGCACCCGCCGCAATCATCCGCTGCCTTAGCGGCCGAGGGCCGTACTTCACTCTTTCGCGCCAGGCGATTAGACCTAGCACCGGAAGTGCATAGAGGCAACGAAATACTGCCGCAGTGGCGGGCTCGACTTCAGCGACCCTCACCAGGATCGCGGAGAATGCAATGAAAAAGGCACCGAGGACTCCGGCGAGGTAGGGACGTTTGGTCACAACGCTAGGTTAGCCCTCGGCCTGCCCCGCCTCCTGGTCCGAGAATTCGAGCGCGCACGAGTTTATGCAATAGCGTTTTCCCGACGAGCCGGGCCCGTCGTCGAAAACGTGGCCCAGATGCGAACCGCAAGCCGCGCAGCACACTTCCACGCGAGCCATGCCGAGGCTACGGTCCGTCCGAAGTTCGACGTTAGCGGAATTCATCGGATCTGTGAAGCTAGGCCAACCGCTCCCGGAATCGAACTTGGTATCCGACGAAAACAATTCCGCTCCACAAGCGCCGCAGACGTAGGAACCGTCGTCGTGGTTGTGCACGTATTTCCCGGTAAAGGGGGGTTCTGTAGCGGCCTCCCGAAGAACCTTGTATTTGTCGGGAGACAACTGTTCGCGCCATTCTTCTTCGGTCTTGGTGATCTTGGCATCCATGTGAACCTCCATTAGTAAAGCCTGGAGACGATAATACCGGCGTGCAGAACTTTGGTAGCGCCGGCGAACTGAATGATCTCTGGCTTCTCGACCCCGACATCACCTTCTTGAATCACGGTTCGTTCGGCGCCTGTCCTCGTCCCGTTCTCGACGCTCAGACCCATTGGCGCGAGCGGATGGAACGACGCCCCGTCGAGTTCCTCTATCGGCGATTGCCCGAACTGCTCGAGAATGCCCTGGACGAAGCTGCGCGCTTTCTCGACGCCGACTCACAAGATCTCGTGTTCCTACCGAACGCGACGACGGCAGTGAACACGATCCTTTCGAATATCAAGCTAGAGTCGGGCGACGAAGTCCTGCTCACGAGCCACTCCTACTCTGCGGTTACGCACTCGGCCCAGCGCTGGTGTCACCGATTTGAGGCAAGGGCGGTTGTTTGTGAGATCCCGTGCCCACTACCCGACCCATCCACAACTACTGCGCTAATCGAAGCAGCTATCACAGAGAGAACCAAGTTGATAGTCGTCGACCACATCGCCTCATCGACCGCGGCCGTCTTTCCGGTCTCCGACATCATCGCGTTATGCCGGCGACGCGGAGTAAAAGTGATGGTGGATGCAGCGCACTCCCCGGGCATGTTTCCCGTGAGCATCCGGGAACTCGACCCGGACATCTGGACCGGCAACTTTCACAAATGGGTATGCGCGCCGAAGGGGGCCGCAATCATGTACGTCAAGCGCGAGTTGCAGAAGGGGCTTCATCCTTTGGTGACCTCTCACCCCTGGCTGGCAGACTGGAGCGAAGAGTTCGCTTGGACCGGCACGCATGATCCGACTGCATATCTGTCCGTGCCTGCAGCCATCGGCTTTATGACCGATATCGGGTGGGACCGGATCAGAACCTACAACCACGATTTGGTACGTCGATCCCTGCCGGTCATCGCGAAGGCCGCCGGCGCCGAGGCCGACGAACCGGCGCCCTTCGTTTCGATGGGGACGTTCTTCCTCCCGCCCGAAACCGCCATTACCCCCGAGGACTCCGCCCAGTTGCAGGCGCGTCTGTATGCGGAGCACCAAATCGAGGTTCCGATCTTCGCTTGGGGGAAACGGTCGATGCTTAGGATCTCAGCGCAGATTTACAACCGCATGTCTGATTACACCAAACTCGCCGCGGCGCTAACCGAGATCATCGGCTCCTGAGGGCACTCAGAATAGAGCTGGCGTCGTTGAACCCCAACGGAATGAGGGCACCGACGGAAAACATGAGACTGTCGGCAAAGGCGGCGATCGCCAGCCAGCCCGCGGGAAGCAGGTCATCGCCAGCCCAGACGTACCAGGCTATCGGTGCCAGGGCGAGACTGACGACAAAACTGACCATCGGCCCTCCGAGTGCTCGTCTGATGTGGACCGAAGACGGTAATTCCCCCTCATCGTAAGGATATTCACTCACGCCGTATATCAGCCACAGCCTGACTCCAGTCATCGGATGGCCCACGCTTCGGGCCGCCATCCAATGGCCCCACTGATGCACCACTTCCAGGCTTACGTGGAAGGCGGTAAGGCCCAGTGCGCCAAAGATAGCGACGACCAGCGAGGCATGAAATATGAGCAAGCCGATCGCAAAAAAGACCCCAGCAAGAAGGAACAGGGCGGGCGGCGCAGAGCCGCCCATGCTCAATTCAAGCCCCAGGACGCGCCCGAGCGGGAGCGGCCAACGGCCTTTGGTCTCTTGCTGTTTGATGCCTTCTATTTTACAACCAAAGGGCCGCTTGCTTCCAGCCTGAGCTTGCCTCATGCTGATATGCCCCCTTCCTAAGGAGTCCAAAGATCGCCCAATCCAAACCCGCGAAAAAGGCACTCGCTACGCTCGAACAAGAGCAGGCATACATCGACTTCGCCTACGAATGCCTGGAAGCCATGCGGGCTTCAGCCGTCCGGCTTCACGACTCAAAGATTAAGGACCGCGGCGGCACTTTCAGCAATCAGGTCAACCGCGACGTGTTCGTTCAGACAGCCCTCGAACGGATCAACCACCTGAATTTCGGCCACGACTCCCTGTGCTTTGGGCGGACCATCCCCGTCGACGGCGATTCCTACTACGTCGGTCGTCGTGCCGTCGCGGGCCCCGACCACGAGGCCGTCGTGATCGATTGGCGCGCACCTGCAGCCGAGCCCTTCTATAGGGCCACCGGTCACCATTCCATGGGGCTAAGACTGCGACGCCATTTCTTATGTGAAGGCCAGGCTTTACTCTCGATCGAAGATGAAGACCTGACAAAAGAGGGTCTGGGTGCGGCGGAAGTTTCGGGATCACAGGCACTGACCGCTGCGCTGACGCAGGCGCGCACCGGTCAGATGCGCGACATCGTCGCCACTATGCAGGCGGAGCAAGACGAGATCGTGCGCTCGGACACTTCGGGGGTTCTTGCGATACAGGGGGGGCCGGGGACCGGCAAGACTGCGGTCGCTCTGCACCGCGCGGCATATCTGTTATTCCAGATGCGTCATCAGATCCATCCAGAGAGCGTTCTCGTAGTCGGTCCGAACCGCCTGTTCCTTAGGTACATAAGCGGTGTCTTGCCGGCGCTGGGAGAAACCGGCGCTGTTCTATCAACGCCTCAGGGAATGGTGTCGACGAAGCCAACTCGCTCGGAGTCGTCCGAGTCGGCTCGATTGAAGGGCGACCCCCGCATGGCCGCGGTCCTTGCGAAAGCTGTGTCGGAAATCCCGGGACCCTTGAGAAAGACTTTCACGATCGAGGCGGACGGACGGCAATTAACAATCACCCCCGCGGATTCAAAGTCGATGATCAATTCCGTCCGCCGTATGGACGTCGCCCACAACTTGGGCCGGGTACAAATCGAACGGCTAGCAGCCGGACGTCTCTACCGCCAATATCTGCGCGCACCAAGCAAGGTTGCCAATTCCATTTTGATGACCAAGAAAGAGATGGCATTGTTCTTGGCTGAGGAACCGACTTACACGCAAGCCCTGGACGAGATATGGCTCGCACCAACCCCGGGGCTCGCCCTCACGAAACTCCTCTCCTCTCCGGCGCTCGCGCAAGCGGCTCGCAGAACCCTTGGCTCGGCGGAGGTCTCGCTCTTGGCTGAATCCGAAGATCAGGCGGGCTTTACCGAAGCAGATCTGCCGTTGCTCGACGAGCTGTCGACGCTGCTCGATGGTGATGAGGAGCGACGCAACTACCGGCACATAGTCGTTGACGAGGTCCAGGATCTTTCTGCCATGCAGTTGCGTATGCTGAACCGGCGCTCATCCAACGGTTCGATGACGGTCGTAGGGGACCTGGCCCAAACCACCGGACTGGAAAACCGCACGGACTGGGATGAGATTCTCACTCACCTTCCCAATCTGCGGCCTGCCCGGCTTTGCGAGCTGACCGTGAACTATCGAACCCCGTCTGAGATCATGGACCTTGCCGCGCTCTTGCTTGTTTCCGTCAAGTCTCCCCGGTCGATTCGCTCATCGGGGCGGCCCCCGGTGTTCACGCCTACGCAGCAGGACAAAGTTGCCGAGGCCACGGCGGCTGCAGTAAGAACGGTCAGCTCGTCGCCGGGCACGGCTGCCGTGATAGTTCCCGATTCGTTGTACGACCAGGTGACCTCGGCGCTCAAGAAAGCGGACCTGAAGTTCGGCGAAGCTGGTAAACAGGGCCTGTCAGAGAAAATCACGGTGGCCGCAATCGAGTTGGTAAAGGGACTGGAATTCGATTACGTGATTGTGGTGGAACCCTCACGACTCGCAGGGGAATCCCCACAGGGGCTGCACGCACTTTACGTCGCAGTAACCCGCGCCACTCAGACACTGACATTGGTTCACGGCGAGCCTCTTCCCGAAGAGATGATCAATGCCGGAGCTGCCTGAAGTCGAAATTACCGCACGACTGATCGGCAAAGCGGTCTCCGGGTTGAAAGTCACATCGGCGTCGGCGGGGGGAATCGGCACTCTGAAAAGCGTTAGTCCAAGGCTGGACTCTCTGAGCGGCTCATCCATCACGCAGGTTCGGCGAAGAGGCAAGCACCTTCTAATCGACTTCGACAACGACACAACACTTCTTCTCCATCTGATGTCTGCGGGGCGATTGCAACTCTTTGACAAGAAGGCTTCGCTACGCGACCGGACCGCACGATTGAATCTCGATCTCGAAGACGGGCGGCAATTGCGATTGCGGGAGTTTGGTACACGCCATTCATGCTGGGCCAAATTGCTCCTCACCGGCACCGTCCAGGAAGAGGAGTCTGTTTCAACACTTGGGCCGGAGGCCTGGCCAGCCCCGTCGAACCTGGCGGACATATTGAATGGACCCCGCCCCCTCAACACGATGCTTCGCGATCAACGCGTCATTGCGGGCATCGGCCGGTCGTGGGCGGACGAGATATTGCATGCTGCGCGGCTTTCGCCATTCAAAAGAGGCAGCGATCTCACCGCCGAAGAAGTCGACTCGCTGCGAAGCGCGGTCGACGAACTCCTCGGGGGCGCGGTTGCACATTACGAGACGACTTTGAGTATTCCGATACCTGACAAATATCCGATGCCGCTTCACATACACCGGAACAACGGATCACCCTGCCCCAGGTGCAACGGAGTGATCGAGGCGGTCTTCTATGAAAATCACGTCATGTGTTACTGCCCCGAATGTCAGACCCAGGGAAAGGTCTTAAAGGACCGGCGGTTGTCGAAACTCCTGAAGTGACATCGGCAAGGAGCTAGGAGTCGCTACTCCTGTGGGAGCAGGCCCAACTGCCCCAGCAACTCCATTTGGTCGAAGTAGGTTCGGTGATCCGCGACCTTGCCGTTCTTGAAGGTGAAGAAGTCGCTGAACGCAACCTTGAGGCTCTTGCCGGTTGGCGGAACCTCTCCCTTCGGAGAAGCAAGCGGCGCTGTGTGGGTCCCGGTGAAAAAGCCTTCGGCTATGACCGTGTCGCCGCTTTCGGTGATATATGCAATTTCCATTCGAGCGTCAGGGAACGCGCTCTTGAAGACCTTGTTGTAAGCGTTTAGAGCGTCGATTCCTTTCATCAGTCCCGCTCCAGGGACCAGGGCGGTAACGTCCTGAGCAAAGATCTCGGGGGTTACATCAAAGTCCCCCGCTTCGAACGACTTGTAAAACCTTTCAACCTGCGCAGTCAAATCTCCCATTGCGATGCCTCCTTCGGCGTGGATCCAGACTCTATACCTGGTCTTCTGCCTGCTCGCTGCGATCCCCAGAGGATCAGGGATCCAAGAGCCGCACTTAAAAGGGTTCCAGCGAGGATGCCCATCTTTGCCGTTGCCAATACCTCCCCCTCGAAGACAAGGTTGGCCATGAAGAGGGAGACTGTAAAACCCATTCCGCATATCGCGGCCGCCCCCAAGAGCTGGGAGTTTCGGATGTTGGGGGGTGCCTTAGCAAGCCTAAAACGGACTGCGAGCCACGCTGCTCCGAAGATGCCCAGCGTCTTGCCTGCAACCAACCCGAGCACAACACCCAGCGCGACCCGGCTCCTAACGGCATCGGAGAATGACGAAAGATCCACACCCGCGTTTGCGATCGCAAAGAGCGGCATGATCACGAAGCTGCTCCAAGGGTGAAGCGCGTTCTCGAATCGCTCCAGGATCACAGGGCCTTCCGGCCCGGATGGGATCATGAACGCGAGCGCCACACCTGCCACCGTCGGGTGAACCCCAGATCGGAAGGTGGCAAGCCACACCAAGACTCCAACAGCGAACACGGTCCACGGCGACCGGGTCCACAAGGCTCTGGACAGGGTCGCGGCGGCCACGCATGCTGCTGCAACCGCAAGCCAGACGATCCGTATCTTCTCCGGCGACGAGATCGCTATGACGGCAACAGCCCCAAGGTCGTCGGCGATGGCCAGAGTGAGGATGAACAACTTGATGGGGAGCGGTACGAGTTTCCCCAGTAAAGAAACGAGCCCGATCGCGAAAGCAATGTCGGTTGCCATGGGCACGGGCCAGCCTGCAAGCTCTGCGCCGCCGGCGTTGATCAGCAGGTAGATGCCGGCAGGTAGCATCATGCCTCCGACCGCCCCCGCAAGGGGAAGAGCCGCCCGCTTGGGATCCTTGAGCTCCCCGTGCGTGAATTCCCATTTGATCTCGAGGCCAACTATGAAAAAAAAGACCGTCATCAGGCCTTCGTTGATCCATTGTTTGGCGTCGAGTGGAAGCCATCCTGAATACCCGGATGACCCCGTTGTCCACGCCTCGTAGAGATTCGACAGAGGGCTGTTGGCCCACGCAAGTGCCAATAGGGTTGCCGCGAGCAAAGTGACGCCGCCACCCGCTTCGGTTCTTAGGAATTCGATCAAGAATGACCGCCTGCGCCGGCGGTCGTGGGAACCGTCCGCCCTCTTAGTCCTGCGAAACAATCCTTTCATCCTGGCAGCGCTCACCTTCCATACGAAGTTCAAGCGCCGACCAGACTTCCCGGCTCACCTTGTTTCCACTCTACTTGGTCGCTCCAACTTCCCGCGCATTACCCCGCTCCGCATCCGGTTGCCTCAGCTGACGTCGGCCAGGGCCTGACTGATGAGGCCGGCCTGTTCGCGCTGATGCGCCGATGCGCTGCCGGTGGCGGTGCTGGGGCTTTCGTCTCGAGTACATCCGAGCAAGCGCAGTTCCAACTGCTCCATGAACTTTTGGTGCATGTAGCGCCACGCGCCTGCATTCGCCGGTTCTTCTTGGACCCACATCACATCGGCATTAGACAACTTCTTGCCCGGACCGGTTTCCGCAGAGCCAAGCAGGCGGCTCAGCTCCTCTGCAATCTCGTCCGCGGGGAATGGATAGAGCTGCTCGACGCGCACTAGGGCAACTGATCCAAGGCCGCGTCGATCCCGCTCGGCCTTAAGGTCGTAATAGACCCTTCCCGAGGTAAGGATTACTCGGCGCACCTCGCCGGGGGCCGGCCCGAAAGGATCTGGTAACACAGGGAAGAAACGGCCTTCGGTGATGTCAACTGGGGCGCTCTTCGCGGCGGGAAGACGCAGCAGCGACTTGGGGGTCATCACCACAAGAGGACGCAACGTTTGGGATTTGCCCTGCCTGCGCAAGAGATGAAAATACTGCGCCGGTGAGGAGGGCGCCACCACCTGAATATTGCCAGCGGCCCCCAGTTGGAGGAATCGTTCTAGCCGCGCGCTGGAGTGCTCGGGCCCCTGTCCCTCGTATCCATGGGGAAGCAGCAGCGTAAGGTTGCTCGACTGACCCCACTTGTCCTCGCCGGCAGCAATGAATTGGTCGATGATGACTTGACCTCCATTTGCGAAGTCGCCGAATTGCGATTCCCACATCACGAGGGTGTTCTTGGCGGCTACCGAATATCCGTACTCAAAACCAAGCGCGGCGAACTCAGAGAGCGATGAGTCGTAAATAGAAAACCTAACTCCGTCAGTGGCAAGGGTGCCAAGTGGACAATGCTCGTCTCCGTTGCGCTGGTCGATCAAAACAGAATGACGCTGACTGAACGTACCGCGTCTGGTGTCTTGCCCTGCGAGGCGCAGCGATACGCCGTCAAGCAATAAAGACCCAAAAGCAAGGGCTTCAGCCAGCGAGAAATCGACAGCACCTTCGTCAAGCGCGCTATGCCGGCTCTCCAACCACTTCGCCAATTTGGGATGAACGGTGAATCCCTGCGGGATCTGACTCAGGGCGTCGAGGACCTTTTCAAGGATGGGCCGCGCCACCGCGGTGTCGGCAACCGGCAGGATCCCAACCGGCCGCATGAATCCCTTCTTGCGCGACGGTTGTGAATCTTTGGTGGCGTCGAATGCCTGCTGCAGATTGGCGCGGAAGTCGACGAGGGCGTTTTCGGCTTCCTCCAAGGTGAGGTCACCGCGCTGAAGCAGCAGCTCGGTATAGAGCTTGCGACAGGACTTTCGGGCAGCAATCCGTTGATACATCAGCGGCTGAGTGAACGCCGGTTCGTCGGCTTCGTTGTGACCCCACTTGCGGTAGCACCACATGTCGATGAATACGTCTTTGTGAAACTTCTGCCTGTAGTCGAAAGCAAGTCGCGCAACGCGGACGCAGGCCTCAGGGTCGTCGCCGTTGACGTGAAGGATCGGCGCCTGGATCATCTTGGCAACATCGCTCGCATAGGTGCTGGACCTTGCCTGGCCGGGCGCCGTTGTGAAACCCAGTTGGTTGTTGACGATGACATGGACGGTCCCACCAGTGGTGTAACCGCGCAGTTGCGAGAGATTGAGCGTCTCCGCGACGACGCCTTGTCCGGCAAATGCTGCATCACCGTGGATCAAGATCGGGAGCACGCGCGTCTTATCTCCGGCGTCCTGTTTTGCGCGAACGAATCCCTCAACTACGGGATCGACTGCCTCGAGGTGGCTCGGGTTCGAAACGAGCGAAACGTGCAGGCTGCCCCCATCAGGCGCGACATATTCACCCTCGGCCCCCAAGTGATACTTGACGTCACCTGAACCCTGCGTGGATTCGGGATCGATGTCCCCTTCGAATTCCTTGAAGATCTGCGAGTAACTCCTGCCGACAATGTTGGCAAGCAAGTTCAGTCTTCCCCGGTGCGACATGCCCAGCACGGCCTCGTTGATCGAGGCCGCCACGGCCCCGTCCAAAATGGCGCTCATCAGTGGGACGAGAGCCTCCGCTCCCTCCAGACTGAAACGTTTGTGCCCGATGTACTTCGTGTGCAAGAAAGTTTCAAACGCTTCGGCCTCATTGAGTTTCGAAAGGATGCGTGCGTGCTCCTCGCGCGACAGATCGTCGACGGCCCCTTCGACTCGCTCCTGGACCCATCGCTTTTCCTCCGGCTCGGATATGTGCATATATTCGACACCGACCGTCCGGCAATAGGAGTCGCGAAGGATTTTCAAAATCTCGCCGAGTTTTAGTTCCGACTTTCCACTTAAGCCCCCGGTGATGAACTTGCGGTCGAGGTCCCAAATGGTAAAACCGTGCCCGGCGGGATCAAGGTCAGGATGCATCTTCGGCGGTTCCGTATCGAGCGGGTCGAGGTCGGCGATGAGGTGGCCGCGCACGCGATAGAGGTTGATGAGTTGGAAGAGCCCTGCTTGCTTTTCTTCGGCTTCAACGGTGTTGCGCGCTGGATTGGAGTCTGTCCTCCATTGGACGGGAACATAGGGCACTCCCATCGAGGCGAATATCTCCTCGTAGAAACCGTCCTCACCAACGAGGAGGCGCTCGGTCTCAGCGAGAAATTCTCCGCTGGTGGCGCCCTGTATGACTCGGTGGTCGTAGGTGCTGGTGATCGTCACGACCTTACCGATGCCGATGTCGGCGAGAATCTCGGGATCGGCCCCCTTGTATTCCGCCGGGAAGCCGATCGCGCCCACTCCAATGATCGCGGCCTGGCCGCTCATGAGTCTTGGAACGGACTGGACAGTGCCGAGCGTGCCGGGGTTCGTGATCGTTACGGTTGTGCCGGCAAAGTCATCCGGCGCGAGTTTGCGGCCCCTAACTTTTTTGATGAGATCTTCATACGCAGCGAAGAAGTCCGAGAACGTCAGCGACTCGACCGACTTGATGTTGGGAACTACGAGCGTGCGATCCTGACCTTTGCGCTTGACGTCAACAGCCAGACCAAGATTGATACTCGCGTGACGAACAACTTGAGGCTTTCCGTCGGATTCGGCGTAGAACGAAGTCATCTCCGGCAACTTCGCTAGAGCCTTGACGATGGCCCAGCCGATGAGGTGCGTGAAGCTGACCTTTCCGCCCCGGGCTCGAGCCAGATGGTTGTTCAAGATGTTGCGGTTAACTTCCAACAGTTTGGCGGGGGCCACTCGCACGGACGTGGCGGTTGGAACCGTGAGGCTCTCGGTCATGCGCTGCGCCAGCACCGCGTCGACACCCGTCAGCGGCCTTTGGTCCGCTTGGGCGGGAGGAGCCGGCTTTTGCTTCTCCGACACGGGTTCGGGCTCCGCCGCGGGCTTGGACTTCGGCTCTTCCTCGAAATATGCGGCCCAAGTCTCCGACACCGAAGCTGGGTCGCGGCGGTACTGCTGCCTCATCTCATCGATGAGCCATACGTTGGGACCCAACCCATCCGACTTACCCATTACTAATAAGGATAGGGCCGGTGGGCAACAAGCGCTTCAGCGTTAGGCGGGGCCTGCGGCCCTCACTTCTTCTACCTTGGAGAAGGCTTCCTTCAAATCCTTTAACCACTCGCCCTGATTCTTCCCGACGAGGCGGACGCACCAGGCCAGCGCGTGACTCCGGCTCCGTGCCACTCCCGATTCGACCAAAGCGTCGAGCACTTGCCGGTCCGGCATGCGAAGCCGCGTCATCATCGGCAGGCTGAGGTGCGTGAAGAGCACCTTCATGTCCCCGCACTCGGCCCCCCACGACACCTTGCGATCGAAACGGCGTTCCGCTTCGTCGGCAATCTTCATCCTGCGAACACGAGTGTCCTCTCGGTGCTGACTGATCCGCCCGAGGCGTGCCTCGCCGACCGCGTCCTGGGAAGTGCCCTTCTCGACTTCCGGCTCCGCCAGACGACCGACGACAAGGATTTCCTCGCGGTCGACCGAAACTTCGGGGCTTCCTTCGAACCAATCCTCCGGGATGCGCCCGCTGAGCCAACTCTTGATCTCTTCCATCTCCGCCTCCTGATTACATTATCCAATATTGTAATCATAATTACACTCCTGTCAAGCGGGCGGGGCCCTTGATGCGCGAGGATTCAAGCATGCCCGAATTGCCCACCTCCGAGCCTCATGCAGATCGAAGACCCAAGGCTATGGGGACGCGCCATGATGTCAGAAGAACAGATCGAAACTGCGTGGCAGCGAGGCCTGCAGATGACAACTGACGAAGCTGTCGCCTACGCGCTATCCGATGAAGATACCCCTAAGACCTCGCCGTCCTTGAACTGAAGCAACTCCATACCGTCGGGCCCGGGCCGCGCGCGCATTGTCGACCCGTCTTCCATTAGCTGGTAGGCGGCGGTTTCAGTTTTCACGATCAGCAGGCCCGCAGAAGTAGCGCCAATGCCCGCCGGCTTGTCGTCGGGGAGCTCACCTTCCGGCAGATTTGCCTTGAGCCGCACAAAATCGGCCTGGATTTCCTCCTTGACCTCATCGGGCAAAGCCTCAAACGCGGCACTATCCATCAGAGGCGTACCATGCGACTCGGCCATGCCAGCAATTATCCCTGAAGGTTCGGTGTAGGCTGCGCCTTCGGTATGGACGAATTGGTGCTGCTGGACGCGACCGCACAGGCGGAACTCGTACGCAAGGGCGAAGCAACACCCACGGAACTCGTCGAATCCGCAATCGCGCGGATCGAAATGCTGAACCCTTCCATTAACGCAGTGGTGAACCCCCTATTTGAAGAGGCCCGCGCCCAAGCCGCTTCCGGTCAGTTGCCGGACGGGCCGTTTCGTGGCGTTCCCACCCTGATGAAGGACATGAGCGCCGCGGTGGCGGGAATGCCCTCCTATCAGGGCAACCGGATTCTCAAGGAGATCGACCATCGCGCTAAGGCCGATACGCCGGTGGGGAAAAGGATACGCGACGCCGGGTTTGTCGTACTTGGAAAGACCAACACTCCTGAGTTCGGACTCCAGCCGACAACTCAACCGTTCTCCTTTGGGCCCACTCGAAACCCCTACGACCTCGACCGTTCACCCAGCGGCTCGAGCGGTGGCGCGGCCGCGGCGGTCGCGTCCGGCATGGTCGCGATCGCTCACGCGTCCGACGGCGGCGGCTCGATCAGAAATCCTGCTAGCTGGTGCGGTCTGGTTGGACTCAAAGCAACGCGCGGTCGGGTGTCACGCGGACCTCTGATCGGAAGACTGGGCCAGGAATTGTTCGTCTCGAAAACGGTGCGGGACACAGCTCTCGCGCTTGATGCCCTCCACGGCTCGGAAGCCGGAGATCTGTTTTCCGCCGCCCCTCCACACCGAACCTATATGGAAGAAGTTGGAGCACCGCCAGGCCGTCTTCGCATCGGGCTCATGACCGGCGTTGACATGGAAGTCGGCGTCGACCCTCGGTGCGCCGATGCGGTCACCGGCGTCGCCAAACTTCTGGAATCGCTGGGTCACATCGTTGAGGAGGCTTATCCCGAGCGTTTTTTCGATGACGAGTTCCTACTGAACGCCGAAACCGATTACTCCTGCATGTTGAACGCCACCGTTGATGCCTTGTGGCGCTTGATAGACCGAGATATCGTCGAGACCGATTTCGAGCCGTACACCTGGGCCCGCATGTCGCGACATACAAACACTCCAGGGATCGTCCACGTCAGAGCCCAAACATGGCTGCAGCGATACGCTTCGCGCCTCTCCAAGTGGTGGCGCTCCCGGTACGACCTTCTTCTGTCCCCTACAACCGGGGAGCCTCCCGCTCTCCTTGAGGATCTCGTCCCGCCTGATGACGACCCCTGGTCGATCGATCGCGACCGGTTTGCACGCATCAGATGTTTCGCACGCCCGCTGAACGTCACCGGCCACCCGGCCATCTCACTGCCGCTAGGCTGGACCGACGAGGGGCTTCCCATGGGGATGCAGTTGGTGGCAGACTTTGAGCGCGAGGACATCCTGATTCAGGTAGCGTCGCAATTGGAAGAGGCGGAGCCCTGGGGGCCACGGCAGTCGGCCCTCATATCCACTTTGGGGGTCAACCAGTGAAGATAAGGATTTGGGGATGTCGCGGTTCGCTCGCGTCGCCGGGCCCCGATACTGTGAAGTACGGTGGCAACACATCGTGCGTGGAGGTTTGGACCTCCAGCGGAGACCGGATCATTTTCGACGCGGGGACCGGCATCCGCGCTCTGGGGGACCACATCGGTTCCCGTCCCGAAAAGCCGATCCATCTGTTACTTACGCATCTGCACCTCGACCACATTGAGGGTCTCGGGTTCTTCGCTCCGATCTGGGCGCCGGACATCGAGTTGCACATATGGGGACCGCCATCCTCACAGGCTTCGCTCGAGGAGAATCTCTCGCACTCCTTCGCACCCCCAGTATTCCCAGTTAACCTTCACGAAGTTCCATCGCATCCGATTTTTCACGACGTCTTCGATGAAACGTGCGAATTTGGATCCGCCTGCGTCACCGCCGTCTACGTGAAGCACAAGGGGCCCACGGTCGGATACCGCATCGAAGATGAAGGAAAAGTCTTCGTCTACATGCCCGACCACGAACCTAGCGTGAACGGGATCGTTGAGGACGAATCAATCAAATGGCCGTCGGGTTTGGACCTCGCCGCTAACGCCGACGTCTTGTTCCACGACTGCCAGTATTTCGACGAGGAGTATCCGGCCCGACAGGGCTGGGGGCACTCTTCAGTTTCGATGGCGGTTGATTTCAGTGTGCGCGTCGGCGCAAAGCGCTTCGTGATGTTCCATCACGATCCTGCGCACACCGATTCGCAGGTGAAAGAGCTGGGGAAGCAAGCGGCCAAGCTGTGTCGCGAGTCTTCTGGTTCCGTGGAGCCAGGGTACGAGGGGATGGAGATCGAACTCTGACATCCGCCGACACAGTTCAAAAGATTCTCGGTTATGCCCACCGTATCGCGATCGTGGGGCTCTCGTCCGATCCGACGCGGCCAAGCCATGGTGTCGCGAAGACATTGATCGCTAAGGGCTACGAAGTGATCCCCGTAAACCCGACTGTGGACGAGGTGCTCGGCCTGGTGAGCTTCTCCTCGCTGGCGGAAGTGCCGGGTGTCGTTGACGTAGTCGATGTGTTTCGCCGGGAAGAGCATCTTGCAGCTGTGGCGCGCGACGCGGTCGCGATCGGCGCCAAATCGCTCTGGTTGCAATCGGGCCTGGTTTCCGATGAAGCGGAACGGATCGCTGCAGAGTCAGGCATGGACTTCGTTCAGGACCTGTGCCTCGCCGTCGAGGTGCGACATTACCGTTCTACGATTGGCTCTTAATCACCGCTCGCGCCGCGTGATAGCCGCACATGCCGTGCACTCCGGCCCCCGGTGGAGTCGAAGCGGAACATAGAAACAATCTTGGATCGCTCGTTCTGTAGGGGTTAAGACTCAGGACGGGCCGCGCAAGGAACTGCAACCCGCTGTGGGCGCCGGCGGAGATGTCGCCCCCTATGTAGTTGGCGTTGTAGTTCTCGAAGTCAGCGCAGTTCATGGCTGCGCGTCCGATGATGCGGTCCTTGAATCCTGGAGCAAACCGCTCAATCTGCGACTCGATCCGTTCGCCCATGTCGTACGTTGATCCGCTCGGCACGTGGCAATAGGCCCACACCGTGTGCTTGCCCGCCGGAGCGCGGGAGTCGTCGAAAAGACTTTGTTGCGCCACCAAAACAAAGGGACGTTCAGCGTGCCTGCCTTCGGCGGGCGCGCTCTCAGAGGCGGCTACGTCATCCAGGGAGCCTCCCACATGCACCGTCGCCGCGCGCGTGCATTCCGTCGCCCTCCACGGGATTGGTCCATCAAGGGCTAGATCGAGTTTGAAGACCCCGGGCCCATAACGAAACTTCTCCAGCCTGCGTCGATACGAATCGCTCAGACTTGCCCCGGCGATGGCGATCATCTGTCGCGGCGTCGTGTCAAACAAGACCACCCCCGCACCGTCCAGTTCCGCGATCGACTCCACCCTACGCCCCGTCTCGATCACTCCGCCGATCGACTTCAGATA
>Ga0183260_10000665_pt1 | contig 29194 bp, 16 predicted proteins | sample AntDrymUQ4972206_2_FD_129768 | JGI IMG/M metagenome (GOLD analysis project Ga0183260, IMG submission 129768) | Polar desert sand microbial communities from Dry Valleys, Antarctica - metaG UQ497 (22.06) (version 2) (version 2) | ecosystem: Environmental > Terrestrial > Soil > Desert | place...
GGCGGTGGATCCGGACTGCCCTGGAGGGGCGCCGGGTGTGGAGCCAGACTGATCCGCCTTCGCTACGCACGCTTGAGGTTTTCGCGAGGCAACGCGGAGGACCTCGCAAGGGCTTCGTGAGGTTTGTGATGTTGGTTTGCACTCAATGACTTGCGCGCGCCTGAATCGCGTTAGGCTGGCAGCCTCACGGTCAGCAGAGGCGGGCGATGCCGCTCGCGCAGGGCCCCGACGTCGAATACCGCTTCAACGATGTGCGGGTCGACACGCGCGCGCACTCGGTGACGCGCGGCGGCGTCGAGCTGGCGCTCGAACCCAAGGCGTACGGCGTGCTGCTGCAACTGCTCGCGCGTCCCGGCGCGGTGTTCGCGCGCGACGACCTGCTCGACGCGGTGTGGGGCCACCGGCATGTCACGCCCGCGGTGCTCAACCGCGTTATCGCGATGCTGCGGCGCGAACTCGGCGACGACGCCGATCACCCCACCACTATCCGCACGGTGCACGGCGTGGGCTATTCACTCATTGCAGCCGTGACTGCCGCCCCCGCTGCGGAAACCACGGCCGCTGCGGCCGAAGTACCCGCTGCCGTGCGCGAACTGCCTGTCGAGGAACACGCGAAGGCGGACATCAACAGTGTTCCCGCCCATGACGAGGCCGTGCAGTCCGACAGCGGCCGCGTACCTGCCAGCGGCGAGGTCGTTGCGCCTGCGGCCGTGCTTGCGAACAACACGGCGACAAGTCCCGCTGCGCTTCCTCACGCGAGCGCCGTGAGTCCGCGCAACCCGCGCGTCGTCGTCATCGCTGCCATCGCTGCCATCGTGGTGGCGATTGTGCTGGCATGGTCGCAGGGGCCAGCGTCGCGGCAGCGGATGCCGGCGCAAGTCACCGTTTCCGCAAAGGCACGCGGTAGTGCCACGCAGCCAGTCACGCTCGCAGTATTGCCTTTCACCAGCGTCGGCGGCGACGACAAATTGCGCGAACTGGCCATCGGGCTCACCGATAGCTTCGGTGAAGCGCTGGCGCGGGTCGCCGGCGTTCGCGTCACCGCGTCCGAATCGACTTCCGTTGCGGCTGCGGCTTCTCGCGAGCCGCAGGCGGTGGCGCGTGCTTTGTCGGTCGAGCACGTGTTGGGCGGACGCCTGCGCGCGGTCGACCCGGCGACCTTCGAGCTCAAGCTGACGCTCCACACCCCCGAAGATCCCGAGCCAAAGTGGTCGCACGTCGTCCGCCACGCACGCGCGCAGCCCTATCGCATGCTCGGCCCCGCGCTCGACGCGATCGCCTCGAGTCCCGTTGGCGCGGTCCGGAATGCGCGGCAGGACGCATCATTCGACGCGTCACTCGACGGCCAGGATCTGTATTGGCTCGGTCGGCAACACCTTGCGCGGCGAGACTTCGATTCGTGGCGTCGAGCCCGGAAACTTTTCGAACGCGCAGTAGAAATCGATCCAGGCTACGCACTCGCCTGGACCAGCATCTCGGAAAGCCATCGCTATCTCGCCATCGCTGGGGAGCAGCCGCTGCAGGTCAGCGTGGAAGCCGCGCTCACGGCGGTGGACCGCGCGCTTGCGCTCGATCCCAATCTGACCGAGGCATACATCGAGAAGTCCCTCATCTCGACCCTGCAATGGCGAGCGATCGAAGGTCGCGCCGCGGCGCAGCGCGCGCTGGAATTGGCGCCCAACAATCCGACCGTCGTGGGTATCAACGCCAACATCGAGAACTATCTCGGTCGTCCGCGGGCGGCCTATGCGCTGCACAAACGCGCCCACGCGGCCAGCCCGTTGTCCGGGATTGGTCTCTGGTTGATGGGCAACGATTGCGCCATGCTCGGCGATGAGGCTTGTGCACGCGCCCGCTATGGCGAAGCGCGTCGACTGTCCGAGCACGGCCGATTGGCGAACGAGGCACACCGGCGCCTCGATCTCATGTACGGCACACTCTGGCGAACCGCCGCGGCCGCTACCAGCGGCGGCCCTTTGAACACGCCCTATGACGTGCTCGCCTGCGCCCAGGCCTTGTCGATGCTGGGCTTCGATCGCCAGGCGGCCGAGGCGCTGGCCCAGCTGAAAGCGCAAGCTTCGTTGGTGCCGCTGCATCTTGCCGTGCGACTGGACCGGCATTGGCGGACTTCAAGCTGGAAGGAAGCTCTGCGCGCGGCCGAAGGCGCCGCGGGCGACGCGACGCAGGAACCCTGGAGGACCGTCTGGCGCGCGCAAGCGCGCGTGCTTGCCGGCGACACCGACGCGGGTTTGCGCGACTACGATCGCGCGCTCGCCGACAAGGCCAATCGGGCGCTGGTGACCCACAGCTGGTTTCCGACGCGCATCGGCATCGGCCAGATCGCAAACTGGATCGCGCTGCGACGCCGGGCCGACGCGTCCTACCAGTCGGAACTCGCGGCTTTGAATGCCGACATCGCGGCGATGGTCGATGGTGGCGTGGATTTTCCCGCGTTCGACTATCACCGCGCGGTTGCGGCGGCGCTTGCTGGCGACACGACGACCGCCGACCAGCGCATCGGACGCGCCATCGAGCGCGGCTGGCTCGACGATGTCGCGTTCGAAACCGATTTCGTCTGGCGCGATTTCGCCGAGGCGCCATGGTTGCAAGCGCGCCGCGAGCAGATTCGCTCGCGTTTGACCGAGGAGCGCGCCCTTGCGCTTGCGGCCATGCCCGCCGCAAAGTAGCGAGAGCAGCGGCGCATAGCACGGCTCTACAACGGCCGGCGATTCCGTGCTCTTGTAGAGCCGGACTATGTCCGGCTGCAGTTCGGCGGTGGCGTCATGCAGGAGCAGTTGGCGCCGAGTCCCATACCGCAGCGTCCCACATCCGAGACGCGACTAACAAGTGATGTGGACGCGGTGTTCATTGCCGTCGTCGATCAGGGCGATGATGTTGTCGTCATTCGCAACGCCGTCGATGGTGACCGACGATGTCGTCGTTGCAGCGGATCGCGTGATTTCGATGCGGTATAGCGCGCTGCCGAAGCGATAGTCGATGCGGTACGAGGGCCAGTCGCGCGGGATGCAAGGCGTGAGGGTGAGTTCGGCTCCGCGGCGCGAAACGCCGAGCAGCGACTCGACGATGAGGCGGTACATCCAGCCGGCGGAGCCGGTGTACCAGGTCCACCCACCGCGCCCGACGTGCGGCTCGACCGCATAGACGTCGGCGGCGACCACGTAGGGGTCGACCTTGTAAATGGCGACGTCTTCCGGCGTCAGGCCGTGGGCGATTGGCATGATCATGCGGAGCAATTCCCACGCGCGCTCCGGGTTCCCCATGCGAGCAAAGGCCATCGTCGCCCAGATCGCGGCGTGCGTGTACTGCCCCCCGTTCTCGCGCACGCCGGGCACGTAGCCGCGGATGTAACCCGGGTCCTGCGCCGTCAGATCGAACGGCGGATCGAGCAGCTTGATGAGGCCCGCATCGCGCTGCACGAGATGCTTGTCGAGCGAAGCCATGGCCTGACTCGCGCGCTCCTGATCCGCAGCGCCCGAAAGCACCGACCAGCTCTGCGAGATGGAGTCGATGCGGCATTCGTCGCTCGTCGTCGAACCGAGCGGCGTGCCATTGTCGAACCAGGCGCGCCGATACCACGCGCCGTCCCACGCATGCTCCTCCAGTCGCTTGCGCAACTGCTCACTGGCGTCGAGGCATCGATCCGCGAACGCCCAGTCCTCGCGCGCGATTGCGACCTGGCTGAAACGCCCGAGTACCTCGTACAGGAAAAACCCGAGCCACACGCTCTCGCCGCGGCCTTCGATGCCGACGCGATTCATGCCGTCGTTCCAGTCGCCGCTCGCCATCAGCGGCAGTCCGCGCGCACCGAGCAGGCTCAAGCCCCGCTCGATCGCGCGCTGGCAATGCTGGTACAGCGTTTCGCTCAGGCTCGAGCGCACCGGCTGGTCGTAATAGGACTCTTCCTCGAAGTTGAGCGCGCGGCCCTCGATGTAGCGCGCGCGTTCGTCGAACACGCTGAAGTCGCCGGTGACCGTGGCGTAACGACTCGCCGCGAGGGGCAACCACAGGAAGTCGTCGGAACAGCGGGTACGCACGCCGCGATCCTGCGGCGGATGCCACCAGTGCTGCACGTCGCCCTCCGGAAACTGGTGGGCGGCGCACAGCAGCAGGTGCGCGCGTACGCGCGCCGGATCGGCATGCAGCATCGCCATCGCGTCCTGCAGCTGGTCGCGGAAACCGACCGCGCCGCCCGACTGGTAATAGCCGCTGCGCGCCATGAAGCGGCACGCGATGGTCTGGTACATCAGCCAGCCGTTGGCCAGCACGTCGACCGCGGGGTCCGGTGTATGCACCTGGATCGCGCCGAGCGCCTGACGCCAGAATGCATGCACCGCCTCGAGCGCCTGCGACGCGACGACGCGACCGCGCAGTCGGCGCGCGGTTCGCGCCGCGTCGCCCATGTCGCGTCCGCAGCCGAGCCGGAACACCACCTCGCGTTCTTCGCCGGGCTCGAGATCGAAAGTCACACCGAAGGCCGCGCACGGATCGAAACCCGCGCCGACTCGGCCCGAAAGTTTGACCCTGCCCATCGCCGCGGGCCTGGCCAGGCTGCCGTTGCGCCCGATGAACTCGCCGCGATCGCAGGTGACGCTGCGCGCGTCGATCGACGAATCGACGTCGAAGAAACCGACCCGTCCCTCGAAGTCGGTGTTGAAGGCGTTGCGTGCAAGTACTGCGCCGCACTCGGGATCAAGTTCAGTCACCCCGTGCATCTGCGTCTTCGCGCGAAGATCCCCCAGCACCCATTCGACGTAACCGACCGCAGAGAGACGGCGTGGCCGCTCGGAACCGTTGCGCAGCTTGAGCACGGAGAACTTGACGGGCTCGTCCACCGCCACGAAGACGGTGAGCTCTGTGGCGATGCCGTCCTCGATGTGTTCGAAGATGCTGTAACCGAATCCATGCCGCGTGCGGTACTCGCCCATGCCGCGGCAGGGCAGTGCAGTCGGGGACCAGAGCCGCCCCGAGTCCTCGTCGCGCAGGTAAAACGCTTCGCCGCCCTGGTCCATCACCGGATCGTCGTGCCAGGGCGTCAAGCGGAACTCGTGCGCGTTCTCGCTCCAGGTGTAGCCGAGCGCGCTCTCGCTCAGCACGGTCCCGAAGTTCGGGTTCGCAAGTACGTTGCTCCACGGCGCGGGCGTGCGCTGCGTGGCGCTGGTCGTAATGACGTATTCGCGGCCGTCCGGAGAAAATCCACCCAGACCGTTGTCGAACACGCGTTCCATCGGCTCCAGCAAGGGTGCGGCGGTGGGCAGCGGTGGTGCGATATCGAGCGCGAGCTGGACGTCGCGACGCAGCGGCACCGCGGCACGTGGCAACGGCGGGTCTGGCGGGCGTCGACGGCCGATCTGTTCGGCCAGGCTGCCGCGTGAATCGTCGATGATCAGGCGCGCTACGACTTGCAGCAGGATGCGGTCTTCGTTCGACATCTGATGCGCGGGTCGCACGAAAATGCCGCCCGGTCGATCGACGACGTGCGCTTCGAGTCCTGCGGCGATCAGGCCCATGATCTGATCCTGCAGCTGCTGCCGATAGCCCGCCTGGTCCTCGTTCCAGATGACGAGATCGACCGCGAGACCCTTGAGTCGCCAGTAGGCGTGTGCCTGCACCATCTGGCGAACCAGGTCGATGTGTTCGCTGGCCGCGATCTTGAGCAGCACGATCGGAAAATCACCCGAGATCGCATGCGCCCAGAGTCCCGATTGCCCGCGGCGATTGAGGAGTTGCAGTCGCTTCTCGGCGCGCAGCGCAGGATGGCTATAGAGCACGAGGCCCGCCATGCGTTCGAACAACTGTGCGTCGGCCTGCGATGCGTTGAGTTGGCGGCGCACGACCTGGCTGTGCGTCCAGGCCAAGTCGAACACGCGATCCGCCAGTCGCCGGTCGCGATAGCGGTCGATTAGCTCATCACAGCCCGCCGCGTCCTCGCTGACGCCGGTCACCATGTCGAAAGTGACCGTCTGTTCCGGCGCGAGTGCGATGCGACAACGGATCGCCACTATCGGATCGAGCACCGAACCTTGCGAGTTCGAGAGGCGCGCGGCGGGGTCCGACAACGCAGCCGGAGTGGCGAGGGTGTTGCCGCGCCCCACGAAGCGGGCGCGGTCGGTCTCGTATGAAATCTCGGCGACGTCCGCATCGTGCACCGCCACGAGATGCAGCATGAACAACGGCGCCTCGTCGCTGGCGCGTGGTCGGCGTGTGCAGGTGATGGCCTGCTTGTCCGGCACCAGCGCGGTCTGCACGAACAGATTGCTGAAGGCAGGATGCAGCTCGTCGGCGATGGCTGGCGCCAGCACCACTTCCGCATAAGTCGTGATCTCGATCGTGCGACGCGTGCGGGCGCGATTGGTGACCCGCAGTCGCCGCAGCTCGATGTCGTGCTCCGGCGAGACCGCGATTTCCAGATGCGTGTCGTACAGCTCGCGCCTGCCACGGAATTCCGCTTTCGCGTCCGAGAAGATCGCCTCGTAGCCGTCCACCACGACGCCGGTTGGATGCAGCGCGGTCGACCAATAGTGGCCGGAAGCTACATCTCGCAGGAAGCAATGAGTGCCCCAGTGGTCCCGGGTCGCATCCTCGCGCCACCTCGTGATCGCCATCTCGCGCAGGCGGCTGTACCCACCACCGGCGCTCGACACCATGACGTGATAGCGGCCGTTGGAAAGCATCTGCACCGCAGGCAGCCCTGCGTCGGCAGCCGCGAATACGCGCAGCCGTGTCTCCACCTGGTCGGGCCGGACGTCGGTGCCCGGTAGTTCCGCCGCGTGCGTGTGGAACGCGGCGGTGCGCGGGATGCGTTCCTGCAGGAGCAGGAGCGTGGATTGCAGGGCGGGATCGGCGACGAAACGCCGCTGCATGGGCTGGTCGAGCAGGGCATACGCGAGCGCCAGCAATCCCATGCCCTGGTGATGCGCCATGTGCGAATACACGATGGCGCGCGAATCTCCCGGCGGCAGTCGCGCGGGCGTGTAGTCGATGGCTTCGAACAAGCCGAAGCGTCCGCCAACGCCTTCTGCAACCATGCGTTCGAGATTCGAGCACGCGGCCGCTGGATCGACCATCACGGCGAGCATCGATGCGTACGGCGCGATCACCAGTTCCTGCGCCAGGCCGCGTTGCAGGCCGAGGCTCGGCACGCCGAACGCGCGGTACTGGTAATTCATCTGCGCGTCGACGGTGTTGTAGCCGCATTCGGAGATGCCCCAGGCCACGCCGCGCTGTTGTCCGTACGCGATCTGTCGGGTGACGGCCGCGCGCGAGGTTTCGTCGAGCAGCGTGCCGGGGTAGCTCGGCATCACCAGTTGCGGCATCAGGTACTCGAACATCGAGCCGCTCCACGACAAGAGCACTGGCGCGCCGTCGCTGCCGTTGAGCAGCCGACTCAGCGCGAACCAGGTTTCCTGCGGAAGCTGTCCCTGCGCAATCGCGACGAAACTGGCGAGCCGCGCTTCCGAGGCCAACAGGTCGTAGCAACCGGCATCGAGCCGACGCTCGGCGACGTGGTAACCGATGGCCAACAAGTGCCGGGCAGGGTCGTACAGAAAGTCGAATTCCATGCGCGCGAATGCGGCGATCCGTTCCGCAAGGCGCTCGATATCGGCGGTGTGCACTTGCGGGTCAGGCGACTCTGCCGCGAGGCCCGACAGCCCTGCCTCGGCTTCTCCAAGCGCCGCATCGACATCGCGCCGCAGCGCGACCAGCCAGTCGCCCGTTTCCTCGCTGGCGCCGGTCAGTTCGGTGACGACGCGCGGCACGCGCGATCGAACGTCGCGCAGTCGCGACACCAACTCCTCCGCGACAAGTCCCGGCGTGCGCACCAGTGCCGCGATATCCGCTTCGAGTTCGCGCGTCTGCGCGCCGACGGACCCACCCGCCGTTTCGATCAACACCGCGAGCGTGTCCTCGAGGCCACGTGGCAACATCGGGTTGCTCCCCGGCCGCGTCGCAAGCTCGAGAAGGCCCTGCCGCAGCGTCAGCAGGTGGCCCGCGAGGTTGCCGCTATCGACCGTCGAGACGTACTCGGGCAGCAGCGGCGCAAGCGTCTGCGTGTCGTACCAGTTGAGGAAGTGCCCGCGGTGGCGCGGAAGCCTGTCGAGTGTGTCGAGGGTGGCGGTCGTGCGCGCGAGGAGTTCGCGCGTCGTCAGGTAGCCGAAGTCGTGCGCCGCGAGATTGGCGAGCAGGGCCAGACCGATATTGGTCGGCGAGGTGCGGTGCGCGACTTTGGTCTGCGGGCGGTGCTGCACGTTGTCCGGGGGCAGATGATTGTTGTCGGCACCGACCCACGACTCGAAGAACATCCACGTTCGACGCGCGAGCCGTCGCAGGAACTGCTGCTTGCGCGGTTCGAGATCAGAACTCGTCCTCGTCACGTCCCGGCTGACCGCCCACATCAGCGTGGGTGACGCGATCCACAGCAGCAGTACCGGCGCCGCAACAAGCAGGGCCTGAGGTCGCAACAGCGCAAGTGCTGCCGCGCAAGCCGCCGCGATTGCCGGAGCGCTCGCCATGCGTCGCGCCAGGGCACCCCAGGAACGCGCCGTGCTGCGTTGCGCTTCGCTCGACGGCTGCCACTCGAGCAGACGCCTGCGGGTGCCGAGCACGCGCCACAGGGTGCGCACCACGGCATCGACACTGAATGCGGCCTCGAACGGCAGGCAGGCAATCGTCAGCATTGCGCGATGCGCCGCGGCAGTGGTGTTGTTCCACCAGACCGAGATGTGCGCAGCGAATGGCGTCTCCGCCGGCTTCGCAAAGAAGTCGGTGAACGCGGCGAGCATGGGCTGCAACAGCAGCGTCGCCAGTGTCCACGCGGTCCACAACCCCGGTTGCGCGGCGAATGCCCAGCCGATCAACAGCAGCGCCACCGCAGCAGGGGCAGTCAGGCTGCGGCGAAGATTGTCGAACAGCTTCCAGCGCGACAGTGCGCCGAGTGGATTGCGTTTCCAGCGGCCGTCTTCGTGCGGCGCCCAGGGCAGCAGCCACGGCAGCAGTTGCCAGTCGCCGCGGATCCAGCGGTGACGACGATTGACGTCGAGTGCGTAACTCGAGGGATAGTCCTCATACAACTGCACATCGCTGACGAGGCCCGCGCGGGCGAAGCAGCCTTCGAGCAGGTCGTGGCTCAGCACGCTGTTGTCCGGAAAACGACCCGCCAGCGCGCGTTCGAATGCATCGACGACGTAGATGCCCTTGCCCACGAACGAGCCTTCGCCGAACAGGTCCTGGTACACGTCCGACACGGCGCGCGTGTAGGGGTCGATGCCCGGCTCGCTGCCGTACAGCGCGGCGTAACGCGTGCACCGCCCGCCCGCGAGACTCACGCCCACTCGGGGTTGCAGGATCGAATAGCCGCGCGTGACACGGTCGCCCTGCGGGTCGAAGTGCGGCCGATTGAGCGGATGGGCGAGGGTGGCCACGAATTCACGCGCGGAATCACGCGGCAACTGCGTGTCGCTATCGAGGGTGATGACGTATTCAACGTCGGTCAGCGCTCTCGCCTCACCGACAATGCGTTCGAAGCGCACTGCCGCACCCTCGGGGTCACGCAGGAACGCGTTGAGCTCCGCCAGCTTGCCGCGCTTGCGCTCGTGTCCCATCCAGCGGCCCTGCCGCGGGTTGAAGCGGCGAGGCCGGTGGAACAGATAGAAGTTGTCGCCGCTGCCGGCGGCTGGATACTTGCGATTCAGCGCCTCGATTGCCGACTGGGCGAAATCAAGCACTTCTACGTCGTCTGGTGCGTGTTCCTCCGTCGCATCCAGAAAATCGGTGAGTAGCGCATAGTGCAAATGCGTATCGCGGTTCGCCAGGAATCGCACCTCGAGCAGTTCGACAAGGTCGGCTATCGATTCGACGTTCGAAAGCATGGTGGGCACCACGACCAGCGTGCGCGCCGACGCAGGAAGGCCGCGGGTGAAGTCGAGGCGGGGCAATGGACTGGGCGACGCCAGTCGCGTCGCCGTCCAGTTGGTCAAAGCCCCGGCGGTCTCGCTGAAGGCAACGAGCGCAAACAACGCCGCAGCAATCGACCATCCCACATGTGGAACGACCAGCGGCGCCTGCGACAGCAGTGCCGCGCTCAACAACAGGGTGAACAGCGCGATCGGGATCAGGAAATACGCCAAAGGCACCCGGCCCCGGGCATCGCGAACGCGCAGTACGCGACGCAGGCCAAGTTCCTGCTCCAGTCTCGCCCGACCCACGTCCAGCAGGAAATAGCCCACGTGCCTCGACACAGGGTCGGAATCCACGGCCGCGACGTCTGGAGTGCCGACCTGCGCGAGCGCGGCGGCAGCGACGTCGGTTTCGCTCTGGCGGCTGCGCTTGGCGAGGGCTTCGACCGCGTGCCGATACGAGTCGCGCGTCGCGAAATCCATGTTGCGGTAGGCGCCCTGCGGATCGCGTTCCAGCACCCGCTCGACCGCGCTCTGGGTCTCGACGAAAATACGCCAGTCCATGGACGACAGAAAACGCAGGCTGCCGATGCTGTTGCTGATCGAGACCTGGTCCGCGGCCTGCTGCTGGTTCTCACCTTGCACCATGATCTCGATGCTCTGACCTTCCTCGGCGAGCCACTGTTCGATCCAGCTCAGAGGCGCGGCGAGCGCCGAGCTTTGTCCCTGCAGTCGGCGTGCAAGCTCGGCCACGAAAGAACTCGACAGCGGCGGGTTCGAGCGCGCCATGTCGGCGATCTCGAGAACGAGATTCTTGGGCTCGGTCTCGCTGATCGCGATCATGCGATCAGCCCAGTCGTCGGCGATATCGCGCTCGATCCGATCCTGAGCGACGCGCGCACTGACGCGGCGGAGGTTCTCGATCAGCGCCAGGCGCAGCATGATGGGAATTGCCCACAGCTCGCCCAGCTTGAGCGGCGCGACGGTCTGGTATGCGGCGACAAAACGGTGCAGGTTCTCGGCGTCGACCCGGCCGTCGCCGTGGGAAATCGCTTCGAGCGCGAGATCGTAAACGCGCGGCAGCCCGATCGAACTTCCGCTGTCGAGCCGGGGCAACTCGCGGCTGTAGTCGCGCGGCAGATGGCGCCGGGCGATTCGCATTTGGTCCTCGATCAGGTGCGCGTTGTCGAGCAGCCACTCGCCGGCCGGGGTCAGCCGCCGCGTCGCCCGAACGGCCGTGGCCAATCGCGCGCAATGTTCCGCAAGCACTCGCTGGTTGTCGCGCAGTCGGGGTAGCAGCAAGTCGGTCCCGCGGTTGGGACTCAATCGATGCGCCCGTCCGAGGCGCGCGCCGAGCAGTTCCATCTGGTCGGCGCTGAATGGCTGCGAGCGCAGGGGCGCATCTTCGATCTCGGCGGAGACAGGCGCACTCGGATTGCGCAGCATGGCCCGCAAATTGCGCCAACGCGCGCCGTATCGTGAGAGTTCCTGCATGTCGGGAGTATCGCGCACCCGCCCCGCTTGTCATCGGGTGGAGTCGTCCCTTGGAACAGAGCCACGCAGTACGACCGCGAACGTCGCTCAAGATCGGACCCTCTCCCCAACCCCTCCCCCGGTGGGGGAGGGGCTAGGCGCCTCAGTCCTTCCAGGGCTCGGCGATGTGCTTCATCCAGAAAGCCATGGCCGCGGTCGAGAAATAGTCGCGGTTGGCCTTCTTGCGGAAGCCATGACCTTCGTCGCTGAACTCGAGGTACCAGACCTCCGTGCCGTTCGCGCGCACTGCCTTGACGATCTGCGCAGCCTCTGACGCCGGCACGCGCGGATCGTTGGCGCCCTGTGCGACGAACAACGGTTTGCGGATCTTTCCGGCACTGGCCAGGGGAGCGATGCGTGCGAAGTGTTCCGCCATCGCGGGATCGCGCTCGTCGCCGTATTCCGCGCACCGCAGGTCGCGACGATACGCCTCGGTGTTGGCGAGGAATGTACGGAAGTCGGAGATGCCCACGACTTCCACACCTGCGCGCAAACGTTCGCTGTAATGCGCCATCGACGCGAGCACCATGTATCCGCCATAGCTGCCGCCCGACACACCGATCCGGCTCGCGTCGAGTCCGGGTTGCTTTGCGATCCAGTCGAGCAGCGCACCGATGTCCCTGACCGAATCCTCGCGCTTGAGACCGTTGTCCAGTCCGAGGTAGGTTTTGCCGTAGCCGGTCGAGCCGCGCACGTTGGGGACCAGCACCGCGATGCCGAGATCGTTCGCCATGAACTGCGCGATGGGATCGAAAACCGGTCGCGCCTGACCTTCGGGGCCGCCGTGGATCTGGATCACCACGGGAAAGCGCAGATTTTCGAACGCGCGCCTGGGACGGTAATAGAACGCGGGGATCGTGCGCGGCTTTCCATCGACTTCATCGAAGGTCGGATAACGGATCAGGGTCGGGGTCACGAACTCGCGCTCGTCGAGGCCGCCGACCTCGCTCCGTGTCCATCGCACCAGCGCGCGGCTCGCGAGGTCGATGACGTAGACATCGTTGGGTGACGTGGCGGTATTGAGCGTCACGGCGAGCCGCCTGCCATCCGGCGCGAATCCAAACTTGCCGATCACGCCGATCGGCAGTTCCGGCAGCGCGACGCGCTCATGCGAAGGCAAACGCACCACTTCGAGCTTGCCGATGCCGTCCTCGTTGCTGGCGAAAGCCAGATGCGCACCGTCGTCGGAGATCTCGAAGTCCTCGATATCCCACCCGATGTCACGCGTGAGCACTTCAGGCGCGGTGCCGGCCTCGGGATCGTGATAGCGGAGCGCGTGGAATTCGCTTTCCTCGTTGGACACGAAGTACACCGAGCGACCATCCGGCGCGAACTTGAAGGCGCGAAAACCGGCCTTGCCCCCATCTACAGGAAACCGTTCGAGCTTGCCCGTGGCGATGTCGACGATACCGGGCCGCACGTCTTCGGCCGAGACGTACTGGGCCACCAGCAGGCGCTTGCCGTCCGGCGAGAAGCCGAACGGGTACCAGGTGCCACCGGGCGATGCCACGAGGCGCGGTTCGCCGCCTTCCAGGTTGCGCACCCAGATGTCGCCGTCGCGGCCATTGCGCGCGGTGCTCGTGAACGCAATGGACCTGCCGTCGCGCGAGAACAGCGCCCGTTCGTTGCGCGAGCGCTTGCCGTCTGTCAACAGCGAGAACTCCCGCGACTCGAGGTCGAAGAAATGCAGCTGCCAGAACTCCGATCCCCCGACGTCCTTGCCGAACAAAAATCCGTCGCGCCCGGCGATCGGCGCGGCCCGAGCCTCCATCACGGGTTCGTTGAAGAACGTCAACTGCTCGCGCATGCCGAGCGGTTGCGTCACGCGGTGCACCTGATCGGTTTCGGCGAATCGCGTGGTGATCAGCATCGCGCCGTCGTCGAGCCAGCCCGCGAACGTCGCGCCGCGCGTGTTCTGGTAGCGCGCGAGCCGCTTGGCGAGCGCGGGCTCGAGTGCAGGAATGCCCTCGGTGGTGCGCGTGCCGACGACGACGCGTTCCGGAACTGGGTCGGCGGCCCTGGCGGTTGCGGCTTCCTGCGCGAACAGGGACAGCGAAAGCGTCATGCCAATGCACGAGGCTGCGAGCGGCGGGACGCGCATGCGCGGTTTCCTGCGACGGGGCCTGCAGTCTAAGCCCGTCGCTCACCCAGCATCGACCCACGATCCTCTCGCTCGCGCTGCCCAACCGCAGCAGCTCGATGCGACCTGGCCGCGGCTCAAGTAAAGACGCCGCGGGCCGTGGCCGCCAGGATTGTCGCGCCCAACGCCAACGACGCGACACCCAGAAGCCCGAGATGGCGAACTGCGCGCGGTACCGCTTGCTGTGCAAAGTGGCGATGCCACCGCCAAGGTACGAGGAAAAGGAACGCCGTCGTGACCAGCAGCAAGTACCCGAAAAAGCTGAAGGCCGCCGGGAAGGCCATCCTCGGCGCATGGGTGACCAGCGCTCCTCCCGCAGCCAGTCGAGCAACAAGTTCCGTGTAGTGGGTCATTGGCGAGCCGGCAACCCCGAGCAGAAAACGCTTCGCGCTTGCGGGACGGAAGAGCGAAGTTGCCCCCAGGGCGAGGCAATAGACGCCGAGCAGGACGACGCCGAGCAAGGCCAGGAATTCGATCATCGAATTCGCTTGGTGGCTCACGCAGTCCTACGCCAGCAAGAAGATCGCGAGCAAGCCGGTCAACGTCATGGTGACCGTGTACGGCAAGGCCATCCACAGCATGCGCCCGTAACCCAGCCGGATCAGGGGTGCCAGTGCCGAGGTGAGCAAGAAGAGGAAAGCGGCCTGGCCGTTCGGCGTCGCGACACTCGGGATGTTCGTGCCCGTGTTCACCGCGACCATGAGCAGCTCGAATTGCGGACGCGTCACGGTGCCTGCCGCGAGCGCCGCCTGCAGTTCCTTGACGTAAACGGTGGCCACGAAGACGTTGTCGCTGATCGCGGAGAGCGCGCCGTTTGCCAGAAACATGAGCGTCAACTGGGAGTCTTCGTCCGCCGCCAGCACATACTGGATCAGGGGCTGGAAAAGACCCTGTTCCTGGATCACCGACACGATGGCGAAGAAGGTCACCAGCAGCGCGGTGAAAGGCATCGCCTCCTCGAATGCAGGCCCGATGCGGCGCTCGTCGACCACGCCGCAGAGCGCGGTGGCCAATACGATGACGCTGAGACCGATCAGGCCGATCTCGGCCAGATGAAACAACAGTCCCATCACGAGGAACAGGGCCGCTATGGCCTGGGCGACCAATCTCACCCACTGCGCCCGCGAGCGGTCGGCGCGTTGCTGCTCGGAATTGCGCACAATGATGTCCCGCACCGGCTCGGGCAGCTGCGCGCCGTAGCCGAACAAGCCGAAGCGCTCGACGATGAAACAGGTCAGCAGGCCCACCGCCAGCACGGGTAGAGTCACTGGGCTCATGCGCTGCACAAACTCGATGAAGCCCCAGCCGGCCGCCTCGCCGATCAGGATGTTCTGGGGTTCTCCGACAAGCGTACACACACCGCCCAGCGCGGTACCGATCGCCGCGTGCATGACCAGGCTCTGTAGAAACCGCCGGAACTGCGCCAGTTCGTCGGAGCGTGCCGCGTCGATCTCGGAATCGTTCTCCGGGTCGTGATGGTCGTCCGGCGCACGACCCGATGCCACGCGGTGGTAGAGCGCGTAGAAACCCGTCGCGACCGTGACCACCACGGCTACGACGGTCAGCGCATCAAGGAAAGCCGACAAGACCGCCGCCACGGCGCAGAACACAACTGACAGTGCCACCTTGGAGCGTACGCGCACCAGCAAACCGGTAAAGACGAACAGCAACAGGTCACGCAGGAAATAAATGCCGGCGACCATGAACATGAGCAGCAGAATGATCGAGAAATTCGCATCGACCTCGTGGGCCACATGCTCCGCGGACGTCAACCCCAGCAGAACAGCCTCGAGAGCCAGCAGCCCGGCCGGCTGGAGCGGGTAGCACTTCAGCGCCAGCGCCAGAGCGCCGATAAACTCGATGAGCACCAACCAGCCGCAGGTAACGGGCCCCGCGACCGCGAGCACGATCGGATTGAGCAGTAGCGCGGCGAGCAGAGCCAGCTTGTACCAGCGGGGCGAATGACCCAGAAACACGCGAAACACGGTCGCGGGCCACGAATTGCGGCCTGGCGGTTCCATTGAAGCCGCTACATTCTGCACTCTGGATTCCTCACTTGCGCCGTGCGCATGGTCGTGACGCGATGTCGGGCGTGGAAATGATGACACTTCGACGGGGTCGGCGATCTCCATGACGGCTTCGACGCTGGTCGTGGGCGCGAGCGGGGCCGTGGGCAGCGCGTTGCTGCGTGGACTGGGCGCGCGCGGTGCAGCGACCATTGCATGGTCCCGCCGCCGCAGGGAAGGGGAAGGCGCGACATGGGAGCGCCGCGAGCTGTTCGCCGACACATTGCCGCAAGTCGAGTCGATCTTCTCCGCGGGACCGATCGATGGCCTCGTCACCGCGCTGTCGCGATCGACGCTGTGCAGGCCGCGACGGGTGGTGGCCTTGTCATCGAGCAGCGCCACATTCAAGCGGGACTCGGCGGACCCGAACGAGCGGAAGCTCGCGGAGAGACTCGCGACGAGCGAGGCATCGTTGGCTCGGCATTGCCGGTCGACCGGCGCGCTTTGCGTGATCCTGAGGCCGACGCTGATCTACGGCGGCGACGATGTCGCGCACTTCGGTGCCGTGGTGGCACACGCCCAACGCCTCGGGTTCGTTGTGCTGCCACGCGATGCGCGAGGAATGCGCATGCCGATCCACGCCGATGATCTGGCCGCGACCATGCTCAATGCGCTTGACAACTTCGAAGCGGATGGCGTGTTCGCCGTGGGCGGTGGGGAGACACTCGCCTACGACCTCATGCTGGAACGCGTGTTGCGATCGCGCGGCCTGCCGGCGCGGCTGCTGCGGGTTCCCGGCGTGATGTTTCGTGTCGCGCTCGGTGGCGCGCATCGGGTCGGCGCCCTGCGGGGTCTGACTCCGGCGATCGTGGCGCGCATGGGCGCAGATCTTGTGGTGGACGATGCAGACGCGCGTCGCGTTCTTCGCCATGCGCCGGGACCGTTCCGTCCCGGGCAACCTTGAACCGTGCGCCGCTCACACCGTGCAGGAGCGAGCTACCCGTCCGGGCCGCCGTCGGCTGCGCCCGCGCCCACGATTCGTTCGATCAGATAGAGCGGACGTTGCTTGCTCTCCGCGTAAAGCCGGCCCAGGTATTCGCCGATGAGTCCCAGCGCGATGAGCTGTACACCGCCCAGCATCAGCATTACCGCCATCATCGACGGGTAGCCGCGTACCGGCTCCCCCCAGAGCAGGGTCTTGGCGATCGTCCAGGCGCCGTACCCGAATGCGAGCAATGCCGTGACGAATCCGATGTACGTCGCGGCGCGCAGCGGCATCGTCGAAAACGAAGTCACGCCTTCGAGCGCGAAATTCCACAAGCGCCAGTAGTTGAATTTGGAATGGCCCGCCGCACGCGGGTCGCGGTCGTACTCGACTCCGATCTGGCGAAACCCGACCCAAGTGAAGAGTCCCTTCATGAAACGATGGCGCTCGCGCAGTTGCCGCAACGCCAGCACGGCGCGCCGACTGAGCAGGCGGAAGTCGCCGGTGTCGCGCGGCAACGGCGTCGCGGAGAGCCGCGACATGAGGCGATAGAAGGCATGCGCCGTGGTGCGCTTGAGCCAGGATTCACCGGCTCGCGAACGGCGTACTCCATAGACCATGTCGTGGCCTTCCCGGTATCGCGCCACGAGTTCCTCGATGAGTTCAGGCGGATCCTGCAGATCGGCGTCCAGCACGACCACCGCGGCCGCGTCCGCGTGATCCAGTGCCGCGGTCAGAGCCAGTTCCTTGCCGAAGTTCCGAGCAAGTCGCATGGCCGTGACACGCGAGTCGCCGTCGACCAGCGCTTCGAGGGCCACGAACGTGCCGTCGGTCGAACCATCGTCGACGTAGAGAATCCGCCACGACATCCCGAGCTTGTCGAGCGCACCGACCAGGCGCGGGTGCAACAAGGGCAGGGCATCGGCTTCGTTGAAGCACGGAACCACGGCGCACAGGTCGGGCAGCGAGGTCACGATGGGTATCGCGTGTTGTGAACTCAAAGCGTCTCCGTGTTGCGCTGCAACATGCTGATGGTTTCTTAAAATTTTGTGAGGAAAGCGTTGCGGCTGCGTGATGCGTCTGCCTATGATACCGGCCTCCTCAACGCCGACTGTTCGGCGATTCCCGTGCTCGCATTCCTGAGTGACCACAGGGCCGACACCATCGATCGGGTGGTGGGCGCCGTCAAGGAATTCCGCGAGGCCAACACCGAGTACCGCGAGGACTTCGCCAGGACCCGCGATGCAGCGGTGAAGAAAGCCGCCGAGGCGGGCGCGGATTATCGAAGCGACGCCGTGAACTTCAGACTCGCCACCGGCAACGTGGGTGTGCTGGCCGCGATCAACGACACCGTGCGCGAAGTCGAGCACTGGATCCTGTGGCTGCTCTACGCCGCCGTGTTCCTCATGTGCCTCGTCAGCTTCCGCAGTCCCCTCGCCGCCGTCTGCATCGTGTTGCCTCTGGTCCTGGTCACCGAACTCGGGCACGCGCTGATGGTGCAGCTCGGCATCGGCATGAAGGTCAACACGCTGACGGTGGTGGCGCTGGGCGTCGGCATCGGCGTGGACTACGCGATCTACATCTTCGCGCGGATGAGCGAATCGATGAAGCAGGGACGCACGCTGTCGGAGAGCTACTTCATCGCGCGCAAGACCACCGGCATCGCCATTTTCTACACGGCGCTGACGCTGGCGGCGGGTGTGGCCACGTGGAATTTCTCGGCGCTCAAGTTCCAGGCGGACATGGGCCTCATGCTGACCTTCATGTTCGTGGTCAACATGCTGGCCGCGATCATCTTCCTCCCGGCCCTGGCCCGATGGCTGCTCCGGCCCCGCGAAAACGACCGGTTCGTGCCACAACTGTAGCGTCCCGGGTGGGATTCGCCCTTTTCCTCAGCATTCGCGGCGTGCTACCTTCACTAGTTACTACGGGGTCATGGGGTGGGCGATGCGAATTCATATATTGGCCGGATTGTTCCTGGCGGTGGGGTCGGTAGCGGTTCAAGGACAGGGCCTGGGCGATACGGTCGCATTTGCCACCGGGATTTCTCCTGGGGAGCAGACTCCTGCGGGCGGCGCCTGCGCGACTGCAACGACCATCTACAACACGACGCACTCCGCCAACACGGGCGTTGAGATCACTTCTGCTGCGAACGGTCCCGCTACCTGCATGGGCGACAAGATCGTGCTGGCGGCCGGTCCACGCGCGCTCTGCGACATTCAGATCGAAGTTTTCAACTTCGATTCTGCGGCGCCATTCCAGCTCACCATGGAGCTGTTCACGGACTGCACGACCAGTGGTGCGACCGGACCCTGCGGCTCTGGAACGGGGGTGCTCATCCCGGGTTCCACGCGCACGATCACCGTCACGCCCACGGTTCCGGTCCGAACACTTTTCCCGGTCACCTTCGACTACAGCGGCGTGGATCTGACGAGCGAAGCCGACAACACCATCACCGTCAAGCTCAACGCCAGCCGCCCCGATGTGTTCTGGCGCTTCAACGAAGTGCCGGTCATCGGCACGCTTCCCCCCGGTGAGCCGGCGACCAGCTTCGTCGAGCGTTGCGGCAGTATCCAAGCCAACAATGGCTGCTCTCGGGCGTTCGGCCCCCCCCCCGGCGCCCCTGCCCCAAACAACAATTTTGCGATCCGTATCCGTGGCGTGGTTCCACCCGCTGCGGCCGATCTCGCCTTGACTCAGTCCAACAATGCCGCGGGTAACGCACTGCTGGTCGGCAACACCTTCCAGAAGACGTTGACGGTGACAAACAATGGCCCGGGCGCCGCGAGCGCGATCACCGTCACTGACACGCTGCCGGCGCAGCTGACGTTCGTCAGCAGCAACTGCGGTGCAACGGCGGTCGGCCAAGTCGTCACCTACACGATCCCCACGTTGGCGAACGGCGCCACCAACAGCTGTGTACTCACGGTGCGCATCGCTGCGCCGGGCACGATAGTGAACACTGCCGCGATCACTTCGTCGACTCCGGCCGATCCGACGCCTGCCAACAACACCACGACGGCGCAGATCGGGCCGAGCGGTGGCGGCATCGCCCAAACCCCGGTACCCGCCCTGGATCGCAACACGGTGCTGGTGCTGCTCGGTCTGGTCTCGGCGCTGGGCCTGCTGGCGCTGCGTCAACGCCAGGCCTGAGTCCCGGCAATTCGGTGGTGGTAGTGCCGACTTGATTCACCGCAACGCCCGCCTTGTGCGGGCGTTGTCGGTTCAGGGCCCCGGATTTTTTTACCGCCCTAGGTCGTGAGTACCGGGGTGCGCCGACGCGCCATTGCCCGCAGTGCGACGACCAGAACTCCGCCGAGCACCATCGCACCCCCGACCATCAGGTTCGGACCCGGTTTGTCGCCCCATACCAGGATGCCGAGCGTCACTGCGACCACTGGCGCCAGCAGCAGGTAAGGCGTCACTTCGGATACCGGATGCCTCTGCACGAGGAAATACAACAACCCGTGCCCGACCAGCGACGCGATGAATGCGGTGTAGGCGACGCCGGCCCATTCCTGCCAACCCGCAGTGGCGATGGCGTTCCAGTGGCCGGATTCCAGCGCGAAGGTGATGACCAGCAACACCGGGATCCCGATGAGTGCGGTCCACCCTTGCATCTCGAGCATGCCGATGCCCTTGATGCCACGCATGAGGATCGTGCCGATCGCAAGGGCGAGGGCGGCCGTCAGCGTCATGCCGAGCGCGTCGAGCGCATCGAGCACGAGGGGATCGAACCCCAGCACCACAATCCCTGCGAACGCGAGCGCAATCCCCAGTGCGGTGCGCCATCCGATGCGTTCGCCCAACCACCACACGGCGAGCAACGTGCTCATCGGGATGTAGCACTGCAGCGCAATCGCCGTCGATGAGATGTCGCCCGCGCGCTTGAGCGCCCAGAAGTTGAGGCCGAAGTGCAACGCGCCGTTGAGCACCGCAACCGCGATCAGCCGCGCGCGCTGGCCGCGCGCAACCGGGCGCAGGAACGGAAACAGCACGAGCAGCAAGAGCACCAGGCGCAGGGTCGTGAACAGGTACGGCGGGAAGTGCTGCAGGGCGTACGCGGACGCAAGGAAGTTGCCTCCCCACGCAAGGCAGATCAGCAGCACCAAAGCGAAATGGGAGAGCGGCATCAGTGCGTCGGCTCACTTCTGCCCTCGGGGCGAAAGCGTGCTGCTCGCGATCCATCGGAGTCGCCCATGGCCTCTGTGCCAGCTCGGCCCCTCACCCCTACCCACACCCCGGCCTTCGCGCATAGCGCTCAGGCGTTCATCGTCGCGCGGACCAGTGGTCCGCAAGCGCTCCGCTTCACCCCGTTGGGAGAGGGGTTCACGCTGGCGCGCGCCGGGTGCAGGCAAGCAAAAGGATCGGATTCAAATGGCAATGCCGAATTTACGCAACGCCTTTTGCGCCAGCCACGCAGGGCCGATCAGCAGATACGTGATGTCGGTCAGGAATGAGGGGCGTCTCCCCTCGATTTCGTGGCCGATGAATTGCCCAATCCACGCCACCGCGAACACGAAGCCCGCGGCGATGAGCAATGCGCGGGGGCCGATCGCCCCAAGCAACAGGTGGCAACTCAGGCCGAACAGCGCAAAGACCGCGAGCATGGTCAGACCGATCGCGCGCGATTGCCGCCAGTACCACACCCAGGCAACGAAGGTGACCGCGAAAGCCCAGAGTCCCGGGCGACCGATCACGGCCGGCACCGGGATCGTCCAAAGCGCCGCCATCACGGACCAGACGATCGGCGGCACGCAGAGCCAATGAATCAAGCGATTGGTCGGATGCTGGTGGTCGTGCGAATAGTTGCCCAGCAACCGGTGGATCCGCCGCACGCCACCGCGAGACGTGCCGTCCGACTCGTCCCGGCCTTGTACCGGCGTAGCGTTGGCGCTCATGACCACTCCCGACTCGATCAGGAGCGAGAGTGTACGCCGGCCGGCGCGGTGCACTCTGGGTCATCGTGTTCGCTGGGTCTTTCGACCGGCAGCCGTTGGCCGGCCGGCACAGGCCGTTGCTCCGCAACCAGATGCGCCACCGTCGACCATCTGCGAAACTAGCCGTTGCCGAACTATCGGCGGCCAACGCGGTCGCTGTTATCCAGTCGCGCCGCGACTCCGTTCTCCCGAGGATTGTCCGATGTCGAAAACCCGCATGGGGGCCCTGAGCGGTCTCGCTTCGATCGCTTTTGTCGCCAGCTTGCCGCTTGCGGCGGCCAACACGCCCGAAACCAATGCGCGTGCCGCGATCAAGGCCATCGCACCGACCATGGTCGTGGAGTCGGTCGCGCCCGCCGCAATGCCCGGATACCAGGAAGTTCTGGTGAACGGACAAGTCGTTTACGTCAGCAATGACGGTCGTTATCTCGTGCAGGGCAGCGTGCTCGACATGAGGACGAAAACCGACCTCACGGAGGCACGCAAGGTCAAGGCGCGCCAGGTCGCGCTCGCGAAGATCCCGGCCAGCCAGCGCATTTCCTTCCCCGCCAAGAACGAGAAGTACAAGGTCACGGTCTTCACCGACATCGACTGCGGCTGGTGCCGCAAGATGCACCAGCAGATGGCGGACTACAACAATGCCGGAATCACGGTCGATTACCTGTTCTTCCCGCGCGCGGGATTGCAGGGCGAGGCGTATACGCAGGCCGTGGCGGTGTGGTGCTCGAAGGACAAGCGCGCGGCGCTGACGCAGGCCAAGGGTGGCCAGAAACTGACGGGCCCGACAACCTGCAAGAATCCGGTGGCCGACCAGTTCAACCTCGGCATGCGCCTGGGCGTCACTGGCACGCCTTCGATCTACGCGAGCAACGGCGTCGACATGCGCGGCTACAAGCCACCGCAGGAAATGGCCACAGCACTGGCCGCGATGCAGGCACCGGCCAAGCCGGCGGCGGGCGGCTCCCGATAAGAAAGAGCAGCCTCGCAATGATCTGAGGCGCGCGTCATTTTGCTCGTCATCCCCGCGAAAGCGGGGATCCAGCGCCTCACGTGCAATAGCAAATTCACTGGATTCCCGCTTTCGCGGGAATGACGAGGGGAGGGGCCGGTAGAATGCGCGCGCTTACCACGGCGCCGACCGCATGATGCTGTTGCTGGGGCACGACGCCCTCTCCGAATTTCGATTGCGTCGCATCAACGACGCGCTGCTCGGCATGTCTGCCGCGTGCAGCGTTCGACGCGTGCGCTGGATTTACCTGGTCGCCCCGGCGACAGGCGAAGCCGTCGATGTGGCGCGGCTCGCCCCTATCCTCCAGGCGGACGCGACTCTGCTCGGTGACCCCGTGGGCGACTCGCGCTTCACTTCCGAAGCGCGAACGTCGCTGGCCTGGGTCGTGCCCCGTCTCGGAACGCGCTCGCCCTGGTCGAGCAAGTCGACCGACCTCCTGCGCGCCTGCGGCCAATCGGTCGCACGTGTCGAACGCGGGCAATTACTCCAGTTGGAAGGCGACGTGCCGCGGGCCGAGTCTTCGGCGGGTCGCATCCTGCACGATCCCATGACCCAGTCCCTGCTCCGCGACTTCGGGGGATTGTCTGGCGTATTCAGTGCCGGCCAAGCGGTGTCGTTGACGCGCATACCGCTCGGCGACCATCCGCTGGCCAGTCTCGCCGACGCCGATGCGCGTCTCGGGCTCGCGCTCTCGCAGGAAGAGATTGGATATCTCTCCAGACGCTATGCCGATCTCGGACGCGATCCGACCGACGCCGAACTCATGATGTTCGCGCAGGCGAACTCGGAACATTGCCGCCACAAGGTATTCAACGCAGAATGGCAACTGGACGGCGTGGTCCAGTCCCACTCGCTGTTTGCAATGATCAAGAACACGCACGCGGTGACACCACTCCACACCCTCAGTGCTTATCACGACAATGCGGCGGTCATCGAGGGCAGCCTCGCGCAGGCGCTGAGCGCGGATCCCCTCACGCATCTGTTTCGCGCTCAGGAAGCGCAGCTCGACTACGCCATCAAGGTCGAGACGCACAACCATCCAACCGCAATTGCACCGTTTCCCGGCGCGGCCACCGGCGCAGGGGGAGAGATCCGCGACGAGGGCGCGACCGGACGCGGCGGAAAACCGAAAGCGGGATTGACCGGCTTCGCAACCTCGCACCTGCGCATTCCCGGTCTCGCACGACCCTGGGAGCCGGCGCGCGCACTCTCATCTCGACTCGCATCGGCGTTCGAGATCATGCGCGATGGGCCGATCGGCGCCGCGGCATTCAACAACGAGTTCGGGCGCCCCGCCGTGTGCGGGTATTTCCGCACGTTTGAACAAGCCGACGACGGCGACAAGGTGACGCGCGGTTACGACAAGCCGATCATGCTGGCGGGTGGCATCGGCAACGTGCGTCGCGAGCACGTCGCAAAACTCGGCCTTCGCGCCGGCGATGCGATCGTGGTGCTCGGCGGGCCGGCAATGCTGATCGGACTCGGCGGCGGAGCGGCGTCGTCCCTCACTGGTGGCAGCGCTGCGACCGAGATCGACTTCGCGTCCGTGCAGCGCGACAACCCGGAAATGCAGCGACGCTGCCAGGAAGTCATCGACCGCTGCATGGCATTGGGAGCGGCCAATCCCATCGCGAGCATCCACGACGTCGGTGCGGGCGGACTGTCCAACGCGATACCCGAAATCCTCCATGACTCGGGGCTCGGCGGTCGCATCGAACTGCGCGCGATCGCCAGCGACGATCCGGCGCTGTCGCCGATGCAGCTCTGGTGCAACGAGGCACAGGAACGCTACGTCATCGGGGTCGCGCCTGCAGACCTGGCGCGCCTCGAGTCGCTGTGCCAGCGCGAACGCTGTCCATACGCAGTCGTCGGACACGCCGACGGCGACGGCCTGCTCGAAGTAACCGACTCGCTGCTCGGTTCCGCTGCGGTGTCGATGCCGATGGACCTGCTGTTCGGCAGCGCGCCAAGAATGCAGCGGCAGGTAACGCGGACCGCGCAGGTTGCGCGCACGCGTGACACCGAGCTGCGGTCTGCAGACCTCGCCACCGTATTGATGCGCGTGCTGAGGCATCCGGCCGTCGCGCACAAGGGGTTTCTCGTCACGATTGGCGACCGCACGGTGGGTGGGCTCGTTGCACGGGACCAGATGGTGGGTCCGTGGCAAGTGCCGGTCGCCGACCATGCGTTGACCCTCGTCGACTTCGACGGCAACCAGGGCGAGGCGATGGCCATCGGGGAGCGCACGCCTGTCGCGCTCGACGATGCAGCTGCGGCTGCCCGGCTTGCCGTCGCCGAGGCCATCACCAACCTGCTCGGCGCCCCGATCGATTCGCTCGCCGAAATCAAGTTGTCCGCCAACTGGATGGCGGCGGTGGGGCATCCCGGCGAGGAACTCAAACTATTCGACGCGGTGCGCACGGTGGGGCTCGAACTCTGTCCCGCGCTCGGTGTGTCGATTCCCGTGGGCAAGGATTCGCTGTCCATGGCGACCCGCTTCACTGCGCCGAATGGAATCGAACACCGTTGCGCATCGCCACTCTCGCTCGTCGTGACTGCATTCGCCCGCGTGGGCGACGTCGAGGACGCGCTCACGCCAGAACTGCGCATGGACCGTGGCGAAACATCGCTGTTGTGGATCGATCTGGGCGCGGGCCAGGGTCGTCTGGGTCGTTCGATCGCAGCGCAGGTCATGCAGATCGACGGGGGAAGCTGCGCCGATCTCGATCGGGCGGAGTCGCTGCGCGCATTGTTCGAGGCGGTGCGCGAACTCAAGGGCGACGGCAAGATACTTGCGCTGCACGATGTGAGCGACGGTGGCGTCGCGGTCGCCGCGCTCGAAATGGCGTTCGCCGCGCGCGCGGGCCTCGACATCGACCTGTCGCAAAGTCAGGCGATGGATGCGACGGGAACCTTGTTTGGCGAGGAGCCAGGTGTGTTGCTGCAGGTATCGGCAGCGGATCTCGCGCACGTGGGAGCCGTCCTGGACACGCACGGCCTGACCGGACTGCACAGCCCGATCGCGAGGGTGCGCGCAGGCGATCGCATCCGCATCGCCGGAGCGGATCGGGTGCTCGGGGATTTCGAGCGCAGCGATCTGTTCGCGGCGTGGCACGAGACGTCGCACGCCATGCAGCATCTGCGTGACGATCCCGGGTGCGCCGCCGACGAGCGCGCCAGCATGCTGGACGGCAGCGATCCCGGACTCCTGCCTTTGGTTTCCTTCGATCTCGATGAAGACATCGCCGCGCCCTTCATCGCGCGCGGGGCGCGACCCCGCGTCGCGATTCTGCGCGAGCAGGGCGTCAACGGCCAGATCGAGATGGCGGCCGCATTCATGAGGGCCGGATTCGAGGCCCATGACGTGCACATGACCGATCTTGCGAGCGGCCGTCAGACGCTCAAGGGTTTCGCGGGCCTGGCGGCCTGCGGCGGCTTCTCATGGGGCGACGTTCTCGGCGCGGGACGCGGGTGGGCGACTGCCATTCGCGACCAGCCGCGGGTGGCCGCGCAGTTTGCTGCGTTCTTCGCGGATCCGGGGACTTTCGCGCTCGGCGTGTGCAACGGGTGCCAGATGTTCGCGGAACTCGGCGATCTGGTGCCGGGCTCGACGCATTGGCCGCGCTTCCTGCGCAATCGCTCCGAACAGTTCGAAGCGCGCTTGTCGCTGCTCGAGATCGTCGATTCCCCTTCGGTCCTGCTGCGAGGCATGGCGGGATCGCGCCTGCCGGTGGCCGTCGCTCACGGCGAAGGCAGGGCCGAATTCGCGAGTGCGGAAGCCGCCGCGCTGGTCCGGACCTGCGTTCGTTACATCGACAACCACGGCGCCCCTGCCACGCGCTATCCCTCGAACCCCAACGGATCACCGCTTGGCGTCACGGGCTTTTGCAACGACGATGGGCGGGTGACCATCCTCATGCCCCATCCCGAACGCGTGTTCCGCTCGGTGCAACTGTCGTGGCGGCCGCGCGACTGGCACGGCGATTCGCCGTGGATGCGCATGTTCCGCAATGCGCGCGCCTGGGTCGGATGATGGCCGCCGGCGTCAATACCATCGAGGTCGACGGCGTCGCCGAGGAGGTGTCGCTCAAGGCCTTCCTGTTGCAGGCGGTCCTGTGGCTGCCGCTCGCGTTCTTCCTGTGGTTCGTGCTGCGCACCGTGGCGGTGTTCCCCGTGGTGCGACTGGTGTCGGCGGTACTAACCGGCTGGTTGCCCGATATCTTCGCGGGTGCGAGTCAGAACTTCCACACGATCGATGTCGATACGCTGCTGCCGGTTCCTGGCCAGTTCGACGCCGAGGGCCGGCAGGGCCTCATGACCCTGACCTCGAACGCACTGCAGTATGCGTACGGCATGCCGGTGCTGATCGGCCTGGTGATGGCGACGCCGATGACGTGGACACGTACCTTCGTGCAGCTCGCGATCGGTTTCGCGGTGCTGATTCCGATGCAGGCCTTCGGTGTGGGCACCGAACTGCTCAAGATAATCGCGTTCGAGACGGGTCCCGACGGCGCGGCCGCACTCGCGCGCAACGGCGTGTCGCCCACCGCGCTGGCGCTGGCCTATCAGTTTGGATACTTGATCCTGCCGGCGCTCACGCCGATCGTCCTTTGGATACTCATGAATCGTCCTTTCATCGAGGCGCTGCGGATTCCGCCGGGCGATGCGGAACCGCGGGCGTTGGCGCGGGTCGATTACCACGCACTTCCGGAATCTCCACGCGATGAATGACGCGACGCTGCTCGATACGGCACCCGAACTCGAAACGCTGAGCGAGCTCGAGCAGCGCATCTGCGCAGGCCTGACCACGCGAGGTCGACTTCGCGAAGCCGACCTGACGCGCGCTCGCCGGCTGTACGCCGAAAATCCGGAGGGCGGATTCATCGCCTTCATGACGCGGTTGGGGCTGCTCTCCGAGCGCGATGCTGCCGAGGGTGTTGCCGAAGTTCTGCAGTTGCCGTTGGTGTCGAGCAAGGAATTTCCGGATGCGCCGCCCGCGGGTGTCAACGTGTCGACGCGGTTTCTGAAGCAGTACCACGTGGTGCCGATCGCCGAGAGCGACGACGAAGTAACGTTGCTCGTTGCAGATCCGCAGGATCGATTCGCAGTCGAGGCCTTCGGTCTTGCGGTCGAACGCGCCGTCTCCGTCAGGGTCGGGCTCCGCTCCGAGATCGACGATCTGATCGAGCGCTTCTACGGCGCGGGACGCAGCGCGATGGGCACCATCGTCGAAAGCGTTGGCGACGAAACCGGGCGCGACGAGGACGATGTCGAACACCTGCGCGACCTCGCGTCCGAAGCGCCAGTCATCCGGCTCGTCAACCTCGTGATCCAGCGCGCGGTGGAAGCGCGTGCATCCGACATCCACATCGAGCCGTTCGAATCGCGCCTCAAGGTGCGCTACCGCATCGACGGCGTGCTCGAGGAAGTGGAGTCACCGCCGGTCAACCTGACCGCGGCGGTGATCTCGCGCGTGAAGATCATGGCCAAGCTCAATATTGCCGAGCGCCGCCTGCCGCAGGATGGCCGCATCATGCTGCGCGTGCAGGGCAAGGAGCTCGATTTGCGCGTGTCCACCGTGCCGACCGCGCACGGCGAGTCCGTGGTCATGCGAATACTCGATCGCGAGACGATCGTGTTCGACTTCAAGAAGCTCGGCTTCACCGACCAGTTCCTGCCGCAGTTCATCAAGGTGCTCGAACAACCGCACGGCATCCTGCTGGTGACCGGGCCGACCGGCTCGGGCAAGACGACCACGCTCTACACCGCGCTGTCGCAGCTCAACACGCCCGACGTCAAGATCATCACCGTCGAGGATCCCGTCGAATACCAGCTCGAGGGTGTCAACCAGATCCAGGCGAAGCCGCAGATCGGGCTCGACTTCGCGCACGCGCTGCGTTCCATCGTGCGCCAGGACCCGGACATCATCATGATCGGCGAGATGCGCGACCTCGAGACCGCGCGCATCGCGATCCAGTCGGCTCTGACCGGCCACCTCGTGCTTTCGACGCTGCACACGAACAATGCGGCAGGCGGCATCACCCGCATGCTCGACATGGGCGTCGAGGACTACATGCTGACCTCGACGGTCAACGGCATCCTCGCGCAGCGACTGGTGCGCATGATCGAGCCGACCCACGCGGAAAAGTACGAGCCGTTACCGGAAGTGATCGCGGAGTTCGGCTTGCGCCGGTTCCAGCCCGAAGGCACGATTTATCTGTATCGCCCGAAGCCCTCACCGCTGACGCCGACGGGTTATCTCGGACGCACCACCATCATGGAATTCCTGGTGATGAACGACGTCATGCGGCGCCTGGTCATGCAGCACGCGGGCATGGGCGAGCTCGAGAACGCAGCGCGCGAACAGGGCATGCGCACCATGTACGAGGATGGGCTGGTCAAGGCCATGGCCGGTGTCACCACCATCGAGGAAGTGATGCGGGTGACGCAGGAAACCTGAGTTCTTGCCCTCTCCCCGCTGGCGGGGAGAGGGCGGATGAGGGGCGCTCTTCTTCCCTCTCCCACCGGGAGAGGGACCGATGGAGCGGGTCCGAGCTTGCGCAGGTCACGTTGGTTCCGTTGCAAGTCTTGCACCGCGCAAGATCGTACCCTCTCCCCAACCCCTCCCCCGGAGGGGGAGGGGCTCAAGAGCTCCAAAACATCTAGA
>Ga0183260_10000666_pt1 | contig 29185 bp, 32 predicted proteins | sample AntDrymUQ4972206_2_FD_129768 | JGI IMG/M metagenome (GOLD analysis project Ga0183260, IMG submission 129768) | Polar desert sand microbial communities from Dry Valleys, Antarctica - metaG UQ497 (22.06) (version 2) (version 2) | ecosystem: Environmental > Terrestrial > Soil > Desert | place...
ACCTGCCGCCGTGACGCGCCGAGCGTCCGCAGCGTCGCGAACTCGCGCGTCCGCTGCGCGACGGTGATCGAGAGCGTGTTGAAGATGACGAACGACCCCACGAGGAGCGCGATTCCGGCGAAAGCCAGCAGGAAGTAGCGAATGAAGGTCGTGAAGGTGGCAATGTCGTCCTGGTCGTCCTGTGCCTCCTCCGCACCCGTCTTCACCTGCGCGTCCTTGGGGAGCAGCGGCTGGATCGCGCCGATTAGCTGCTCGGGCGTGGTTCCCTCCGTACCCGCGATCGAGATGGCGTCGAACTTCCCTGCGCGGTCGAAGAGCGCCTGCGCGGTCGAGACGTCGAAGATCGCGAAGGTGGCGGTCCCGAGCGACTTGACGTCGCCGTACTGGGCGATCCCGACGACCTCGAAGTCCTGCTTCGGCCGGAGCGTCGAGATCTCGATCGACTCGCCCACGACGAAGTCCTCGCGATCGGCCGTACCGGCGTCGACGACGACCTCGCCGTCACCCGACGGCCAGCGGCCCTCGAGGAGATTGAGGGGATTGAAGCGGGAGAGCTCGGGCGCGGTGTCGAGGCCGAACCCGAAGCTCGGCGCGCCGTTCGTGTTGAGCGCCTTACCGTTGTCTCCGATGATCTTCGTGTTGGACTCGTCGTAGATCCCGCCCATCGCGATCTCGACGGAGTCGGCCCCCCGGATGTCCTCGAGCAGCGAGGCGTCGATCGGCGGCACGGGTGGCGACTCGAAGTCGACCGAGATGTCCGCCGCCTTCCCGCTGACGACGACGTCCGTTCCGGCGTACGAGTCCGCGAAGATGCTCGAGAACGCCCTGTCGATCGTGTCCGTGAGGACGTAGGTGCCGCTGATCATCGCGACGCCGAGCACGATCGCCAGCGCGGTCAGGACAGTGCGAAACTTGCGGCCGAGCAGGCTCTTGAGCGCGAAGCGGGTCATACCCTCGCGATTTCGTCCATCGTCTCCGAGATCTCGCTCTGCGTCGCCCCCTGGAGCTCCTTCACGATCAGCCCGTCGGCGAGATAGAGGACGCGGTCGGCGATCGCCGCGGCGCGGGACTCGTGCGTGACCATCACGATCGTCTGGCCGAGCTCCTCGACCGAGTGGCGCAGGAGCTCCAGGATCTCGGCGCCCGTCGACGAGTCGAGGTTGCCCGTGGGCTCGTCGGCGAAGACGACGTCGGGACGCGAGACGAGCGCGCGCGCGATCGCGACGCGCTGCTGCTGACCGCCCGAGAGCTCGGACGGGCGATGTGAGAGCCGATCCCCGAGACCGACGGACGAGATCAGCTCGTCGAAGTAGCCGGCCTCCGGCTTCTCGCCGGCGATCGCGACCGGCAGCGTGATGTTCTCCTCGGCGGTGAGCATCGGCAGGAGGTTGAAGAACTGGAAGACGAAGCCGATGTGACGCCGCCTGAGCTTCGTCAGGTCGGAGTCCTTGAGCGTCGTGATCTCGGTCCCGGCAATTGTGACCGAGCCGGAGGTGGGGGTGTCGAGCCCCGCCATGATGTGCATCAGGGTCGACTTGCCTGAGCCCGACGGCCCCATCACGGCGGTCAGCCGGCCGCGCGGTACCTCGACCGAGACGCCGCGGAGCGCGTCGACCGCAGTCTCCCCCTCTCCGTAGCGCCGCGTCACGTCCCGCGCGACGACGACGGTTCCGTTCTCCGCACTCATCGGGTCTCCTCACTCTCGGTTCCCACGCCCCCACCCTGCCCGCGCGCGCGCAAATCGGTGCGGCTAACCCTACTTCTGAACCTGGTGAAGTAGTGGCTAGCCGAGCATGCGGCGCTGTGCCTCGGCCAGAACCGTGCCGAGGATCCCGACGATCTCGTCCATCTCGCGCTCCGTGGCGACGAGCGGTGGCGAGATCTGCACGACGGGATCGCCGCGGTCGTCCGCGCGGCAGATCAGGCCCGCGTCGAAGAACGCGTGCGACAGGTAGCCGCGCAGGAGCTCCTCGCACTCCTCGGAGGAGAACGTCTCCTTCGTCTCGGAGTCCTTGACGAGCTCGAGCGCGTAGAAGAACCCGGCACCTCGAACATCGCCGACGATCTCGAGCTCGAGGAGAGTCTCGAGCTTCGCGCGGAAGGCGCCCTCCTCCGCGCGCACGTGCTCGACGATCCCCTCGCGCTTCATGATCTCGATGTTCTTGAGCGCGACCGCGCATTGCACCGGGTGACCGCCGAACGTGATCCCGTGCGTGTACATCGAGCCTTCCTCGAGGAACGGGGCGGCCACCTCGTCCGACAGGATGACGGCGCCGATCGCGGCGTAGGAGGAGGAGAGGCCCTTCGCCGAGGTGATCAGGTCGGGCCGGATGTCGTACCGCTCGGAGGCGAACCACGCCCCGATCCGCCCGAAGCCGGTGATCACCTCGTCGGCCGAGAGCAGGATGTCGTACCGGTCGCAGAGCTCGCGCACGCCGCGCCAGTAGCCGGTGGGGGCGACGAAGGAGCCGCCCGAGTTCTGCACCGGCTCCATGTGGACGAGGCAGACGGTCTCTGGCCCCATCGACTCGATCGTCCGCTCGAGCTCGGCCAGGAGGTCGGCCGTGAACTCCTCCTCGGTCTCTCCGTCGGGCCTGCGGTAGCGGTTCGTGTTCCTGACGTTCCGCACCTCGGGAAGGAGCGGCTCGAAGGGGACGCGGATCGCCGGGATCCCCGTCAGCGAGAGCGCCCCGAGCGTCGTCCCGTGGTATGCGGTGTGCCTGGTGATCGCCTTGTAGCGACGGGTGGGCGTTCGCAGGTTCGCGAAGATCGCGTCGTGGCGACGTTCCGGCGACGAGCCGACGTGCTCGCGGAGCCGCTTGTCGCCGCGCACGAGGTAGTACTGCCGCGCGAGCTTCCAGGCGGACTCGACCGCTTCGGAGCCGCCGGAGACGAAGAAGACGCGGTTCAGATCGCCTGGCGCGAGCGAGGCCACCTCGGCCGCGAGCTCGACCGCGCGCGGGTGCGCGTACGTCCAGTTCGTGTAGAAGGGCAGCTCGCGCATCTGCTCGAGCGCGGCCTGGCCGATCTCCTCGCCGAAGCCGTAGCCGATGTTGACGGAGAAGAGCCCCGCGAGCGCGTCGAGGTAGCGCTTGCCGTTTGCGTCCTCGAGGTAGCAGCCGTCGCCCCGCACGATCATCGGCACGTCGGCGCCGCGATAGCCACCCATGCGGGTGAAGTGCATCCAGAGGTGATCCCGGGCGAGCTGCTGGAGATCGGCGGTCTTGGTCATGTGCGACTCACCCCGGTCCCCGCGCCGGGCTCGACGGCCTCGAACGCACGCCGCCCAAAGAAGCGCTCGTTGCCCGCGAGCCGCCAGGCGACCAGCAGGACAGCTCCGAGCAGGAAGAATCCGAGCGCGATCGCGAGCGGCACGCCCATCCCGAGCACCGACTGGCCGGAGTAGGAGTTCTCGACGTCGGCGAGGTCGATCGTCGCCTTCACGAAGAGGTACGCGAGGATCGCGGCGCCGGTGAGCGGCGCGATCCCGATGAAGATGAGGTTCTTCACGGAGCGACGGAGCTCGTCGAGGTTCCGCGCCGCGCCGGCGAAGAAGCGCAGGTTGTCGGACATCACCGGCGGCTCGTCGACGGCCACCCACCACGGCTTGCCGACGTTCAGCGACTCGAGTCGTGCGAGCTCCTCGGCGTTCTCGTCCATCACGTCCGCGAGCTTCAGCAGCAGCTCCATCCGATCCTTCGGGGTCTTCCAGCGCCACGTCTCCCACGCCTGCTCGGCAGCGGCGACCGCGCGGTCGACGTCCTCTACACCCGACTTCGGCACCTCGGCGATCGTCTCGCCCGTCGCCGGGTTCAGGACCTCCATCGTCTCGCCGGAGAGGGCGTCGACGAACGCGCCGTCGACGAACATCTTCTGCTGGCCAACCGCAACGCTCATCGGCTTCCCTCCGGAATGTCGTACAACCCCGGGGACTATGTCACGAGCAACCGGGCAGACCCGCGCGATGCGCGTCCTCGTGGTCGGCACGGGCGGTGTCGGCTCCGCGTTCGCGGGCATCGCCCGGCAGCGCTCGTTCCTCAACCACTGCGCGCTCGCAGACTACGACCTCGCGCGTCCCGCCGCGGTCGTCGACTCGCTCGACGACGGGCGCTTCTCCGCGCATCGAATTGAGGCGTCCAGTCGGGAGAGCGTGCTCGAGCTGATCCGTGAGACGCAGCCCGACGCAGTGCTCAACTCCGTCGATCCGCAGTTCAACGAGCCGATCTTCGACGCCTGCTTCGAGGCGGGCGTGACCTACCTCGACATGGCGATGACGCTGTCGGAACCCCATCCCGTGCGGCCATTCGAGCTCACGGGCGTGAAGCTCGGCGACTACCAGTTCGAGCGAGCCGCGGCCTGGGAGGAGAAAGGGCTCCTCGCACTCGTCGGGATCGGGATCGAGCCCGGCGCGGCCGACGTCTTCGCGCGTCACGCCGCCGACGAGCTCTTCTCGCAGATCGACGAAGTCGGGATCCGCGACGGCGCGAACCTCGTGGTCGAGGGCCACGACTTCGCGCCGACGTTCTCCATTTGGACAACGATCGAAGAGTGTCTCAACCCTCCGGTCGTGTGGGAGCGAAAGCGCGGCTGGTTCACCACCGAGCCGTTCTCCGAGCCCGAGATCTTCGACTTCCCCGAAGGGATCGGGCCGGTCGAGTGCGTCAACGTCGAGCACGAGGAGGTGCTCCTCGTGCCGCGCTGGGTGGACTGCGAGCGCGTCACGTTCAAGTACGGCCTCGGCGACGAGTTCATCGACGTGCTCCGGACGCTCCACAAGCTGGTCTCGACGGGAAGGAGCCGATTCGCGTCAAGGGCGTCGAGGTCGCGCCGCGCGACGTCGTTGCGGCGGCACTCCCCGATCCGGCGACGCTCGGCGACCGCATGACAGGCAAGACGTGCGCCGGGACGCTGGTCACGGGCACGGGCGTCGACGGTCGCCCGCGCCGCACGTACCTCTACCACGTCGTCGACAACGAATGGTCGATGGGCGAGTACGGCTCGCAGGCGGTCGTCTGGCAGACGGCGCTGAACCCGGTGTCGCACTCGAGCTGCTCGCGTCGGGCGCCTGGCGTGGCCGAGGTGTGCTCGGCCCGGAGGCCTTCCCGGCGCAGCCCTACCTCGACAAGCTCGCCGAGCTCGGCGCTCCACATGGCGTGCTCGAGCTCGCACCCTGATCGGTCAGTCCTCTGCGGCCCCAGTCCCCGTACGCTTGACAGATGGAGAACGCTGCCAAGCTGCTCCTCGCCGGCGCGCTGCTCCTCGCCGCTCTCGGGCTGGGCGCGCTCGTCCTCTCGCGGCTCGGGGTCGACCGCCTACCCGGCACGATCCGCTGGAAGCCGACCGAGAGCTCGAGCGTCGTCGTCCCAGTCGGGCTGATGGTCGTCGTCTCGCTCGTCGGGACGATCGTCCTCAACATCCTGCTGCGTCGCTGACGACCGTCCGGCGCGATTCCGCGACGGTTCGTTCGCCTCGTCTGCGGATGCGCTCTAGGATCGACCGATGGCACAGGTGACCCTGCGCGCGCCCCTCTCCGAGCTCTGCGGCGGACGGAGCCACGAGATCGAGGGCGCCACCGTGAGCGACGTGCTCGCCGCGCTCGAGCACGCCCATCCGTCGATCGCCGGTTGGGTGCTCGACGAGCAGGGGCGCATCCGCGAGCACGTCAACGTCTTCGTCAACGGCACACACGGCGTGGCAGAGACGCAGGTCGGCCCCGACGACCGCGTCCAGGTTCTCCCCGCAATCACAGGAGGCTGAGCACAGTCATGACAGAGCTGCTCGTCGGTACGAAGAAGGGTCTGTTTCGCCTCGAAGGCGACGCCGGCAACGGCGGCTTCGAGGTCACGGCGCGCGCGTTTGCCGGACAGAGCGTCGAGTACGCGATGCGCGATCCGCGCTCCGGCCGCTACCTGGCCTCGGTGACGTCCTGGTTCTACGGCCCGAAGATCTGGGTCACCGACGATCCGGCCGGCGAGTGGCAGCAGGCCGAGGGGATCGCGCTGCCCGAGGGTGAGGAGCAGGCGCTCGAGCGGATCTGGGTCATTGTCCCCGGCGAGACCGACGGTGTGCTCTACGCCGGCGGTGCTCCCGGGCCGCTCTTCGAAAGCCGCGACGGCGGGGTCACCTGGGAGCTCAACCGTCCGCTCTGGGAGCATCCGACACGTTCCGACTGGAGCCCCGGCGCGGGCGGCCTCTGCCTGCACACGATCGCGCCATGGCCGGGCGATCCGCAGAAGCTGCTCGTCGCGATCTCCGCCGTCGGCGTCTGGCTCTCCGACGACGGCGGCGAGACGTGGCGGCACTCGAACACGGGCATCGTCCCGGAGTACGTCCCCGAGGACGCACGTGACAACCCCATCCAGCACTGCGTCCACGACGTCCGACGCGCCCCCGGGCGTCCCGAGCGGCTCTTCATGCAGTTCCACGGCGGCGTCTACCGCTCCGACGACGCCGGCGCGACGTGGATCGACGTCGGCGAAGGACTTCCCTCGGACTTCGGCTTCCCGGTCGTGGTCGACCCGGCCGACCCCGACAGCGCCTACGTGATCCCGCTGATCGGTGCCGAGGACCGCACGACGCCCGGCGGCACCGTCCAGGTCTGGGAGACGCGGGACGCGGGCACCTCATGGACTGCGCGGGGGGAGGGCCTGCCCGCACGCGACGCGTACCTCACGGTGCTTCGCGAGTCGTTCGACTCGCATGGGGAGGGCGACGGGCTCGAGCTCTACTTCGGTGCGACCTCGGGTGAGGTGTTCGGCTCCGCCGACGCAGGCGAGAGCTGGACGCAGGTCGCCGACCACCTGCCACCGGTGTACTCGGTGCGTACCGCCTAGGCCTTGCCGTGTCCGACTTCAGTCGGACACGTGCTCTACCCGACGGTCGTCGGGATGTCGGCGATCTCGCCGCCGGCCAGCTTCTCCTCGATGTCCTTGACCGCCGCCACGTCGTCGGCGTTCGCCTTGGGGCTGAGCGTCCCGAGGCCCACACCCTCCTCCTGGATCCCGAAGACGACGTTCTTGCCGCCGGAGAACGTGTCGTCCTCGACGGAGCGGATCGTGAGGAAGACGGCGCTGTCGACACCCTTGAGCGCGCTCGTCAGGACGTGCTCGCCGAGGAACGACTGGTCGCCGTCGACGCCGATCCCCCAGACCCGCTCGTCCTTCGCGGCCGAGAGAGCGCCGAGGCCGCATCCGCCGGCGACCTGGAAGACAACCTTCGAGCCGGCGGCGATCTGGTTGAGCGCGAGCTCCTTGCACTTGGCCTGGTCGTCCCAGTCCTGCGAGTAGTCCCAGCGGACGGTTGTACCGGGGACGGCGGACTGCGCGCCTGCCTTGTAACCCGCGATGAAGCGGTCGACGGGCGGCTCCTTGAACCCGCCGACGGCGCTGATCGCCTTGCCGCCCGCGCGCTTGGCCTCGAGGGCGCCGAGGTACCCGACGAGGTACCCGACCTGCTCCTCGCGGAAGAGGAGACCCTGGACGTTCGTCGGCTTGCCCTTCAGGAACGCCTGGTCGACGTCGATGATCGCGAAGTTCGTGTCCGGGAACTTCTTTGCCGCCGCCGCGATCGCGTCTCCCTGGGCGAATCCGACCCCGATGATCAGGTCGAAGCCCTGGCGGGCGAGCGTCGACATGTTCGGCACGTAGTCGGCCGCCGACTTCGTCTCGACGACACGACCCGTAATGCCCAGCTCACGCTCAGCGCGCTTGAGGCCCTTGAACGCGAGCTCGTTGAACCCGTTGTCGTTCAGCTGTCCCGCGTCGGCGACGAGCCCGACCTTGAGGCTCGAGGTCGCCGTGGTCTCGGTGTCCGTCGCGGTCGTCTCGTCGTCCCCGCCGCACCCGGCGGCGACGGCGGCCATGACACTCACGAGCGCCGCGAGGCCGGTAAACGAACGCATTTTGATCATCTCTCGCACTCCTGTTGCTAGTTTTAGACTATGAGTCGTAAACCTGCGCAGGAGTCTACCAAACCCTCTCAGGCGACCCTGGCGGTCGTCCTCCAGATCAGGGACGGGACGCTGCAGGTGCTCCTCTGGGAGCGAGCCCGCGAGCCCTATCGCGGCTCCTCGGCGCTCCCGGGTGGGCTGCTTGCTGCAGGCGAGACGCTCGAGGACTCGATCCGCAGGCATCTAGCGGCCAAGGTGGACGTCCGCGAGATCTCGCACCTCGAGCAGCTCGCCACGTATAGCGATCCCGACCGCGATCCGTCGTCGTGGGAGCTCGCGACCGCCTACCTGGGTCTCGTGCAGCTCGGACTCGACCCGGACGTGCCCGGCGACACGCGGTGGCATGCGGTCGACGACTTGCCCGAGACGGCGTTCGACCACGGCGAGATCATCCTCGCCGGCCGCGAACGTCTGCGCGGCAAGCTTTCGTACTCGAACGCTGGCTTCGCGTTGGCCCCGCCGAGCTTCACGCTCGGCGAGCTCCGCGAGGTCTACGTCGCCGCCCTCGGTCACGAGGTCTCGGCGACGAACCTGCGGCGTGTGCTCGAGCGGCGCGACGTGATCGAGCCGACGGGCGAACGACGCCCCTCGGGCCGGACCGGGGGCCGACCCGCCGAGGTCTTCCGCTTCCGCGACCGCCAACTCGCGATCACCGACCCGTTCGCCGCCCTCCGCCCGCGCCGCTGAACCGGGAACCGGGGCGTGGCCTCAGCCGCGCCCTCGCATCGCACACAACCGAGCAGCTGCCCGAACCCCGCTCCCGACGCAGAAGCCGAGCGCGAGACCTTCGGTGCACTCCTGGACCGCGAGCTCGAGCGGATCGGCGAGGTCGATCGGATCGCGGTAGTCGAGCTCGGCGACGAGCGGTGAGCTTGCATCGAACTGCCGGGAACGGAGCACGTCCTCGATCGCCTGCCAGTGGACGGCGTTGTTGACGTGCCCGTGCAGGTCGACATCGGTCGCGCGAAGCGGCCAGGCCGTGCGCCGCACATCCGCGCTGGGGAGCGGCAGCTCGAGCCGGGTCGAGACCGGTCGCCCACCCGTCGCCTCGGCGTAGAGGCCGAACGACTCGATCCGCGCCGGGCGCTGATCGGGGCCGAGGTGGATCCAGACGCTGTCGACCTCGACCCGCCCGCCCCTGTCGCCGCTCACCGACCAGCGGCGCCCGGCGGCGATCGCGGCGAGCCCGCTGCACCAGGTGACGAGCTCGAGCTCCCGATCCTCGAGCAGCGGCGTCCGCACCTCGACCCGGATCCGTCGCACGAACCAGAGGTGCTCGGGTGTCCCCCAGCCCGTCTCCTGTACGTCGTCGATCGCGATGTCCTGGAGGAAGCGGGCGATCGCGTCGAGCCTGACGCGCCCCGTCGCATCCATGTCCGCCAGACGCACTCGCCTTGTCGAGGCGAACGACCAGCCGACGGCGGGCCGTGGCAGGGACGTATCGAGCATCGCGGCCGACACTAACGGTGCGGCGATCCTCGTTCCTAAGGGCGAGATACATCTCGCCCTCGCCCGTCACATCCCGTAGGCCTCGAGGAGCCTCAACCAGAGCTCCGAGCGCGTCGGGAACGCCGGCACGGCATGCCAGAGATCCTCGAGCGGCACGGCGGCAACGACGGCGATCGTCGCCGCGTGCAGCGCCTCGGCGATCTCCGCACCAGTGATCGTGACGCCGACCAGCACGCCGCGATCCTCGTCCACGACGAGCAGCGCCGTGCCCGGCGCATCCTTGCCGACGAACGAGCCGCCGGCATTGCCGCTCGTCTCGACCTCCACCGCCCGCACGCGGAGCCCCGCCTCCTTCGCGGCCGCGACGGTGAGGCCCACCGAGCCGACCTGCGGGTCGGTGAAGATGACGCCCGGGGACGACGCCCCGTCCGAGCGCAGTCGCACGGTCTTGCCGAGGATCGCGTCCGCCGCGAGGCGCGCCTGGTACTTCGCCATGTGGGTCAGGAGCGCCCTTCCGTTGACGTCGCCCACGGCGTAGAGCCAGTCGCGACCCGGGACGCGCAGGGACTCGTCGACCTCGACGTGCTTGCCGGGCTCCAGCCCGACGGTCTCCAGACCGAGCTCGGCAGTGCGCGGTGTGCGTCCGATGGCGACGAGCAGCTCGTCCGCCTCGACCGGATCGCCCCGGTCGAGCTCGATCCGTACGGCACCGTTTCGCGAGACGGCCGTGACGCTCGTCTCGAGGCGCAGGTCGACCCCGCCGTCCCGGAGCGCGGTCGCCACCTGGTCGCTCGCGAATCGCTCCTCGCGCTCGATCAGCCGGTCACCGCGATGAGCGAGCGTGACCTGCGAACCGAGGGCCGACCACGCCTGCGCGAGCTCCACGCCGACGACACCCCCGCCGAGGACGAAGAGCCGCTCGGGCACCTCCTTCGCGGTCGTCGCCTCGACATTCGTCCAGGGTCGCGCGTCTGCGAGCCCCGGGACGTCGGGGATCGTGGCCGAGCTGCCCGTCGCGACAACGACTGCACGCCGGGCAACAAGGACGTCGTCCCCGACCCGAACGCGTCGCTCCCCGTCGAGCCGCCCGTGCCCGCGCACGAGCTCTATTCCTCGGTCCTCGAGCCACGGAAGCTGCGAGGAGTCGTCGAGGTCGTGAATCACCTCGTCGCGGCGCTCGAGCACGGCGGCGACGTCCAGCGAGCCCGTCGCGACGCCAGGCACCCGCCGCGCCTCGGCGGCGAGGTCGACCGGACGGAGGAGCGCCTTCGACGGCATACACGCGTAGAAGGAGCACTCCCCACCCACCAGTCGCTCCTCGACGAGCACGACCTCGAGCCCCGCCTCACCGAGTCGTCCCGCGACGACCTCGCCGGGCGCCCCCGCACCGATCACGACCACGTCGAACTCCCGCTCCACCTGACCACCTCCGTCGTCGGCTCGGCACGCAGTCTGACCGACGGACGGACGGCGGCGTGACCTTGACGGGACGTAGGCTGGGCGGATGCCGAGTAGGCGCGTCCGCCTCACGCCTCCTGACGACGCCAAGATCGCCGCCTCGTTCTCAGATCTTCGGCGGGTTCTGAAGGTCAAGCTCGAGTTTCCACCCGAGGTAGTCGAGGACGCCGAGCGCTCGATCGTCGCCGCGCAGCTGTCCGAGACGGACGCGACCGACGTTCCCTTCGTCACGATCGACCCGCCGGAGTCGATGGATCTCGACCAGGCGCTCCATCTGGAACGGAACGGCAACCGATACCGGGTGCGGTACGCGATCGCCGATGTCGCGTCGTTCGTGACACCGGGCGGACCGATGGACGTCGAAGCGCAAGCGCGCGGGCAGACGCTCTACGCGCCCGACGCCCGCGCGCGCCTCTATCCGCCGCAGCTCTCCGAAGGCGCCGCGAGCCTGCTGGCGGATCAGGTGCGTTCGGCCCTCGTCTGGGACATGGACGTCGACGAGACCGGAGAGGGGGTCGAGGTGACCGTCGGGCGCGCCCTCGTACGCTCGCGGGCCAAGCTCCATTACGCCGGGGTGCAGCGCTCGCTCGACGACGGGTCGGCCGACGAGTCGCTTCAGCTCCTGCGAGAGGTCGGCACGCTTCGCCAAGAGCGCGAGCAGCGGCGCGGCGGCGTCCAGATGCCCGTCCCCGAGCAGGTCGTCGAGCGCGGAGACGAGGGGTACGAGCTCCACTTTCGCGCGCCGCTTCCGGTCGAGGGCTGGAACGCCCAGATCTCGCTGATGACCGGAATGGCGGCCGCCGAGCTGATGCTCGAGGCGGGCATCGGCATCCTCCGCACCTTGCCCGAGGCCGACGAGCACGCGGTCGCACGGCTTCGCCGAACGGCCAAAGCGCTCGGGCTCGAGTGGGGGAAGGACGTCCCCTACACGGAGTTCATCCGCACGCTCGACGCGAACGGCGCCCACGACGCCGCCGTGCTCAACGAGGCGGCCGCACTGCTCCGCGGCTCGGGCTACCGCGCGTTCGACGGCCAGACGCCGCACGAGGCGGTGCACGCCGGCGTGGCGTCGACGTACGCCCACACGACGGCGCCGCTCCGCCGGCTCGTCGATCGCTACGTCGGCGAGGTCTGCGTCGCGATCTCGATGGACGCCGACGTGCCCGAGTGGGTGCGCGCGGCGCTGCCCGGGCTCCCCGAGACGATGGAGCTCTCCAATCGCCGTGCGCAGCAGTACGAGGGCGGGATCGTGTCGGCGGTCGAGGCGGCGATCCTCGAGCCGAGCATCGGCGAGACGTTCGACGCGGTTGTCGTCGAGGTCGACGAGCGCGACCACGCAGGCACCGTGCAGCTCCGGGAACCAGCCGTGACTGCGCGCTGCAAGGGCGATTTGCCGCTCGGCGAGACGGTCGAGGTGCGCCTCGAGACCGCGGATGTGATGAAGCGGCTCGTGCGCTTCGAGCGCGCCTGACCGCGCGGCGCTGTCTGTACCGGCGTCTGTGCTGTCCAATTTCAGTCGGGCACGCGCGCTTCCGATTGAACCCGAGGCGGCCAACACATAGCCTCAGCGCAGCGGTGAGCCTGAACGACTGGATCCTCGCGCTCCACCTCCTCGCGGCCTTCGCGCTCGTCGGCGCGCAGGTCGCCTTCACGTCGATGATGGTGGCTCTCTGGCGCACCGACGATCCGCAGCGCGTGGTGGCCTTCAAACGCCCGTCGCAGGTCGCCCAGGTGATGATCATGGCCGGTGTGGCCGGAACCCTGATCTTTGGCATCTGGCTCGCGATCTCGCTCGAGGCCTACCAGCTGTGGGACGGCTGGGTAATCGCCGCGTTCGTCCTGTGGGCGATCGCCAGCGGCCTCGGTCAGCAGACGGGCGAGGCATACGGCAGCTCCGCGACCGAGGCCGAACGGCTCGTCGCCGCGGGGACGCGCTCGAGCCCCGAGCTCGCTGCGACGTACGGTCCGTCGAGGGCGTTCCAGTTCCACGTCGCCTCGGTGGTCGTCACGTTCCTGCTCCTTCTCGACATGATCTGGAAGCCCGGCGCATGACGACGCTCGTCGCCGCGGTCCGCCCGGACGACTGGAACTTTCCGCTTCTTCTGCACGTCTTCGGCGCAATGGTGCTCGTCGGCGCCGTGACGGCAGCGGCCGCCTCGTCACTCGCCGCCGCCGGAAGCGGCGATCCGATCCGGCTCCGGCGCTTTGCGTTCCGCACGCTCCTGATCGTCGGCCTCCCCGCCTACGTCGTGATGCGAATCGGCGCGGAGTGGCTCTACTCGAAGGAGTTCGGCGATACGGACGACGACCCGGCCTGGATCGGGATCGGCTACATCACCGCAGACATCGGCGCCGTGCTCTTCCTGATCGCGCTCGCGTGCGCGGGCGTTGCCTCGTGGAAGTCGAAGGACGGTCTCGGCAAGGCGTCGGGCGTGATCGTCGCGATCGCCCTCGTCGGCTGGCTCGTGGCTGTGTGGGCGATGGGAGCAAAGCCGAGCTGAGCCTCACCCGGTGTCAGGCTTCAGCCAGACACCTGCTCCTCTGCAGGTGGTGTCCGACTTCAGTCGGACACGTGCTCTGCGATCCGCGACGCGAGCGCGTGCGTCTCGCTCCCGAAGAGCACGAGCCGAGCCTCCTCCACGTTCGCCTGCGCCGCGCGCATCCCGGCGAGCGCCTGCCGCACGGCATCGTCGAGCGGCCAGCCGTACGCCCCGGCAGAGATCAGCGGGAACGCGACGGACGCGGCCCCGAGCTCGTCGGCGACGACGAGCGAGCTCGAGTAACAGGAACGGAGCGTCGCGCTCTGATCGCGCCGTGCGTCGTACACGGGTCCGACGGTGTGGATCACCCAGCGCGCAGCGAGCGAGCCGGCGGTCGTCGCGACGGCGTCACCGGCCGGCAACCCGTCGGGGTAATGAGTCGCCCGGAGCTCCCGGCACTCGGCGAGGATCGCCGGCCCGCCGCGCCGGTGGATCGCCCCGTCCACGCCACCGCCGCCGAGGAGCGACGAGTTGGCCGCATTGACAATCGCGTCGACGTCCTGCGCCGTAATGTCCCCTTCGACGAGCTCGATCCGCATGAGCGGATCATCGCGGCTCGGAGGTGTGTCACACGAGGGGGTCGAACGAGCGAAGCCACGTGAACCGGCGGAAGCCGTGGTCGTGCGAGGCGAGCACGAGCCCGCGTCCTGTGTCCGACTTCAGTCGGACACGTGCTCTCCCCCGGCCAACTCGACGAACCGGCTCACTGCGCTAACGAGCCGCATCTGGTCGATCGTCGCGCAGTCGGCGTCGAGCAGCGCGGGCGAGCACACGAGCACTGCGCGGCACTGCGCGCGTGAGGTGGCGACGTTGAAGCGGTGCGAGCTGAACGCGAAGCCGATCCCGCGCGGCGCTTCCTCCGTTGACGAGCTCGCCATCGAGACGAAGACGACCGGTGCCTGCTGGCCCTGGAATTTGTCGACCGTCCCGACGGCCACGGCGTCGGGCAGCCGCGCGCGCAGTAGCCGCACCTGCGCGTTATAGGGCGCGACGACGAGCATGTCCGTGGCGGCGAGCGGTCGCGTCTCGCCGGACTCGTCGGTGAACGGCGTTCCGAGCAGCTCGTCAATCAGCCCCGCGATCGCGATCGCCTCCTCCGGCGAGGACTGACCGTGCCCCTCGTGCTCGCTCGGTAGCCAGACCGGCCCGTTGCCCGCGGACAGCGAGCGCCGCGCGGCGTCGGGCGCGTAGCCGAGCCTCCCCTCGTAGTACGCCTGCGACGTGAAGGCGCAGAGCTCGGGTCGCAGGCGCCACGTCTCGGCGAGGAAGAGCCCGCGATCGGGCGGCACGGTCTCGTGCTCGCCGAGCAGGTGCTCGAGGACGGAGAGCCCCGAGTTTTCGGGATGCGAGCCCTGCGAGACCTGCGGCAGCTGGTTGGGGTCGCCGAGCAGGACGAGCGAGCGGGCCGCCGTGCCGACGGCGAGCACATCGGCAAGGGCCAGCTGTCCCGCCTCGTCGACGAAGAGGCAATCGAGCGGACGCTCCGCCGCGTGAATGTCGACTGTCTCGCGAGAGAAGGCCCAGGCCGTGCCCGCGACGAGGTCGAAGGACGGGTCGGCGCACACGTCCGGATCCTTCGACGCGAGGATGGAAGGAATCGCCGGGGACGTCTCCGCCTCGTCCGCCTCCCGTGCACGCCGAGCGCCCTGGAAGGCGAAGCCCTGCCTGTCGGCCTCGTGCTGGATCGCGCGGAGCATGTTGTGAATCGCCTTGTGGCTGAGGGAGGTGACGCCGACGCGCTTGCCGGCCCTCATCAGCGCAACAGCCATCCGCGCTCCCTGCCACGTCTTTCCGGAACCCGGCGGCCCCTGCACGAAGAGGTAGCTCTCCGCGAGCGAGAGCGCCGCAGCGACGGGATCGACGTCGAGCCGCACGTCGGGCGGCTGCCGCTCGAGGAGCGCGGTGAGCGCCGGATAGGCGCCGAGCTCTCCGTCTGCGTACGCGAGAGCGAAGCGGCCGAGCCCTTCGCGCTTCACCCGGTCGCCGATCGGGCCGCCGGGTGTCAGTCCACGCGGAAGCGGCTCCTCCGCCCGCTCGGTGCCGCGGAGGAGCGTGACCACGCCGTGGTCGTCGTCGACGCGAATGCGGTACCCCTTCTGCGTGTCGGCGTCGAAAGACCGGCCCGTCAGCTTGTGCTCCTGCGGCGGGAAGGTCAGGCGGTACGCGTGGCTCTCGCCCTCGACCTCGGGCTGCGCCCCGTCCCACCTCAGTCCGCCGATCGCGGTGCGGTCGCGGATCAGCTCGTCCTCGTCGAGTTGCGGCCAGCGGAACCAGGCCCACCATTGCGGGCGCGCCTCGCGCTGGTGGTAGTCGACGAGGTGGCCGAGGAGGCGTCGCGGCTCACCGGGCTCGGTGCCCTCGAGCAGACGTGCGCAGAGCGCCGCCCGCTCCTCGTCGCGGTGCTTCGCCTCTTCCTTCTGCGGCCGCTGATCGGGGGGCGCGCGCCACGGCACCTCGCCCGGCCGGATCGAGAGCAGCCACTCGTGCGACTCGTAGGTCGAGCGGCAGTCCTCCTCGTTGTAGCGCTCGACCTCCGTGAGGAGCGTCTCGTCGCCGGTCTCGAGCCAGGTCTCGAACGAGACGACCGCGTCGTCGCCGCCCTTCACCGTGGCGCTGCGGCTGAACCCGTAGAGCGCCTCGATCGCCTTGATCGAGTAGCTGTCCGTCGAGGCGCGGAGCGACTGCTTGACGATCCGGTAGAGGTCGACGAGCACCTCGCCGCGCAGGAAGTCGTCGACCTCGCGCTCGCGCGTCCCGTGCTCGCCCATCAGCCGCGTCAGCGCGGTGCGCTCGTAGGCCGCGTAGTGGTAGACGTGCAGCGCGGGGTGCCGCCGCCGTCGCTCGACGACCCAGTCGACGAAACGCGTGAAGACCTCGCACTCCTCGTCGCGGTCGCGCGCCCAGAGCGCCTCGTAGCGCACCTCGCCCGCGTCGTCGCGGTAGCAGTAGCCGAACAGGAACTCGAGCCCGCGTGCTGACTCGTAGAACGGGTGGCCCTCGAGGTCGAGCCAGACGTCGCCGTGATCGGGCGCCGGCAGGAGCCGGAACCCGCGCTCCTCCTCGTCGTCCAGGAGCTCGTAGAGGTGCGTGCCGGTCACTCGCCCGCGGAGCTGGAGCTCGGCCTGGTGCCGCACCCTCTCGAACGTCTCGGCCCGCAGCCCGCCGGGCGGCTTGCCGACTGAGTCGGTGTCCGGCCCGGTGTCAGGCCCGGTGTCTGGCTTCAGCCCGACACCCGACGTCTCACTGACACCCGTCGCGTCTCCGGCATCCCCGGTGTCCGGCTTCAGCCCGACACCCGACGTCTCACCGACACCCGTCGCGTCTCCGGCATCCCCGGTGTCCGGCTTCAGCCCGACACGTGCTCTCCCACCGTCCGCCAGCGCCCCGAGCTCGTCGAGCGTGCCGATCCCGTCCGCCATGAGCCCCTCCGCCCACCCCCGCCGCATCCCGGCGACGAGCACGAGATGATCGTCCGCCACGAGCCGAGCCCGGCAGAAGTTCCGGAAGTCGCAGATCCCGCAGTGCCCGCACGGCCAGGGATACGTCTCGTCCTCGCGCTCGAGCGCGGCCAGAAACCGCCCACGCACCCGCCGGTAGTAGGCCTGGAACTCGGCGACGCGAAAGCTCTCCCGCTCCCCGCGCCCGTTCTCGACGTGCACGCGCTCGACCGGAGCGCCCTGCAGCCGCTCCACCTGCTCGGCGTAGAAGAGGAGCTGGAGCAGGTGCGCGGGCTTGGCCGAGCGGGCGAGCTTCGTGTCGACTGGCTCGTAGGTCACGCCTGGGATCAGCTCGAGGAAGTCCGCGAACCCGCGCCAGCGCCCGTCCGCGCTCGTGAGGTAGGGCTGGTAGATCACGTCGGCAACGTGCCCGCGGATCGCCTCCTCGGTGAGGCGCCGCGCCTCTTCACGGTCGAAGTCGGGATCGTCGTAGGTCGGGATGCGGACGATCGAACGGCCGAGCGCCTCGAGCCGCGCGAGATAGGCGGCCTCGTGCTCCATGCCCTTGCGCCGGATCAGATCGACGCGGGTGTCGTCGGCGTACGGCCGCTCGAGCTCCCCGCGCTGCACCGCGACATCGAGGTTTGTCAGGTGTGGGCACGCGAGATGGTTCGAGAGATCGGAGGGCGAGAGCCGGAGCGTGCCGTCATCAGCGATGCGCATAGAAGAAGTATCCGCGCGCCACCGGCGCCCGCTTATGCCCGTCAGCGATCGAGCAGCTGCCCGAGTTCATCATCCGCGAGATCGACCCACCGCAATCGCCGAACCGCCGCGAAAGACCTGTCAGCAGAGACCAGCGCATCCGCCTTCGCCTCGATCGCGGCCGCAGCGAGCACGGCATCGAACACACCGAGTCGGTCGTCGCGTTCGTAGAGCCGTAGACCTTCGACCAGGTTCACCTCCGACGGCCGGAGGAGCGGGCTGAGCAACGTGGCGTATGCGCGGCCGAGCCGGGCGGCATCGTCGCGGCCACGCCGTCGAGCGCGCACGTGAACGAACTCCTGAACGGCCTCGACGGTGGTCGTCGCTTGCACGTCTCCGCTCTCGACAGCCGCGACGATCGCGCGCGCGGGCCCGCGGAGCTGGTGGTCATCACCGACGGCGTAGACGAGCACCGTCGTGTCGAGGACGATCATCCGTGCCGGCCGCGGAGTGCCTCGAGCTCCCTCCGCAGCGCGGTCGGCCGGGGCACGTCCATCGGCTCGGCCCGGAGAACGGTGCGCGCCGCGCTACGGCGCTCGTCCTTCGCCGCAGGAATCGCGCGATCGAGCGCCTCGCGCACGACGGCCCCGACGGAGAGCTTCCGTTCGTCAGCGTAGGCCGATAGACGCGCCCAGCGGCGCTCGTCGAGCAGAACTTGCAACCGCTTCTCCAACATGTGCATACAGTAGCATGTGTGTAAATCAGCTCTCTCTTGGGGTAGAGAGGAAGGGGCGCGGCTGAAGCCACGCCCCTGCTTGCGCTGGGAACTGGCTCTGGCCGCGCCCGCCACCGTCCAACGCCGCGACACGAGTTCCCGAGAGCCGTCCGCGAGGACACGCAAGCCCTCCTTCGGACACGACTCAGCCACAGAGGCCAACTGGCCCCCCGTGTCGGACTTCAGTCCGACACCTGCTCTCCCGGGCGCGTAGCCGTACACCGGGCCGTGGCTTCAGCCGCGCACCTGCCTCGCTACCTGCTCCCGACCAGCACAGCCCGGTCGATCGCCTCCCCGAGCCGCCGGTCGGCCGTCACGAGCGGGCAGTCGAGCGCGTCGGCGAGCACGGCATAGAACGCGTCGTAGCCGGAGATTCCGGCTCCGAGTGCGGTGTCGAGCGCCACCTGCGCGAAAGGCGCGGTCGCATGCCGATGGATCACGGGCGACGAGACGACGTCGAGCAGCGCCGCGGCCTCGTCGGTCGGCAGTCGTCCGGCCCGTACGAGTCGGAGGAGCGCATTGGTGCACTCGGGCGCGATCAGGTCGGGCGCGTGGGCGTTGAGCGTGCCCTCGGAGATTTGGCGCAGAAGCTCCTCGGCATCGGGCGCCTCGCGCAGGACGCCACGAACGACCGCGGATGCGTCGACGACGACCTCAGCCGGCGTCACGGGCACGGCGGATGATCGTCTCCGGCTCGAGCCCGGGTGGGAAGCCGTCCGGGTTCCGCTCGCGCCAGGCCCGCCGAATCGGCTCGAGACGCTCGAGCAGATCTGCGCCTGCCCGCTTCCGCTCTGCGGCGCCGACGAGCACGTCGACGAGCTCCGCGTTGAGCGTCCGACCGTTCCGCCTCGCCGCCGCACGCAGCGCCGCAACCGCCTCGGGCGGGACCTCGCGGATGTGGAGATTCGGCATCGCGCTCATGGTAGCTCCGTGATACCACGAGCCCGACCTCTGCGCCAGATGTCCCGAATGGACACACCGTCGTCGAGGGCGTATCTTCCGGGTCGGGCGCGCGAGCCTGACTCACCGAAGAGCGGGGAACCGGATGAGCAGCCCCCGCCACCCGGCATGCTCCCTCGAGGAGCCACGTGTGGTGATCCATCTGTCGGCTTTGCGCGCCCCTACAAAAGCGTCGGCGCCGACCGGGTGTCGGACTTCACGCCGAACCGGTGTCGGACTTCAGTCCGACACCTTCTGACTGTCGCAGTGTCGTGGGAGCAGCGCTTCGTCGCGCTCCTCGATCGCCGCGCCGGCGTCGCCCGCAGCGTGGAGCCGCAGCTAGTCGCCGGCGACGAAGAACACCCAGGTGCCGTCGGGCTGGATACCCGCCCGCCAGCCGACGTAGCCCGTTCCCTCGACGAACACGGTGTCGAGCGGGCCGAGCGGCGCGAGCAACTCCCGCTCGTGCGCCGTGAGGTCCTCGATGGCCGCGACGTCGTAGGCGAACGGCCAGAAGTAGGTCCCTCGCGAGAGCGTGTACGGCATCTTCAGAACCTGCGCGAGCGCCTCGAGCGGCTCCTCGTCGGTCGTCCGCTCGAGCTCCTGCCAGTACGCGATCGGGCCGCCGCCGACGGGGCTTCCGAACGTGTACTCGAATCCCGTCTCGGGAATCAGCGGCCGGAGCGCCTCGTAGTCACCGGCCTCCGCGGCGGCGAGTAGCGCCGTGCGAGCCTCCTCGACGGCATCCGGCAGCCCCGACTCGCGAGCCTCCTCGGTCGTCGTGACGCTGACCGTCGTCGTCTCAGTCACGGTCTCCGTGCCCTCGATCTCGCGCGCCGCGAACCAGCCGCCGACGCCACCCGCCGCGAGCAGCAACGCGACGCCGATGAGGAGGAGTGCGCGTTTCATCGAGCCTGCCAGGGTACGGGAACGCCCCGAGTTGCATCGCGCTGCCTCGCTTCAGCCCGGGCAGGTTCCCGGTCGAGCCACCTGCCCGGCGCCCAAGATGTGACGACCGCCACCCTGCCACCAGCGTCAGCACGAGCCTGGGAGCACCGCATCCCTCGTCTGCCTCCGACCTATCTATGCGAATGAGTTGCTAATCGCCTAGGCGATTAGGAGAACTAAACGACCTCGCCGCGGCGGTTGCCGCCGGCCTCCTCGCCCCGGTAGGCGCAGGGCGCAGTCGCCGTTACGCCGCCGGCCGGCGGCTGTACGCGGGCGTCGCGTCGTACCTAGGGATCGACGGGATCGACGACGAAGCGCCCCGCCGCCGGATCGTCGCGGCACTCAGTGCCGATCCGCCGACCCGATCGCCTGATGCTGTCCCGGTACCCGCGGTTCCTCACCCCTTCCCGGCATCGAGCCAGTCAGGCGGTCGCACGGATGCTCGCCTGGCTCAGCCGACTTGGGCAGCATCAAACAGGGCAGGCTGTGCCACGCCTTCCGCTGCGACGTAGCGGTAGGGCTTGCCCTCCCTGACGAACCAACCTGAGTCGACGCCGCGCGTGAGCAAGGCGCGTGCTTGCCCCTGAGCGAGGCCGAGCTCCTTTCGCACCTCCATCTCGGTCCGCGGAGTCGCCAGAAAGCGCTCGAGGGCTGGCAGAAGCGCCGCCACGGGAGCCGCAGGGACGGCGGACTTGGGGACGCCCGCTGCGGGACTGTCGGACGCGACCGTGTGCACGTCCCCCTGTCCGCTGTAGAGCGCCTCCACAGTCGGAGCGTCGAGCGGCCGGCCGCCGTGCTCAAGCAGCTCACGGTTGCCCTCGGGCGCCGCCGACGAGTCCCACAACCAGAGCGGCACCCAGCCCGCCTTCAGGTTCTCGATCGCACCTGCCCAGGTGCCGCCGCTGCCGGCCGCCGTCGCCACCACGACGGCGGCATCCGAGAGGCAGTAGATGAGGTGGTTCCTCCCCATCGCGTTCCCGACACTGAACCGGGCTTCGGGCGCGTACGGGGTGACGAGCGTCAGCAACTCGTCCGCGAGCGCCGCGCGAATGTCGGGCTGCTGGGTGAGCCGGACGAGGCTGTCGGCCACCACGCCCACAGCCGAGCCACCGGCGTCCATGGCACTCGCCATCGCGGTGCGATCGACGCCGCGTGCCGCGCCGGACACCACCGTCGCACCCTCACTCGCGATGCTGCGGCCAAGCTCCTCCGCGAACTCGAGCGCCTCCGCGCTCGCATCGCGAGAGCCGACCACCGCAACGCCACAACCGGGAAGCTCGCGCCGGCCTGCGCCGAAGAGCACGGCGGGTGTCCGGAGCCCGAGGCGTCGCTTGAGCGAGACGGGATACGCGTCATCCGCTCGAGCGACGATCCAGATCCCTCGGCTCTCGAGCCGTTCGAGCTCGAACGCGAGCGTGCCTCCCCGGTCGAGCAAGGACGCGATCCGCGAGGCCACATCGCGGTCGACGCCGAGTCGATCGCCGACCTCGGAGGCGGTCAACCCGACCAGCGCGCCCGGCCGCTCGAGCTCCGAGGCGTGGATCGCGGACGCGAGCTTCGCCCACTCGGACGACGTGAGCGGCTTCGCGTCACCGACCGCGATCGGCGCGCAGAGAAGCGCGATCGCCTGCGAGTCGTGCGTGGCGACGGAGCTCACGCCGAGTCTCTCCACGACGGCCCCGCCTGCGCCAGTGCGACCGGAAAGACCGCCTCCGCGCCGGCGGCACGAAGCACGCGCGCGCACTCGGTGAGCGTCCAGCGCGAGTCGACGACGTCGTCGACGAGGAGCACCGGACCGCGCGGCAGCGAGCCCGCCACCTCGAACGCGTCACGGACGTTGGCCGCTTGTTGGGCGCTGTTCTCGCGGGTCTTCTGCTCGGGCACCTCGCGCGTCTTGTGTAGCGCCTGCGCGAATGGCAGCCCGAGCAGTTGCGCTACCCGCTGAGCCAGATCGGGCACGAGCTCAGGATGCCTGAGTGACGGGACCGCGGTCACCCACGCCGGCGTCGGTGACGGTCGCCACGACCGGATCATCTCGGCGACGGCAGCCGCGAGCTCGTCGTCGAACCGTTCGCCCGCCTTCCCGCTCTTGACGATCGTCCCCCAACCGGCATCGCCCCAGATCGAGAGCGCCCGACCCTGCTCGAGACGCGCATCGGCGGCTATTCCCTGCTTCCGCGGCTCGATCGGCAGGTGCGACCTGCGGAGGAACTCGATCGCGTCACGCACGGCTCGAGGGTCGGTCGTCGACGGCACGACCTCGCCGACGCAGTTCGCGCACCGTCCACACCGAGCCGAGGCCGGATCGTCGAGCTCCGCGGTGACGAGCTGCATCAGGCATTCAGACGACTCGGCGAACGCCCTCATCCGCTCGAGCTCGTCCCGTCGGCGCTCGGTGACGCCCTCCCAGCGCGCGACGTCGGGTGTCCACGGAGTGGGCGTCCGGAAGTAGCCGCCGCGCTCGCGGTACACCGCCTGGTCGACCTGCAGGAAGGTGAGGCACTGCTCGAGGCGTCTCCGCTTGACGTTGAGGCGCGCCTCGAGGGCGGTCAGCTTGATCCCGGGCTCGGCCTCCACGACCTCGAGTACCTGGCGCAATGCCGTTTCTCCCGGAAACGCCGTCGAGACGAAGTAGTCGTGGATCTCGTCGTCCTCGCGCCCGTTGAGGAGAACCGCGATCGCGTCGTCGAGCGCCCGTCCCGCCCGCCCGATCTGCTGGTAGTAGGCGACGAGCGATCCCGGTCGCTGGAAGTGGACGACGAACCCGAGATCGGGCTTGTCGAAGCCCATCCCGAGCGCCACCGTCGAGACAAGGGCCTTCACGTCGTTCGCGAGGAGCCGCTCCTCGAGCCGCTCCCTCTCCTCCGTGTCGAGGTTGGCGTGGTACGCGGCGACGTTCACTCCTCGCGATTGGAGCCATCGTGCGACGCGCGAGCAGTCGGCGATCGTCAGGCAGTAGACGATCCCGGATCCCGGGAGCTCGGGCAGTTGACGGTCGAGCCAGGCGAGCCGTGCCGCCTGATCGGTCAGGTGAATCGACTGCAGGCGAAGACTTCGCCGCGCGAGCGGGCCGCGCAGCACCTCGAGATTCCCGAGCTGATCGACAATGTCCGCGATCACCCGATCGTTCGCCGTCGCGGTCGTCGCCAGGACGGGAACCGTCGGGGGGAGACGCCGCACCACTCGGATGATCCGCCGGTAGTCCGGCCGGAAGTCGTGTCCCCAATCGGAGACGCAATGCGCCTCGTCGACGACCAGGAGGCCGATGCCGGAAAGGAGCGAGGGCAGCACCCCGGTCTGGAACTGCTCGTTGCCGAGCCGCTCGGGCGAGACGAGCAGGATGTCGCAGCGATCGTTCGCGATGTCGTCCGCGATCCGCGGCCAGTCGTCCGTGTTGGAGCTGTTGAGGGTGAGCGCCCGAACCCCGAGCCGCTCGGCCATCCGAATCTGGTCGCGCATCAGGGAGAGGAGCGGGCTGATGAGTACCGTCGGCCCATGCCCGGCCTCGCGAAGCAGCTTCGTGGCGATGAAGTAGACGAGGCTCTTCCCCCAGCCCGTCGCCTGCACGACGAGCAGCCGGGAGCGGCGCTCGGCGAGGGCTTGGATGGCTTCGAGCTGGCCCGGTCGGAAGGCTGCGCCGGAACCCAAGGCGGTGGTGAGGAGCTGGCTGGCTTGCGCCTGAGACGACAGCATCATGTTTTCTATATTAGCAACGCAGGAGATGTATGCGACGGCCACTCGAGTTCGGCGCGGGCGCCGCCGGCACGATCCGCGACCTAGGGGTGCAGCGGAGACCTAAGGCCGTGGCGGCTAGCTGCTAGCCCCCCGGGCCGAGCTGACCTCCTGGGTGCGATCCAGCCCAGGCAGAATCACGCCTCGTCACTCATTGCTAGAAAAGTTCTTCTGAGCAGGTGTTTCTCAGAGAAGTATGCACTTCTGCTTCACGCGTGATCACGGCGTTTCCCGCCCGGCACCAGACAAAAAGCAGACATCACGGTGTTGTCTGTTCTCAGAAAAGACACCACGAGAATGAATGCGCAAGCTGTGGTCCTAGTGCCCGTCGCCGAGCGCTTCCTCGGCGCAGGCGTCGCAATCCGCCCGTCGCGAAGGCAGCTCGCCTTGCTCGAGGACGCCAGTTCGACCGTCGTAGCGCCAGACCTTGACTCCACGCCTGCCACCGCTGAAGGCCGTGACCATGTCGAGCACGCAGTTGCATGCTTCGGAGGCGAGCGTCCCGTTCATCGAGACGACCTGCGGGTCGCCTGGCGCGCCGGGGTTGCGGTCGTAACCCGGTGGCCGCTCCCGCGCCTCTTCGTTGAGCGTCGCATCGTCTAGGAACCAGCAGCGCAAGCAGGCGAAGCCCGGAATCGATGCGATGACCTGGCCACTCGCGAGCGTGAGGCGCTCCTTCTTCGTCTTGATCACCATGCCGATGTCGATCTGCGGAATCAGATGACGGCGACAGAAGCGATCTACCATCTCGCGCGCCCGAAAGGTGTCAAGTGCGGTGACGACGACGTTCGCCTCCTTCAGCGCCATGAGAAGACCGGCTTCCTCGGCCTGCCAGCGCATCGCGTTGCCGCGCTCGAACGCCAGGTCAGCGCCGGCTGCCTGCGCCTCGGCGAGCGACGCATGGCCGGCGCCGAGGTACACGAACGTCCAGTTCGGGCGGCCGTCGTACGCCTGGATCAGCTCGTTGAGTGTTCGCGCCGTGTAGTCGGTCGAGGAGTTCTCGAGCCCGTCGGTCATCACGACGACCATTACTTTCTCCGCCTCTCGGCCCTGACCCCGCAGGCGCTCGTCGGTCGCGAGAACGGTGTGGGCGACGGCGTCGAAGAGCGCGGTCATTCCACCCGGCTCGTAGCCCGTCTCCGCGAGAGACGGAACCTCCGCGAGCGGGACGGCGATGTGGACGTGCTCGACGCGGGTGTCGAACGCGGTCAGCGAGAACCGCGTGTCGCCCGGGTCTCGGCGGAGCTCGGAGACGAACTCGTCTACACCGCTGATCACTGCGTCCGTCAGGTGGCTCATCGAGCCGGAGCGGTCGAGGACGAACGCGACATGCAAGGCGCTCGCTTCGGCTGTGCGGCGTTCTTGGCGCTCCTGGTCATGCGCTCCTCCGTTCTGCGGTTGCGAGGAGGAGTCCGGGCGGAGCTTCGGATACTTACGTCGCCGGACATGTCCTGTCTGCTGGGGACACTTTCGCTCCAACGCGACTGATGACACTATGACGTTATGACGTCGAAGGTGTACGATTTGGACATGGCCAAAGAGCGGCTCACCGTCTATCTGACGCCGGAGGTCGCACGGGCCCTGCGAGTGGCGGCGGCGCGTCGCGGGGTGAAGGACTCCGACGTCGTCGAGGAAGCCCTTCGAGAGCACATTGGCTTTGCGGCGCTCGAGCGCTCGGCCGCGCGCAACCTCGACCTGTCCGAGGACGAGGCGCTCGAGCTCGCGGTGCGCGAGCAGCATGCGGGGCGGCGCGTCCGCAAAGCGTCGTAGTGCTTCGAGCGGTCGTCGACGTCAACGTGCTCGTCTCGGCGCACCTGAGGGCCGACGGTCCGCCGGCTCAGGTCTACCGCGCTTGGCTCGCAGGGGCGTTCGAGCTGGTCGCCTCGCCCCACCTGATCGACGAACTCGAGCGCGTCGCGTTGCGGCCGGATATCGCACGTCGACTCGATCCTCGGGCGATCCCGACCCTGATTGCGCGGCTGCGCACAGATGCGGTGATCAAGGAGGATTCGCCCGGACCGCGTGTCGTCCCTCGCGATCCGAAGGACGACTATCTCGTCGTACTTGCTCGGGCAGCGGACGCGCACGTCATCGTCACCGGGGATCGCCATCTCCTGGACATCGACGGGCTCGAGCCACCGGCGATCAGGCCGCGCACGTTTCTCGACTGGCTCGCGAGACTGCCCTGAGCGTTCGCACGCGCCGAGAACGCGTCCGGTCGAAGAGCACGTGTCTACTGAAGTCAGACACGGACGGCACCGGACACGGTGCGCTACTCGTCGCCGAGGAAGAGGGCGTCGACCTCGTCGGGCGGGTCGGGCTCCGCAGGGCGCGCGCTCGGGGCTTGCAGGGCGCTCGGCTCGAAGAGCTTGTCGGCCCGGAACATCGGGCTCGGGGCGACCTTGGCGTCCAGCCGGGGGGCGACGAGCGATGCCCGGGAGCGCCCGAGCAGCGTCGTGATCGCATCCCACACCGAGGCGGCGACGGGCGCGGGATCGAGCACTCCCGACTCGAGCTGCTGGTAGTAGCGGCGCACCTTTGCTCGCGCCTCAGGACGTAGTTCGCAGGCGGTGACGATCGCGTCGACGACGTCGTCGACCCGAAGCGCCTTCGCGACCCGTGCTCGCAGGAGCGGTGGGTCGTCGAGCGAGCGCACGTACGCGAGCGCGTCGTCCGACGGAGCGCGGCGCGGGGCGCGCTCGAGGAACGCCTCGATCAGCGGCGCCAGCTCGTCGGCGCGGGCGCCGGCCTGCCGAAGTGTTGCCTCGACGTCGAGCGCCTCGCCGCGCGCGTGGCGGCGAGCGAGCTCGTCGAGCAAGGTCTCGAGCTCGGTTGTCATTCCTCGAGCCACTCCCGCAGCCTCGCCCGGTTCCGGCTGATCGCCTGGTACAACGCGTTCGGCTTCTTCCCGAGCCGCTCGGCGATCTCAGCCGGCTCGAGACCCTCGAGGTAGAGCAGGGCTGCGACCTCGCCGTCACCGGGAGGGAGCGTCGCGACGAACTGCTCGAGCGTCACGTCGATGACGACCTCGTCCGACTCGTCGGGCGCGGCGCGGTCGGGCTCGAGGAACTCGCTCTCGTACCACCCCGGCTCGTTCCAGCCGTTGCAGACCCAGCCGATCACGCTGTGGACGATGACGCGAAACGGGAGCCTTCCGTCGCGATGCCTGCCCGCCTTGAGCTCGCGCCAAGAGCCGCTCGCACACCGCCTGCGCGACGTCCTCGCCCACCGGCCCGCGCATCCGCGCGATGCAACGACCGCGGATCGTCTCCAGCCAGCCCGCGAGGAGGAGGTCGATCTCCCCGGTCTCCAGCAGTCGGTTGTCCTCGGCATCGCGCGCATCCTGCATCGAGGCGTGAGTCAGATCGGGCACGCGCCGATCTTACGAAGGCGACGCGTCATGCCGCGTGCGTGGTCTCTTCCCACCGCCGCCCGGCACGACGACGACTTCGATCCCTTCGTCACGCGCGGTACGCACCAACGCGCGGTCGGAGGTGACGATTGTCCCGTCTGCTGAGGCTGTGGCGAGCACGAAGCAATCACCGAGCGAGACATCGTTCGCTCGCCTGCGATAGTGCCGAGCGCGAAGCGACCCTGCCAAAGCCGCAATTTCGGGCGTCGGCGCGACGTACTCGACAGCGACGCCGAGCACACCACGCACGGTCTCCTCGATCACACCGGCTGACCAGCCGTGCACGCGCTCGAGGACATCCGTGATCTCCGCAAGCGTCACCGTCGATACCGATGCCGTGGCAGCACCCGTAGCTGCGACGATCCGATCTGCGTGGGGCTCATCGCGAAGCAGCGCGATCAGCGGAGCCGCATCGAGCACTAGTCGCTTTGGTGTTCGCGCCATTTCCGATCGCTCGCGGCGTTGTCCTCGATACGCGCCTGTCGAACAGCCTCGGCGGCGCTGATGTCCGACCTACCTTTGCCCTTCAGCAGACCGCGGATAGCCTCGATCGGATTCTCGGAGACCGGTCGAAGGACGATCTGCTCCCCCTCGTCCTCGATGAGCACGGCTCGAGCACCCCAACGATCCCGAACCTCGGCCGGGATGGACACCTGTCCTGCATCGGTAATACGATGACGCCACACCTTGCGGATCATGATCACAGTATGAGTGAAGATGCGCAAGGTGTCTATTTTAGACATTGTCTGTTTGAACGTAAGACAAGATCGTCGTCATTCGGACTCCTCAATGACCCACAGAGAGGAGATCCGCCATGAAACTCGATGCCTTCCAGCTCGGCGAGGCCGTGGAGCACCGCGGGATCGTCGTCACACCACTCTTCCCCCGCATCGACCCGGTCGCGAGCTACATCACGCTCGACGAGGCGCTCCCGCGCGGACTCGAGATCACCGAGACGTCCGACTCGGGCTCCGTCCCCGAGCTCTTCGTCCACAACCCGACCGACAGCAAGGTGCTGCTCTACGACGGCGAGGAGCTCGTTGGGGCGAAGCAGAACCGCATCCTCAACGTCAGCGTGCTCGTCGGCGCGGGCGCGAAGCTGCCGATTCCCGTCTCGTGCGTCGAGCAGGGACGCTGGCACCGGCTGAGCGACACCTTCGCGTCGGCGCCGCACATCTCGAACTCTGGACTCCGGCGGAGCAAGGCTGCGATGCTCGCGGCGCAACCGCTCGCCCGGGGCGTCGCGCAGGGCGCGGTGTGGGACGACATCCAGGCAAAGCAGACGCGGATGGGCGTCCGGTCGGCGACCGCTGCGAACCGGGACACGTTCGAGGCGCACGCGGCCGGGCTGCGGGCGCTCGAGGGCGCGTTCACCTTCACGTCCGGCCAGTGCGGCGCCGTGCTCGCGCTCGGGGACGACGTTTGCCTCGACGCCGTCTCGCGACCCGACGCGTTCGCGCTCCTCTGGCCGAAGCTCCGCGCCGGGTACCTGCTCGACGCGCTCGAGCGGCTCGACGGGCGCGCGACCTCGGTCGCGCGGATCTCCGCGTTCGTGGACTCGGTGTGCGACGCGCGCGCGACGCGCGGGCCTTCGGCAGGGCTCGGCGAGGACGTCCGCCTCCGCGAGGAGGGCGTGATCGGCTCCCGGCTCGAGCTCGACGGCGAGACGATCCAGCTTTCGGCGTTCACGAGCGAGGACGGCGGCACGCGGGCGTTCGGGAGGATCGCGCGGCCCAGCCGGCGGCGCATCTGATCCCGAAAATGCGGGTGTGGAGCCGGCGTTGCCGGCTCCACACCCTGTTTCTCTAGCCGGCTCGCCGGAAGAAGATGCTCGCCGGGTCGCCG
>Ga0183260_10000667_pt1 | contig 29137 bp, 24 predicted proteins | sample AntDrymUQ4972206_2_FD_129768 | JGI IMG/M metagenome (GOLD analysis project Ga0183260, IMG submission 129768) | Polar desert sand microbial communities from Dry Valleys, Antarctica - metaG UQ497 (22.06) (version 2) (version 2) | ecosystem: Environmental > Terrestrial > Soil > Desert | place...
GCGTTGTTGACGGCTTTCGATACAGGCTTGCCCGACTTCACTTCCGACAGTGCGCTAGTGACGTAGTTGGACGCGGTTTTGACGTCTGCCGGGTTGGCGCTCCGCTTGTCATCGATGGCGCCGGCATAAACAAGCGTTCCATTCGGGTCGATCACGTACATGTGCGGCGTTACTTTCGCCCCAAAGGCGCGACCGATCTGGCCATTGGTATCCATCAGGACCGCGGCGGGTGCGGCGTTGTGCTGCTTGAACCAGCCGGCCAGCTTGTCCGGCGACATGTAATCGGAATGACTTTCCGAAGTGGAATTGATCGCAACCCACGCAACATTTTCTGCACCGTAGCGCTTCTGCAGCGACTGCATGTTGCCGCTGTCGTAATGCTTTTGCACGAACGGGCATCCAGGATTGTTCCACTCGAGCACGACGTATTTGCCTTTGAAATCCGAGAGCGAGACCTGTTTGCCGCTGACGTCGGCTGCGCGAAAGTTGGGTGCCGGCTGACCTGGCGCAGGGGCGGCCGAAACAACCGAAGACACCAGCAAACCCGCAGCCAACAACGACAGCCTTTTCATCTGGAAGCTTCCTTTAACCGCAATTTATCAAGTGCTGCAAGCACTGTGCCCTGAGTCAACAACTCCGGCAACACCTCCGCTACGCCCTTTCGGTCGTAAAGCACATACAGAGGCACACCGTTGCGCCCGAACTGGGCCAGCGCATGCGTAATGCGCTCGTCGCGATTAGTCCAGTCCGCACGCATCAACACCACATTGTCGCTTGCAAACCTTGCTTTCACGTCTGCGGCTCGAAGCGCAACCCGCTTGTTCACTTGACACGTCACGCACCATGCGGCGGTAAAGTCGACGAACACCGGTTTGCCTTCGGTATGCAGCTGAGCAAGCTTTTCGGCCGAATACTCGATCCAGCCCGCATCAGCGGTGTCACGAGTGCCGGGGGCAAGCGCTTCGCTGGTAGCAATGGGCGCGAACGTTAGCGCGGCCAACATGCCGCCGACTGCAGCGACCCAGCGGAACATGCGCGCGCCGCGCTGCGAAAGTCCTAGCGCCCACAGCGTGAACCCTACGGCGACCAGCACACCCAGCGCAAGCGCGATGCCACCCGCATCGACCTGCTGTGCAAGAACCCACAGCAGCCAAACGCATGTGGCGAACATGGGAAATGCCATGAACTGCTTGAAAAGCTCCATCCACCGTCCCGGCCGCGGTAATTTTGCGAGCCAGCTCGGAAACAGCGTCAGCAGAACGTAAGGCAATGCCATGCCGACGCCCAACGCCGCAAATACCGACAGCGCGATCACCGCCGGCTGGGTGATCGCGTAACCCAACGCTGCTCCCATGAACGGCGCGGTGCAGGGCGAAGCGACAATGACTGCAAGGACCCCGGTGCCGAAGCTGCCGCGCCAATCCGACTTGTGCGCCAGCGTGTCGGCGGCCTTCAGATTCGCAACACCCGTGGCCATCGTAAATTCATAGACGCCCAGCAGATTCAATCCAATGCCAAAGAAAAGCACCGTCAAAGCGGCGACCACCCACGGAGTCTGAAGCTGAAACCCCCAACCAAGAGCGGTGCCAGCCTGCTGCAAGCCAATCAACAGCGCCGCGAGCAACACGAACGAAAGCACAACGCCGACCGCGAACGCGATGCCATGCGCCGCCATCGGGCCTGTGTGAGTTCGATGCTGCGCGAGCCCAATGAGCTTCAGCGATAACACCGGAAACACGCACGGCATCAAATTCAGGATCAGTCCGCCGAGCAACGCAGTGGCCAATGCGGCGAGCAGCGACATCGACGAGGCGTTTTCTCCGCTTGCGGCAGCACCTGCAGCACCTGCAATAGTGCCCACCGCCAATGGAGCCTGCACGGTCTGTGACCAGCCGCTTGCGTTAGCAGGACCCCCGTTGGCAACGACCACGCCCTTAAGCGTTTTAAAGTCGGCGCCGACGGGTTTGGCCGCCGTCAGATAGATCGCAAACTGGGCGCCTTCCTTTTTAAGTTCTTGCGGAGCGGCGGGCTCGATGCGGCTTTCTTCCAGCGGAAAAAATTCGACTTTGTCGACTGTCTTGTCGGCCGGTGGCGAAAACGCCACGCGAATCCGGCCTGCATCGATCGTTGCTTGAGCGGCGAGCGTTGACTGCGGAACCTGCGCCAACGTCGACTTGAACAACGACGCCGAAGCCGAAGGCGCCGCGTCCGATTTCACGGGAAGTGTCAGCTTGACCTGGGCATCACCCGGAATGCAAACATCTTTGCACTCCAGCCATGAAGCCTTGGCACTCAAGGTCACCGGCGTCCCCAATGGCAGATCCGCCGGCACCTGTACGGTGGTCAGCAACAGCGTCTCGCCTTCGTAACCAAAATTCATCAACGGGCCGACCGGCAAGCGCTTCGGATGCGGCCATTCAATCGGACCGGCGTTGAAGCCGGCCGGCAGCTGCCATTTCATTTGGGTCGGCAATCCCGAGTCGCCGGGGACTTGCCAGTAGGTGTGCCACTCGTGCTCATGTTTTAGGCGCAACCCAACCGTGATCGGCTTGCCGGGGACGATCGCGTCGGTGGCGGCGATCAGCTCCGCATCGACATGCTTCTCAGGCGCACCAAAACGCGGCAACGACTGCGCAGCGACCGGGGCCGCAACCACCAATGAAAGGAAGAGGGATAGTGCCGACAGAAACCGCATGAGTAGCCTTCGTTTGACGTTCGTCCCGCAAATCAAGATCAAGTTCCCGCCATTGTTGCTCGATTCGTCAGCCGTTTAGCCGATATCCGCAAATGCCAGCTCGGCAGCGGCGATCGTGGCATCGATTGCGGCGCTATCGTGCGCCATCGACACGAAGCCTGCTTCGTAGGCCGAGGGCGCAAGATAAATTCCGCGCACGAGCATTGCATGAAAGAAGCGCTTGAATCGCTCGATATCGCACGCGATTACATCGGCGTATCGCCGCGGCACATCCGCGGCGAAGTAGATGCCGAACATCCCACCAAGGCTATCGCCGGAAAACGCTAAGCCGTGATCACCTTCCTTTCCGCCGCCGCGCGCGCTGCGCTTGGCAGCGGCGGTCAGACCATCGACCAATTTCTTCGTAGTGTCAGAAATTGATTCATAAAAGCCTGGGCGCTGGATCTCGGCGAGCGTGGCCAGCCCGCATGCAACAGCGACCGGGTTTCCTGAGAGCGTGCCGGCCTGATAGACGCGGCCGATCGGAGCCAGATGCTGCATCACCGCCCGCTTTCCGCCGAATGCCGCCAGCGGCATGCCGCCGCCGATGACCTTGCCTAGCACCGTGATATCCGGATCAATAGCGTAAAGAGATTGCGCGCCGCCCAAGCCGACACGAAACCCTGACATGACTTCGTCAAAGATCAACAGCGCGCCATGATGGCTGCACTGCGTGCGCATCACGTCCAAAAATTCGGGTGTCGCACGCACGAGATTCATGTTGCCGGCGATTGGCTCGACGATCACGCATGCGATGTCGTCCCCGTAGGCCGCGAACGCTTGCTCGAGCTGCTCCGCATCGTTGTAATCAAGCACAAGCGTGTGCTGCGTCACGTCGGCGGGAACGCCTGCACTGCTCGGATTGCCGAACGTCAAAAGCCCGGAGCCACCTTTCACCAGCAGGCTGTCTGCGTGACCGTGATAACAGCCTTCAAATTTGATGATCTTCCGGCGCTCGCCATTTCCTGCGGCGCCTCGGGCGAGCCGTACGGCACTCATTGCTGCTTCAGTGCCGGATGAGACAAGCCGCACCTGCTCCATAGACGGCACAAGCTTGATCAGCAACTCGGCCATTTCGACTTCGGCTTCGGTCGGCGCGCCGAATGAAATGCCACGCACTGCGGCGTCGCGGATGGCCTGCATCACTGCGGGATGCGAGTGGCCGAGAATCATCGGACCCCATGAGCCGATGTAATCGATATAGCGAGTCCCCTCGCAATCCCAGAAATAGGCACCTTCGGCGCGCTCGATGAAGCGGGGCGTACCGCCGACGGAACGGAATGCCCGCACTGGAGAATTGACACCGCCCGGAATCGACCGCTGCGCGCGTTCAAAGAGCTGTTCGTTGTTCTTCATAATTTCTTCTTCCCTGTTCGAATCGCTGCACGAGTTCGCTTGCGGCCTTTGCGGGATCGCGTGCTGCAAACACCGCGTCGAGCACGGCCGCAGCGTGAGCCCCCGCGGCTGCGACGTTGGCTACGTTTGATGCATTGATGCCTCCAATCGCAACCGTTCGGCACTGCGGCCAAGTGGCGCGCGCTTGGGTAACGAGCGCAAGCGGCGCGCGCACCGCGTCGGGCTTGGTTGCCGACGGGTAGATAGAGCCGAAGGCAATGGCGTCTGCACTGGCTGCGATGGCTGCCTGCGCGGAACCCACCTCGTTGTAGCAGGACACGCCGACCAAGCGGTGCCCCAGGCGTTGCCTTGCTGCGTACACCTCGCCGTCGGCTCGCCCCAGATGAACACCATCCGCCTCGCAGTGTGCTGCCACCTCGACACTATCGTTAATGATCAGAAGTGCATCGGCGCGTCGAGTTAACCGCCGCAACCGCTCGCTGCGACTGAATTGGACCGCAATAGCAGCCTTCTTTTCACGATACTGGATCACACGCACACCGGCCTGCAATGCTTGTTCAACGATTGCGAGCACCCGGCCGAAGTCAGCGTCATCGGTATCAGGGGTCAGCAGATAAACGCCAGCCAGGCGGATTGGGTCAATCGCGTTCAAAGCCCTGAAAGTTGACATGGGTCGGTCCTGCGATCGATTGGTGACAGTGCGATTCCAACTTGATGAGTCACGCAAACTGGCTAGCGCTTGACATCACGCATGTAGCGGAAACATGTGACGCCACGTTATGATGCTTCGCTAACCTATTGATTTTAGCCGTCGAGCGGATTTGGCGCCGGCTTTAAGTTTGTCTGGCGCAATGGCGGGACCGACGGCGCAATGAAAACCTGGATGTGCCTTATCTGTGGCTGGATTTATGACGAGGCCGCGGGTGTCCCGGACGAAGGCGTTGCCGCCGGAACTCGATGGGAAGACATTCCGCCAAACTGGACGTGCCCGGAGTGCGGAGCGCGCAAGGAGGATTTCGAAATGGTCGAAATCTGACCTCGGAACCACGGTATTCGATGATGCGGCTCGATGTGCTTCGCGTACAACGCAGGCTCGGCAATTAGCGTGAATGGGTTGCAACAGATGGCGGCTGTCAACTTTGCGGAAATCCGCGGCAAGAAGGTCATGGTGATCGATGATTCGAACACCATCCGCCGCAGTGCGGAGATTTTTTTATCGCAGGCGGGGTGTCAGGTCATTCTCGCGCAAGATGGGTTTGAAGCGTTATCCAAGATCAACGATCATCAGCCGAACATCATTTTTTGCGACATCCTGATGCCGCGTCTAGACGGCTATCAGACTTGCGCGCTGATTAAGCGCAGCCCGCGCTTTCACAAGACTCCCGTCGTGATGCTGTCGTCCAAGGATGGCTTGTTTGACCGTGCGCGCGGGCGCATGGTGGGATCAAGCGAGTATCTGACCAAGCCTTTTACAAAAGATAGCCTGCTGACAGCGGTACGACAGCATTCGATGAACTAAGCAGGGCCGGCCAAAGAGATCATGCCAATCAAGAAAGTGTTAATCGTCGACGACTCGCCGACGGAGCGTCATTTCCTAACCGAACTGCTAACCAAGCAGGGCTTTTCTGTTTCCACTGCGGAAAACGCGGAGGAGGCAATGGTCAAGGTCAAGACGAGTTCGCCCGACCTGATCCTGATGGACGTCGTAATGCCGGGTCAGAACGGTTTTCAGCTGACGCGCGCTTTATCCAAAGATCCGGTCACGCAAAATATTCCAATCATCATGTGCACCAGCAAGAATCAGCAAACCGATCGCATCTGGGGGCTGAGGCAGGGTGCGCGTGACTATGTCGTCAAGCCGGTCAAGGCGGACGAACTGCTCGAAAAAATTGCTGCATTCAATTAAGCATAAGCAGAAGCAACCTTAAAGCGCGGAACAACTTACAAAATGGCAACGGCCGGCGAAGCCACCAATCGACAGCTCGTCAAACTGCGAGAGTTCTCAACGCAGCTCGCGCAGCGTCTGAAGGAGGCGCCTAACAAGCCCACCGAGCCGACCCGCCTTGCCATTCGTATTGGCTCCGAAAACTTTCTGGTTGAAATGGCGCTGGCCGGCGAGATCGTGAGTCTGCCAAGCATTGCGCCGGTGCCGTGGACGCGCCCCTGGTATCGCGGCCTGGCAAACGTGCGCGGCCGACTGGTCGGCGTGGTTGACCTGCAGCAGCTCGCTGGTGGCGATCCGCTGCCCGCAGATCAAACCCATCAGGTTCTCGTGTTCGGCGAAGTGCTCGGCGTGAACGCGGGCATCCTGGTGACACGCGCATTCGGCATCCGCAATCTGAAAGATCTGACACTGCTAGATGGCCCAGCGCCGCCGGCACGGGGCAGCTGGGAGCGGTCGCGTTATCGGGACAACGACGGACTGACGATGATCGAACTTGAATTGCGCGAGCTTGCAACCTCGACGCATTTTGCGGCGATCGCAACTTAGGTGCGGCCGGCGGCAATTATTAGAACAAAGAGGGCGATCGCGACATGCGGCGCCACAAGGCCGCCCGCATTGCGGCGGCACATTTGGGTGTTAACGGCGGAGCTGGTGTAGCGGAGGGTAGATGGCACTCGATATGGCATCAACGGTGATTAAGAAGGCGGAGCGATCAAGCCGCAGCCGCGGGCATTCAACTCGCGTGTCCAGCGTTTTGGACACGATCTCACCACGGACCACGATAGGGCCAGCGCCGAAGACGGTGATGCTTGAGCGGCCGGGCACCGACGGTGGAGCGATGCGCTTCATCGATCGCATGATCGAGTGGCGCCTCCCGGTGATCGGGGCCAAACCGGTCAATACGCAGGTGCGGGTTTTATTGGGTTTGCTGGTAATTGCGCTGCTGGCGTTCGTGGTGGTCTTGTTTGTCGACAACCGCATTGCGGCCAATGGAGCGACGCAGATTGAAATCGTTGGCGACACGCTGATGCATACGCAGCGCTTGGCGAAGGCAGCGCCGAACGCCGTGGGCGGTAACTTGGGAGCATTCGCCGAGGTCAAAGGCAGTCGCGATGCCATCGCAAGCAATCTCGCTGCGCTTAGCAATGGGGACGACAGCCGCAACCTTTCGGGCGCGAGCGGCGACATCGGGGTTGAACTGACCAAACTGATTAATAACTGGCGCGCGAGCGAATCCTCGGCGACGGTGATTTTGGCGAATGAGAAAACGCTGATGGCGTTTGGCGATGTGATCAAAAAGATCAACGAAGCCAGCCCCCGGCTGCAGCAGCTGACCGAAGAAATCATGGCGCTGAAGCTGCAGGTCGGCGCGCCGGCACGCGAAGTCGCCACGGCGGGCCAGCTCGTGACGTTGACGCAGCGACTTGGTAAAAGCGCCAACTCGCTGGTGGCCGGCAACGTGGCCAACGCCGAGGTTGCGCTGACACTTGGCCGCGATATCAATCAATTTCGAGATCTGACCCAGGCGTTGCTTTCCGGCAGCGACGCATTGCGTGTCAGTGCATCGGTTGATCCCGAAGTGCGATCCCGGTTGCAGGAACTGCTGAAGGTGTACGGCGAATTTCAGAAGTCGGTCGCGGGTGCACTCGGCAGCCTGCAGGCCATCGTGCAAGCGAAGGAAGCAGAGCTTGGAATTCTGCGCGATTCCGAGAGTTTGCGCGAGCAGGTCGCGCAGTTGGGTACGAAATTCGCGAGCGCGCAGAACATTCGTATTCTGATTTTTGTGTTTATGGTGCTGTTCGGTACGGGATTGTTACTGGCCGGCCTCGCAATCTTCAAGGTACTGCTGGAAGACACGCGGCAACGCGCCTCCGACGCCAATGTGCAGCGGATGCAGGCCGAGCGACTCGAGCAGGAAGCAAAGAAAACCAACGACGTGAATCAGGCCGCGATTTTGCGGTTGATGAATGAGTTGCAGGAAGTGGCCGACGGCAACCTGACAGTTCAGGCCACGGTGTCGGAAGACATCACGGGCGCTATCGCGGACTCGGTCAATTACACGGTCGAAGAGCTGCGCGGGCTCGTAGGCCGCATCAACAACACGGCGGAGCAGGTCAACACCGCGTCGACTCAGGCGCGCGACATTGCAACGCGGTTGTTGACAGCGTCGGAAGCGCAGTCGAAGGAAATCAAGGACACCGGCGACCAGGTTCTAAAAATGGCGTCGCAGATCAACGACGTGTCGAAAAATGCCGGCGAGTCAGCCAAGGTCGCGCGTGCGTCGCTGGAGGCAGCCGAGCGCGGCCAGCGCGCGGTGCTTAACCAGATCAGCGGCATGAATGAAATTCGCGAGCAGATTCAGGAAACCGCCAAACGCATCAAGCGCCTGGGCGAGTCGTCGCAGGAGATTGGTGAGATCGTCGAGTTGATCAGCGACATCACGGAACAGACCAACGTGCTGGCGTTGAACGCAGCCATTCAGGCTGCCTCCGCAGGCGAAGCGGGGCGCGGGTTTTCAGTCGTTGCCGAAGAAGTTCAGCGTCTTGCGGATCGGTCCGCCGAAGCGGCCAAGCAGATTGGTGCATTGGTGCGCACGATTCAAACGGATACGCAGGATGCGGTAGCGGCCATGGAAAAGAGCACGCAGGGCGTCGTCGAAGGGGCGAAGCTGTCTGACGCTGCAGGTAGCGCGCTGTCCGATATTGGCCGCGTTTCGCGCCAGCTAACCGACCAGGTCGAGAAGATCGCCTCGGCGACCAACGACCAGGCGCAATCGGCCGGCGGTGTCGCCACGTCGATCGAGCGAATCTTGACGGTAACCGAGCAAACGTCGCAGGGCACGCGGCAGGCCGCGCAGTCGATTGGGCAACTGGCAACACTGGCTCGCGAACTGAAGGCTTCGGTTGCTCGATTCCGCGTCGGCTAACGGCGCACTAAACACAAACGCACGTCGCGCGTGATCGCGAGAGTCGAGGAATTGATGGTTGAAAAGCACGATCCAAACCAACTAGTGGGCGCCGCGCCGGACATTGCGCCGCTCGCGTGGGTCATCGATGAGATTCGTACGTCGCTCGCCGAAGCCGTCAACGGGTTGAAGGGGTTCATTGCCAACAAGCAGGACCTTGAAAGTGTGCGCAATGCGCGCAATCACATTCACCAGGCCAACGGCGCACTGCAGCTGCTGGATTTGCGCGGCGTCGCGCTTGTTACTGAAGCCATTGAAAGCCTGATCAAGCGCTACGAGGCGGAGCCGAAGGAGTGTTCGCCGGCGCCGATCCGCACCATTGAGACCGCACTATCGGCCGTGATGGCGTACCTCGACGGGTTGCTATCGGGGCGGCCGAATCAGCCGATCAAACTGTTTCCGTACTACCGCGACATTTTGCTGTTGAGTCAGGCGAGCCGTGTACACCCGGCCGACCTCGTGTTTCCCGACTTGTCGCGCCGACCCGCCTTTCATCAGATCGAGGCGCGCAACTTCACCCCACGTCAATTGCGCGATCGAAGAGCACGCTTCGAATTGGGATTGCTCGGATTTCTCCGCAACTCGGACGATGCCGCGCCGCGTAAGCGGATGCGCGAGGCGTTGTCTGATCTCGAACATATGCCACAGCGAGGGCTGGCACGCAGTTTCTGGTGGATTGCGCGCGGGTTGCTGGAGGCACTCGAAGCTGGCGCCGTGGGTGTCGATGTCGATCTGAAGCGTGTATTGGCTCGCCTTAATTTGCAACTGCGTCGGATGATCGAGGGCGGCGGCGCGGTGGCCGAGCGCCTGATGGTCGACACTTTGTATTACGTCGGCCGTGCTGAGGGTTCGCTGCCAAGAGTCGCCGAAGTCAAGCGCCTGTATGGGCTCGACGCGCTGATCCCGCCAGACTTCGAACGTGCCAGCCTGACCGCACTCGACGCCGATGCGCTGCGCGCATTGAAGGAAGCCCTGGTTCAGGCAAAGCAACTTTGGGGGCAGATCGTCGCCGGTTCGGCGGAAACCGAAAAGTTCGAGCACGAAATTGCGCTGGCGCGCGAAACGTCACACAAGCTGCATGCCCGTCCGCTGGTCGCGGCTTTCGAAGCGATCAGGCGCGCGACGCAAGACTTTGCGAAGCTCGCGCCAAATGTGCGCGAGGCGCTCGGGCTCGAGGTTGCATCGGCATTGCTGTTCGTTGATCTCGGGGTGGAAGAACTGCCGCAGATTGAAGCCGAATACGAAGGCCGCGCGTTGCAGGTGATCGACCGGTTAGGAAAAGCTCGGAACGGCCAACCGTTACCGCAAGCAGGCCCGTGGATGTCCGAGCTTGCGCGGCGTGCGCAGGATCGGCTGACAATGGGCACCGTGGTCGCAGAAACGCAATCCACGCTGCGCGATATCGAACAGCGCCTCGACCGCTTCTTCCGCAACCCACTCGAGCGCGCCGACCTGCCCGCCACCACAGCGATGTTCGACCAGGTGTGCGGAGTTCTGTCGCTGCTCGGCTACGACGAGCCAGTGGCGGCGCTGCGCAACGTGCAGACCTCAATCGCGCGCTTTGCCGACGCCACCGTGGCACCCGAGCCCGATGAATTCGGTCGCATCGCGCAAAACCTCGGCGCGGTGGGTTTCTTTGTGGAGAGTGTCGGGCAGGATGCCGACCGGCCGCGCGGCATGTTCCGCTACGACCCAGTAACCGGCATCTTCAGCGCCGACCTCGGGCAGTTGCAGTCGGCCGACGTCAACGCGCCGCCCGACGATGATTACAGCGCGCCGCGCACCATCGACATTCGTCTCCCCGACACGCGTCGTGGCGACAACGTCGAGTCGTCGGCACGCAAAACGCTAGCCGCCGCGCATGCGCAAGCAATGCGCCTGCGGCAAGTCGCCGGGGACGCGCGCGCAATCGAAGAGCTCGAGCGATTGTTGCCGACCTTGGCGAACGAAGCCGACCTGCTCGATAACGAGCCGTTGAAACAAAATGCATCGCGAGCAAGTCAGTTGCTCGCACAGTTGAAAGAAAATCATCGCGGCGAGGACGCGGCCGAGCTTGTGCAGCTGCTCGCGCCGGTGGGCCCAGCGGAGACGCCGAAGCCCACTGCGCCCCTACCTGTTTCCGAGGCCGCAGCTGACAACGAGCTGCGGCAGATTTTCGTAGAGGAAGCGCGCGATGTGCTCGACAGCATCGTCGAACAACTAGAGATGTTGCGCACGACGCGGGGCGATCAGGCCACGCTGACCACAGTGCGGCGCGCGTTTCACACGCTCAAGGGCTCGAGCCGCATGGTCGGTTTCAAGACCGTCGGTGAGGGTGCGTGGGGCGTCGAACAGTGTTTCAACCTCTGGCTCGCGCAGGAGCGTGAAGCGAGCGACGACCTGCTCGATCTCGCTGAAGGCGCACAGCGCGTCATTCTGGATTGGGTCAACCAGATTGCGCGCAACGCTGCGGCTGAGCCCGATCCAACTCCATTGGTTCGCGCGGCACAAACAGTGCGCGAAGGCGGCGCGTTCGAGTATCCGCTAGGTTTGCCCGGGAGCCCCCCGGTCCCAAAGTCTGACGGCAGCGCGCCGGCAGCGGTGGTTGACGCGCTGCCTAAGACCATCGGCCACTCGCAGGCTGACCAGCAGTCCGATGAAATAACGGCGGACGCCCAACTTCCGAATTACGAACTGACTGAAGAATTTGATGACGCGCCGCTGACAGAAACGCGCGATGCTGTTTCCCACCTCGAACTGCACGCCGAACCGGCGCAGGCGACCGTAGCAGCGGTTGAAGAACCTTCGAGCGAGGAAATCAAGCGCGTAGGTCCGCTCGAGATCAGCCACGGTCTGTATTCAATATTCCTGACCGAGGCCGACGAGTGCATACGCGTGCTGGCCAACGATATCGCTGAGTGGCGCTACGAGCCCACGCGAGGCGTCGCGCCCACGCTTATGCGTCGCGCTCACTCGCTGTCGGGCATTTCGAAGACTGTCGGCCTGGCGCCCGTCGTCGCTATCGCCGAACCGCTCGATGGTCTGATGCGAGCGCTGACAGTTCACGGGTCGCGTCATCCAGCTTTGACACCCGCGCAATTCGACACGCTCGAGCGGGTCACCGATCGAGTGCGCGGCATGCTGCACCAGTTTGCTGCCGGAATTTATCCCGACGAAGCGCCGCTCGATGCGGGGGCTTTACACGATCTCGTATCGGTCGTGCGGGCGCAGAGCGCGCTTCACGACGACATGCATCCGTCTTCACCGCTGCACCTGGTGGAAGTCGATCTGCCAAGTGACATAGATGCCGAATTGCCCGGCGCGTTCGCAATCGGGAGCAATGACGTTGCGGCGCCGGCCGCTTCGGGCTCCGAACCTTTTCACCTTGAAGAGCGCACGATCGCGCCGCAATCGACTGCGCATGCAATCACTAAAACTTTAGACGTTGGGCAGGCTCCGGCCAATGACGCTGCATCGACCGACACAAACGAGAGTGACGCTGCCGCGGATGCAGCTGCCGAGGCGGAGCAAGCCGCAGCGTCGCGTTTGCGTGACGAGCTCGATGCCGATCTGCTCGAAGTTTTCCTGACTGAGGGCGCCGAGCTGTTGCCCTCGGTCGCCACAAATCTGCGCGGGTTGGCAAGCAACACCAATGATGGCGAACTCGCGCGCGACCTGATGCGCAAGCTGCACACGGTAAAGGGAAGTGCGCGGATGGCCGGCGCCATGCGGCTGGGCGAGGCGGTGCACGAGATGGAAACGCGGATGGAAGCTGCCATGCAGCTTTCGGATATTCCGCCTGCAGTTATCGACGATCTTCATACGCAGTATGACCATGCGATGGCGCTGTTCGACGAGTTGCAGAATCCTGCCGCACCGAGCGTCCCGGTTCCGGAGATCTCCACGCAGCCGGAGACGTCGGCGTCGCTTGCCCCCGTGATCGACATCTCCGCGAAGCGCAGCGACGCCAAGGTGGACAATCGTGCAGACGCTCGCCCGGTGGCCCCTGTGGTTCCGATACAACCGTCAGTGGCAGCGGCGGGCGGTGAAATGAGCGCGACGATGACCGCAGCGACGCCCGGCGTGCAAGCCGCGGCCGCGTATATCCGGGTGCGCTCGGACGTGCTCGACAAGCTGGTCGATCAGGCCGGCGAAGTTTCGATCGCGCGCTCGAAGCTCGAGAACGAAGTGGGAACGATCAAGGGTTCGCTGGTCGACCTGACAGAAAACATTTCACGTTTGCGCGCGCAGCTACGTGAAGTCGAGATCCAGGCCGATGCTCAGATCCAGGCACGCGGCGACAAGCTTTCACGCGAATCGGCAGATTTCGACCCGCTCGAGTTCGACCGTTACACGCGTTTGCAGGAACTGACACGCATGCTCGCCGAATCGGTCGAGGACGTTGCGATGGTCCAGAGCAACATGCTGAAGGGACTGCAAAGCGCCGATACCGATTTGACTTCCCAGTCGCGGCTGACGCGCGATCTACAGCAGCAGCTGATGCGGGTGCGGCTGGTGCCTTTTTCCAACGTATCCGAGCGCCTTTATCGCGTTGCGCGCCAGGCTGCAAAGGAGCTCGACAAGCGCGTCAGCCTTGATATCCGTGGCGCAACCACCGAGCTCGATCGAGGCGTGCTCGAGAAAATGGCTGGGCCGTTCGAGCATCTGATTCGCAATGCCATCGTGCACGGGCTGGAGGGCCCTGCTGAACGCCGAGCGGCTGGCAAGGCCGAGACAGGTGAATTGATTCTCGATGTGCGCCAGGAAGGCAACGAGATCATCGTCGTCATCAACGATGACGGCGCGGGGCTGAACCTGGAGCGAATCCAGGCGCGCGCGCTTGAACGCGAGCTTGTGACGGCCGACCAGGTTCTCAGCGATCGCGAGCTGATGGAACTTATTTTTCAGCCGGGCTTCACGACCGTAACCGAAGTGACCGAACTTGCGGGTCGCGGTGTGGGCATGGACGTTGTGCGGGCGGAGCTTGCTTCGTTTGGCGGTCGCATTTCGATCTCGAGCGAAAGTGGACGTGGCACGCGCTTCACTTTGTATCTGCCGATGACGCTGGCGATCGCGCAGGTTGTACTGGTGGGCATTGCGGGCCGCCGCTACGCAGTACCCGCCGGCATGGTCGAGCAGGTGCGTCGTTATCGGCCGGCGGTGTTGCTCGCTGCCCTCACCGATGGCTTGATCGACATCCCGCCGATCGGCCCGGTCGTGCTGCGGCCGCTGACGCAATTGCTGGGTGAGGAAACCACGCCGCACCTGGCCCGGCAGACGCCGGTTGTCCTGTTGAAGTCGGGCGATGATCGACTTGCGATCGCGGTCGATGAAGTTTCGAGCAATCAAGAGGTGGTGGTCAAGAGCGTTGGCGTGCAGGTGTCGCGCATGGCCGGCATTCTCGGCGCCACGATTCTAGGTAATGGCGAAATCATTCTGATCGTCAACCCAGTGCAGCTGATCGCGCGTGCGCCCGAGCCGCCGGCGGTGTTCGACGTTGCGCCGGATGCACGCGACGAGGCGAAGGCGGCGCAAAAACGAATCGATCATGTGACCGAGTTGTCGACCTCGATCGTGCCCACCGTAATGGTGGTCGACGATTCGTTGACCGTTCGCCGCGTCACACAGCGGCTGCTCGAGCGTCAGAGCTACATCGTATTGTTGGCCAAGGATGGGGTCGACGCGCTACGACAGCTGCAGGATGTAAAGCCCGACATCATGCTGGTCGACATCGAGATGCCTCGCATGGACGGCTATGACCTGACGCGCAACGTGCGCGGCAATAAAACTACCGCGGACATTCCAATCATCATGATCACGTCGCGCACAGCCGAAAAGCACCGCAAGATGGCGTTCGAGCTGGGCGTCAACGAATATCTGGGCAAGCCGTACCAGGAAGACGAACTGCTGAAGTTCATCAAGCAATACCTGGCCGAGCGCGTGCCGGCGTAGCGCGGGCGTCTGTGCGGCTACGCTGCACTGGCCGCCTGCGCGCCTGGTTTCACAATGCCGAAGCGCTGCAGTGTTTTGGCGCGCGCCTGAGCGTGGTCGATTATTGGGCTGGGATAATCCCGGCCCACAACGCAGCCGGCCTCGCGTTGGCGCTCCTGGGGCACCTGCCACGGCGCGTGAATATCCTTCGCGGTGAAGTTCGCAAGCTTCGGTAGATAGCGACGAATGAAATCACCGTGCGCGTCGAACTTCTCCGACTGCGTCACCGGGTTGAAGATTCGAAAGTAGGGCTGCGCATCACACCCTGTTGATGCAGCCCACTGCCAACCGCCGTTGTTTGCCGCCAGGTCGTAGTCATTGAGCTGCCGCGCGAAGTAGCGTTCGCCGCGACGCCAGTCGATACCGAGATCCTTGGTCAGAAAGCTGGCGGTCACCATGCGCAGGCGATTGTGCATGTATCCGCTTTGATTGAGTTGCGCCATCGCGGCATCGATCAGCGGATAGCCAGTGGTGCCTGTGCACCAGGCATCAAACATTCGCTCGGCGTTTGGACCGGTCTCCCATTGAATCCGATCGTATTCGGGGCGGTAGGCGTGGTCGACGACATGCGGGTGATGCCACAGGATCATCTGATAGAAGTCGCGCCAGATCAGCTCGGATAACCAGACCGCGGCCCCGCTTGTTCTTTGTTGTTCAAGCGCAAAGCGGGCAAGCGATCGCGTCGAAATCGTTCCGAAGCGCAGGTGCACCGAAAGATACGATGGGCCGCGTACCGCAGGGTAATTTCGCGCACGCTCGTAGTCATCGATACGTGATTTGAAGTCGTCGAACATTTGCTGGGCGCCAGCTTCGCCGGCGGGCAGCGGAAGCTCGTCGAGATTGGTGCGATCAAAGCCGAGCTGTTTCAGAGTTGGAATTTGCTTCGCATCTGCAGAGTGCTCCCATCGGTCGGCAAACACATTCGTATCAGCCTCGGCCAAATGCGCAGCACTGTTCGGTACGGCGATGTTTCGAAGCCAGCAGTTCTTGTAAGCGGTAAACACGCTGAAAGGTGTTCCCGCATTGGACAGAATTTCGTCTTTCTCAAAAATCACGTGGTCCTTTGACAAGTGCAGCGCGCGGCTAAGCATTCTGTGTCTAACAGTTTCGTCGCGCTGCACTGCATAGGGCTCGTAGTCGGTGTTGGCAAAGACTGCGTCGACCCCGAGTTCGGAAGCCAACTGAGGAATTGCGTCGACTGCATTTGCGTGCAGCACGATCAGCGCGCCACCGCGCTTTCGAAGGTCAAGGTCGAGCTCGATTATCGAGCGATGAATGAAGTCGACGCGCCGATCCGAGGTGTGCCCTTCGGCAATCAACGGGTCGAGGATCGCGCGATCGAAGACGAACGCGCAGTGCACTCGGCGACACTGAGACAGCGCCGCCGCGATGGCCGCGTTATCGGTCAGGCGCAGGTCGCGCCGAAGCCATACCAAACCCTTGTCGTATTGCATCGATGCGCTGGAGCCGTCCGATGCAGTCTACAATCCGGCCTCATGTCGAGCGAACCGAAGGTCCCAGCCTCATTGGACCTGAAGCATCAGTTCCTGATCGCCATGCCCGCCATGGCGGACACCAACTTTGAGCGCTCGGTCGTCTACGTCTGCGACCACAGCGACCGAGGTGCACTGGGCCTGGTGATCAATCGCCCGACTGACCTCACCCTGGGCAAGCTGTTCGACCGCGTCGATCTGAAGCTCGAGATCGCGCCGCGCATGAACGACCCTGTTTATTTTGGTGGTCCCGTGCAAACCGAGCGAGGTTTCGTCCTGCATGGCGTCGGGCCTCCGGACAAGCCGACGCTTTACAGTTCCACGCTCGCCATCTCGGACGAAATTTCATTGACGACGTCCAAGGACGTGCTCGAGGCGATCGCGGGGGGTCTCGGGCCCGATAAGGTTCTGGTCACGCTCGGCTATTCGGGCTGGGGTGCCGGGCAACTGGAAAGCGAGATCGCGCAGAATGCCTGGCTCACCGTCAGCGCGGCGCCGCAAATCATCTTCGATGTGCCCGCCGATGAAAAATACAACGCCGCGCTGCGCTTGCTCGGTGTTAACAGCGCGCAGTTGGCGGGACACGCCGGTCATGCGTGACCTTGCCGGTCATGCACCCATCAGCTCTTCCATTTCTCCTTCCGTTGTCTCCCCGCATCGGGTGAGCGATGGCATCGTGCTCGGGTTTGACTTTGGCACCCGCCGCATCGGTGTCGCGATCGGCAACGCGGTTACGCGCGCGGCACGTCCGCTCCAAACCATCGACGCTTCTGACAGCGACGTGCGCTGGAGCGAGATCGGTACGATCATCGAGCATTGGGCGCCGTCGCAACTCGTGGTTGGAATTCCCCGGCATCCTGATGGCGCCGCGCATTCATTGACTGCTCGATGCGAGCGGTTTGCGCGCCAGCTCGAAGGTCGGTTTCGACTACCGGTGGCGCAGATCGACGAGCGCTACAGCTCGGCAGTGGTCGAGCACGCGGACGACGTCGATGCCGCGGCCGCCGCGGTGATCGTGCAGCAATGGTTGGACAGCAGCGATGCTTGAGCTCGACGCCGAGGCGATTTATCGACAGCTCGCGCAACGCGCGCGCGAACATTATGTGACCAAACAGCTGCGTCTGGTGGGGGTGCATACGGGTGGAGTCTGGCTGGCTGAGCGGCTCAAGCGCGAATTGAATGTCGAAGCGCCGGTTGGAATTCTCGATGTTTCGTTTTATCGCGATGACTTCGATCGTTCCGGACTGAAATCCGCGCTCCGGCCTTCGCAAATTTCATTTGAGGTCGCTGGTAGCCATATTTTGCTGGTCGACGACGTGCTGAACACGGGCCGTACCGTGCGTGCTGCTATCAATGAACTCTTCGATTACGGACGTCCGGCCAGAATTGATCTGGCCGTGCTGATCGATCGCGGTGGGCGCGAGCTTCCGGTCGCGGCGACTCTGATCGGAGCGACGATCGAGCTGCCGCCAACGGTAAGCGCGGTGCTGACCCGCGATGATGACGACCGGTTGCATTTGACAATGGAAACGCGCGGCGATGAGTAGCCACAGCGCCAATCCGCAGCTCAACAGCGAAGGTGAGTTGCATCATTTGCTTTCAATTGATGGACTCCCGCGCGGCGTAATTGAACGCATCCTGTCGACCGCGGACAGTTTCATCAATGTGGCCGAGCGAGAGGTCAAGAATGTGCCACTGCTGCGCGGCAAAAGCGTGTTCAACCTGTTCTTCGAGAACAGCACGCGTACCCGCACCACTTTCGAGATCGCTGCACGGCGCCTGTCGGCCGATGTGTTCAACCTCGACATCGTTCGCTCGAGCGCGGCCAAGGGCGAATCGCTGCTCGACACCATCAATAACCTGACGGCGATGCAGGCCGACGCGTTTGTGGTTCGGCACGCAACCAGCGGCGCGCCCTATCTGATTGCACGGCACACGAGTCGGCACGCGCCTCACATCCACGTGATCAATGCCGGCGACGGCCAGCACGCGCACCCCACGCAGGGGCTGCTCGACGCCTACACGATCCGCCACTACAAAAAGGACTTCAGCAACCTGACCGTCGCCATCGTGGGCGACATCCTGCACTCCAGAGTGGCGCGGTCCGACATTCACGCGCTGACAACCTTGGGTGTACCCGAGGTGCGTGCAGTCGGTCCACTCACGTTATTGCCCACCGGGCTGGAGCAGATGGGGGTGCGCGTCTGCACCAAGCTGGATGACGGCGTGCGGGGCGCCGACGTAATCATCATGCTGCGTCTGCAAAGCGAACGCATGCGCGGCACGCTGTTGCCTTCGGCAGCCGAGTACTTCGCCAACTATGGGTTAACCGCAAAGAGGTTGGCGCTGGCCAAGCCCGATGCGATCGTGATGCACCCGGGCCCGATGAATCGAGGTGTGGAAATCGACTCGCACGTCGCGGACGGCACGGCCAGCGTGATCCTGACGCAGGTGACGTTTGGCATCGCCGTGAGAATGGCTGTGCTGTCGATTGTTTCGTCGTCCGCGAGCATGCAATGAAGATTGCGATCCTCAACGGGCGCGTGATCGACCCGGCGTCCAACTTTGACCAAGCAGCCGGCGTCTTTATCGATGAGGGATGTATCGCAGCGATCGGGCGCGCGCCGGAGCAGTTCCGCGCCGACACTACGCTTGATGCAGCCGGTCTGGCGATCGCGCCAGGGCTGGTGGATCTGTGTGCGCGCTTGCGCGAGCCCGGCCATGAAGGCGCGTTAAAGGTTGAGATGAAGGCCGCGTTGGCGGGAGGCGTGACGAGCGTCGTGTGTCCGCCGGACACCGATCCGCCGCTCGACGAGCCCGGCTTGGTCAGAATGCTTCGGCAACGTTCTCGCGAATCGGCTGGTGCAAGAACCTATCCGCTTGGCGCACTAACCGCGGGTCTCAAAGGCGAGGCGCTTGCAGCGCTTAAAACGCTTGCCGAAGCCGGCTGTGTCGCGTTCATGCAGACGCGCAGCCTGCCGCACGACAACTCGGTGTTGTTGCAGGCCATGCGTTACGCAAAGACATTTGAGCTGCCGATCTGGCTGCGTCCGGTCGAAGACACGCTTGCGGGCCGCGGCGTCGCAGGTGCGGGCGCAATGGCAAGCCGTCTTGGATTGCCTGCGGTGCCGGTGGTCGCGGAGACCGTCGCACTGCATACGATATTCGAGCTGCAGCGGGCAACTGGCGCTCAGGTACACATCTGCCGTCTATCGTCGAGCGAAGGCATCGCGCTCGTGCGGCAAGCCAAGCGCGAAGGCCGACCGGTAACGGCCGACGTTGGCATCCATCATGTGCATCTGGTCGACGTCGATATCGGGTACTTCGACCCAAACTTTCGTCTCGATCCTCCTTTGCGCGGCACGCGCGATCGTGACGCGATCGTTGCGGGCCTGGCGGATGGAACGATCGACATCATCTGTTCCGATCACTCTCCAATCGGCGAGGACGACAAACTCCTGCCATTCGGTGAAGCCGAGCCAGGCGCAACAGCGCTCGAGACTCTGCTTCCGCTGACCTTGAAGTGGGCCTCCGAAAACAAGGTGCCGCTGCCGCAAGCGCTGGCAAGAATCACCAGCGGTCCGGCTGGAATTTTGAGCAAGGGGTCTGCCAAAGGGCGACTCACCGTGGGTGCCAAAGCGGATCTGGTGGTGTTCTCTGCGCTCGAGAGCTGGGTCGTCGGCGCCGACACGCTTGTCAGTAGCGGAAAGAACACGCCATTTAACGGCTACGAATTGCAGGGTCGAGTCCGCTACACCTTGGTCGGCGGCGAAGTTCGCTACCAGGCCGACTGAACGAGTGCACTGGCTGCTGGCTCCGCTGCGCGCGGTGGTGTTCTCGCTGCATGTGCTGCTCGGCATCGCCATTGTCGTCGCAATTTTTCCGCTGATCGGCCAGGTATCTCGTAATCGCATCAATCAACAGTGGTCGCGGATTCTCATCGCGTTTACGGGGGCGCGCGTGGTCGCGGGCGGGGTGCCTCTAGCGGAAGCGGTGCGGCGCGATGGTGTGGAGACAACATCGAGCGGTCGGCTGGTGTTGGCCAATCACATTTCGTGGCTCGACATTTTTGCAATCAATGCGGTGCTTCCCAGCCGATTTGTCGCAAAGGCCGAGATCGGCGATTGGCCATTGCTCGGGGTGCTGGTGTCGCGCAGCGGCACGCTGTACATCGAGCGCGGGCGGCGCCATGCAGTTGCTGCAATCAACCAGACCGTGCGCGAGCATCTGCAAAGCGGCGAAACCATCGTTGTGTTCGCGGAGGGAACAACCACCGACGGAAGCGCGCTGCTGCCATTTCACTCGAACCTGATTGCACCCGCGATTGACGTCGGGGCCGGCATCTGGCCGATTGCGATTCGCTATACCGAACGGGGCGAGCGCTCGCTGGCTGCAGCGTTCATCGGCGAAATGGGGATCCTGACTTCGCTGGCGCGGGTGCTGGTCGCACGCCAACTGATGATCGAGGTGACCGTCCTGGCGCCTGTTACGCTAGCCGGCGCGCGCGATCGCCACACCATTGCACGCGCCGCGCGCAGCGCAATCGCAAAGCATCTGGTCGTCGAGGACGCGATCGCGAAGTACCCGATCCACACCGATCACTCTTCCTGAGGCTGCGACATCGGGCAATCGCGCTGAAACAAAGCGCCGTCGGCAAGACGCAACGCAGTCAGTTTTCCGCCCCAGACACATCCGGTATCAAGCCCGATCACGTTTGATCGAGCCACCAGTCCTTCCGCCGACCAGTGGCCAAAGACGATTGACGTACCGCGCGTGGCGCGATCTGGGTGATCAAACCATGCAACGTCACCGCGCGGCGCCTTGGCAAGCTTGTCCTTGTGCTGCAGGTTCATTGATCCGTCGGCTGAGACCACCCGCAACCGAGTCAGGGCGTTGACCGCACATCGAAGGCGATCGTTGCCGGTCAGCGCATCACTCCAGCGGCGCGGCTCGTCGCCGTACATCTCGCTTAGAAAGGCATTGCTGGGATCGTTGACAAGCGCTCGGTGAACTTCATCGGACAGCGACAGCGTGAGCTCGACGGTCCACGCCGGCAACACGCCGGCATGAACGAACAGCGCGCCTTCCTCGAAGTGAGCCAGCGGACAACTGCGCAGCCACGCAAGCAGCTCGGCGCGATCCGGCGCTTCAAGAATGTCATCCAGCGTATCGGTGTCTTTCTGCGGCCTGATACCCGCTGCGACCGCCAGCAGATGCAGATCATGGTTGCCAAGCAATGCGACGGCTTGACCATTGTCGACGCGCGACTTCACGTGTCGCAACGTGGCGAGAGACTCGAATCCGCGGTTGACCAGATCGCCAACGAAGATATATCGATCGGCTGCGGGCAACTGCGAAGTCAGCCGCCTGAAGCTCGACAGACACCCTTGAAGGTCACCGATTACGTACGTCACCATAGTGCAGTCATAGCCTTGTAGGATGCGGCGTGGTGCCGATGCATCGTTGCGTGGAGTAAGCAAGCATGAAGCCCGTTCGCAAGGCAGTGTTTCCGGTCGCGGGGCTCGGCACACGATTCCTGCCGGCGACCAAGGCGATGCCGAAGGAGATGCTGCCCGTCGTCGACAAGCCGTTGATTCAGTATGCGGTCGAGGAGGCGGCCGCGGCCGGCATCACGCAAATGATATTCATCACGGGCCGCAACAAGCGATCGATCGAGGATCATTTCGATCGCGCGCCCGAGCTGGAAGCCGAGCTTGCGGCAAAGGGCAAGCTGGAACTGCTCGAGATCGTGCGGAATATTTCGCCTGAAGCCGAAAGCTATGTTTACATTCGGCAGACCGAGCCGCTCGGGCTCGGGCATGCCGTGTTGTGTGCGGAAGCCGTCGTGGGTGACGAGCCGTTCGCAGTTATTCTGGCCGACGATCTGATCGACGCGGTCGATTCGGTAATCGGTCAACTCGCCGATGCGCGCATCGCACGTGGCGGTGGCAGCGTGCTCGCGGTCGAAGACGTGCCGCGCGCCGAAACCGAACGATACGGAATCGTCAGCAGCGTAGCGCTCGACAGCCGCACTTCCCGGATATCGCACATCATCGAAAAGCCGCCGGCCGCGCAGGCACCCTCGACGCTTGCGGTGCTCGGCCGCTATGTGCTCGAGCCGGAAGTGTTCGAACATCTACGCGCCATACCGCGCGGTGCCGGTGGCGAAGTGCAACTGACCGACGCCATCGAATGCATGGTGGCTGCGGGCACTACCTTCGCATATCGTTTTAAGGGTCGGCGATTCGACTGCGGCTCGAAGGAAGGATTCGTCTCTGCGACAGTGCACTTCGCCAGGAAGGCGGGCTACGCGGTTTGAGGTTGAGGCAACGGGTTTAACCGCTGTCTTCCATTGAGTCCTCTGTGACTCTGACGCGCCTTCGATACAACCGGAACGGCATGAAGAACAGCGCGAAGTAAATTGCGCACAGCGCCAGGAACGACCAGAAGATCCACCAGTCAGGAACATCCAGTACCCACAGCACGGTGCCGATTGCTGCCAGAACAGCATTGGCACCGACCAACAGGGTTAGCGTTGCGCGCGGAGAGTAACCGCGCCGCATCAGGATGTGATGAATGTGATCGCGGTCGGGCGCCATCGGGCTACGTCGTCTTGCGAGGCGCCGCACCGTTACGGTAAAAACATCCATCAGCAAAATTCCCAGAAGCCACAGCATCACAGGCGCCGGGACGTTGATTGCATTGCTTTGCGTCAGCGACACCGAAAACCAGGCAATGGCGAAGCCGAGCACCATGCTGCCGGCATCTCCCATAAACGTGCGGTGCCGCCCGCAGAGCCGCCACGGCAGGTTGAAAAGAAGAAACCCCAGAGTCGCGCCCGCGAGCACCATGACGATCTTGGCGGCGTTCAGGTCTTCCAAGATAAGCGCAAACGCCGCGAAAAATATCAGCATCACAAGAGCCAGGCCGCCGGCCAATCCATCCAATCCATCGAACATGTTGATCGCGTTTATGACAGCGATCGTTGCGAATATCGTGAGCGGGATGCCCCACAGGCGCGTGTTGATTGGGTCGCTGGCAAACAGGTTGCCGAGGTTAATGAGATAGTTGCCGCCTCCGGATGTCATCAGTACTGCGACCAACACCTGCACCAACATTTTCTTGCCTGCCGACACTTCGCCAAGATCATCCAGTACGCCGGTCATCGCAAGCACCACAACACCGACGAAGAACGGCGCGTATTGCCCAAACGCAGAAAACGATGCGGCCAACGCAAGCAACATCGCCGCGGTAATCGCGATGCCTCCGGTCACGGCAACCGGCGCCGCATGCCGCTTGCGGCCGCCCGGTACATCGACCAGTTGCCAACGTTCGGCCGGGCGCCGCAGCATCAGGATCAACAGAGCGGCAACCATCGCAGCGAACACCGCTTGCGCCAGGTACGTAAAGGGCAAATACGTGTACATGCCCGATTATCCCGCGAGCGGGCGTGTTGAACCGCGCGCAATGACTTGCTGATAAACGTCCACCGTTTTACGAATCATCTGATCGATCGAAAAGACCTGTTCAACACGCTGCTTGCCCGCTGCGCCCATGCGCGTGCGCAGCTCTTTGTCATTGAGCAGCGTGCGCAGAGCGTTTGCTAGTGCATCCGCGTCTTTAGGAGGCACCAGCAGTCCTGTTACGCCGTCGACGGTCACGTACTCGACGCCGGTGCCGAGGCGTGTTGTAACTACCGGCTTGCTGCACGCCATGGCTTCGAGCTGCACAATTCCGAACTGCTCTGACCGTTCGACGGATGGCATACAGAATACGTCGCAGGTTTCGTAATACGCCGGCAACAAATGATCGGGAATGAAGCCTAGAAATTTGATCCTGTCGGCAACGCCAGCGTCTGTCGCGAGTACTTTCAATGAATCGGTCAACGGCCCGCGGCCGCCGATCCATAAGTCGGCATCGACGGTTTGCATCGCGCGAATCAGCGTCTCGAACCCTTTGTAGTAGACGTGGCGGCCGACGGCAAAAATCAGATTCCGCGGTCCTTGCTCGCGCTGCAGTTGATCGCGCTGCCATTGCACCTCGGTGGATGAAGTGAAAGCAGCTCCATCAATGGCGTAGGGGATCACCTCACGCAACTGTCGCCCCGCCGCGGCAGGAATCTGGGTTGATGTCGAAAAGTGTTGCGGTGTCGCGCCGATCAACGCATCGGCGCTCTGCACAAAAGACCGGAGGAATGGTCCGTACAGCGCCAGTGCCCACTGCTGTTTGACGATATCGCTGTGCCACGAGATGACCCGCTGCACGCTGCGCGGCAGGGTCAGCGCGGTCAGGTGACCCAGCGGGTCGGGAAAATGCAGATGAACAAGGTCAAAGCCATGTTGCCGCTGTAGTCGGCGTGCGACCGACGGCATCGTTGGCGCAAGCGCCACGCTTGCCAGCGAACCGTAATTCGCAACGCGCACGGTGGTGTATCCATTATGGTGGTGCTCGTCCGTAACGGCGCGGTCATTGGCCACGAGGTTGACCACTTTTATTTCGGGAGGCATGCCGCCCAGCAACGCCCGCAGGTGCCGTTCGATACCACCGACGTCACCGTCAAACTTGCCGAGGTGCAGGACTTTCAAGCGGCCATCGCAACCCGATAGACCGCAACCGTCTCGTCCGCGCATTTTTGCCACGAAAACCGCGCGGCTTGCGTGATGGAGGCTGCGGCTCTCTCTGACCAGAATTCTGCGTCGTCGATAAACCGCTGCATGGCATCTCGCAGCGCATCGGTGTCCATCGGATCATGCATCACCGCGGCGTCACCGGCGACTTCGGGCAGCGAAGACACGTTCGACATGATCGCGGGGGTGCCACAAGCCATGGCTTCGAGCGGCGGCAAGCCAAAACCCTCGTACAGCGACGGGTAGACGAGGGACGTTGCGCCAGAGTACAAATCAGCCAGTTCGGCGTCGGTCACGAAGCCAAGAGGGCGCACCTCGCCGAGCGCCACCGGGGCTTTCAATTCACGCTCGATCGGGGAGGTCAGCCATCCGCGCATTCCAACCAGAACCAATGGATATTGCCTGCGAACTCGCTCACTAAGACTTGCGTGGGCCCGGACCGCGGTCTCCACATTCTTGCGCGGCTCCAACGTACCGACCACTAGAAAATAACTGCGATGCTGTAACCCGTGTTTGCTCAGCGTCGCCGCGCATGATGCCTGGTCTCGCGCCGTGAACAGGTGGCGCGGAGCGAGCAGCGTCGTCGTCACGCGCTCCGGGGACACGCGGAATTCGCTGATGACTTCCTGGCGAATGAACTCGGAGTCGGTGATCACATGCTGCACCTTGTCCAGCGCCACAGGAAGAATGCGGTTCATGATGGCAACGCGCTCCTTCGGATGCGTTTCAGGATAACGAATCCATGAAAGGTCATGGATCGTCACGACCGTTGGCCCGGCAAAGCGGAGTGGGAGAAAGTTTGGCTCGTGATACACGGAGATGTGCCGGTCATGCGCGCCCGAATAAAACTTCCAGCCTTGAAGAGCGCGGCTCACGAGATAGGGATGCGGCACGACCTTCTTGATAAAACTCTTGATCGGACCGAGTGTAGGAAACGGTTGGGTCCTGATTTCCTTGCTCCATCTCGCCAGGTAAAAGATGTTCAGATCGATTTCACTCGATGCGATGAGCTGCTCCGCCAGATTCTTTGTGTATTGGCCGATGCCGGTCAGCGGAGAGAGTAAGGCCGCACCGTTCATTCCTACGACCAGGCGGCCGTCCGGCGTCACTTCACGACTCGAAGGTCAAACGAAATCTGGTAGAGCGGATAAACGAATGCGTATCTCGACTCGTAGTGGTCCTTGTTGCGATTGGCCCAGTCGAGCAGCCAACGATGGGGCCCTCTTCGCCGCGCACGCTCCTCGCGGTCGTACTCGCAGGCAATCAGCTCGAGCCGGGCCTTGCTGTATCCCAATCGGAAAACGGGCCTGCCCTCGATGAAGTAGTCGAAGGTCTTGGATGTGAATGCGCGCTTGTGCGTTGGATCTGAATAGAAATTGACGCTGCTCATGAATGGCCCCGACACTTCAATAACGCTGCCGGGCTTCGCAACGCGCCAGATCTCTTCGACAACGCCGACAAAGTTCTCCACGTGCTCCAGCACGTCGCGGCAGATGATTCGGTCCCACTCGCTGTCTGAAAACGGATACGGGAAACTGTCTAGGTCATGGATCAGGTCGGCTTGCGATCCGGGGATGAGATCAACGCCAAACGCGCCAGGTGTCTTGCTGAACCCGCAGCCTAGCTCGAGAATTTTCATCCCGTGGTCAGCGCGGCCCGTAGCTAGAAGAGGCGGTTTGTCGAAGCAAATTAAAAACGCGAACCTCTTCTGGCGACAGCAGTTTCAAGGTAGCACGCACTAAAAAGAACGCACCCCACCCAGCGGTGCCAACCAGAATCAGCGACACCCAGCCTACGACTTCTGTCGCCAGCATCCATAGAACACCGGCCTGAACAGAAACCCCGACGAGTACTCCAGCCCAGAAGCGCCAACGTGGTGGCCTACCCAGCGCCAACGTCCGCCTGGCAACGATGCTGAATGCAAATGTAGTGGACATAGCGGCGAATATAGCGACCACTGCGCCAAGCAAGCCATAGGGCGGCACAAGTGCAACGATTCCGACTAGCACGATGATCGCTGTGAGCCAGGAGAACGCGGCGGCGGGGCCGGAGCGGCCGCTGGCAGCAAGTACGTGGCTCGCGGGCACCGCGAACGTGGTCATGGCAAATGCGACCAGCAGAATTTTGAAGGCGAGCACCAGATCGGGCGTGCCGTAGGCGCCAAGCCAGAGTTCGAAGAAGGGTTCCGCCAGCCATAGCGCTGGCAAAAGAATGGGCACTACCAGCACGACAACAGCGCGATCCAAAGCGTGCAGCAGGGCGCTCAACTGCTCACGCGCCCCGGTCGCATGCAATCCGGAGGCGTGCGGATAGGCGAAGGAGGTAATTGCGGCAACCGCAGCGAGGGGCTTGTTGGCGAGGGTCACGCATAAGGAATATGCGCCCGCAATTGCTGGCGAGCCATATGATGAGATGAGTATGCGGTCGGCCTGAAACGCAATGGCGCTGGCGATTTGGGTCGCAAACATGCCGCTTGCGAATCGCGCGTCATTCATCGGAAGTGAGAGCTGAAAGGAGAGCGGGCTGTCCCAGCGCACCGCGCGGTGCGCCACGAAAGCCATTACTGCAGTCGAAGCAACGCTGATGGCTATTCCCAAAATGACGATGTTGCGCAGGGGATATCCAGCACCGACGAGCAACAATGCACCGACCCACAGAACGACGGTGGATGCGGTTTGCACCGCAGTCAGCCACGCATATGACTGGGCGGCGCGCGCGACGAGCGCCGGCAAGCCCGTTGCCAACGATACGGCGACCCACACAGCGCACCATCGGATCAGTTCGACGGCGGTATCGCGTCCCAATAGCTCACTGAAACCGAGAGTCGCTGCGAGCCACTCTGCGCCCAAAGCGACTGCCGTACCGAACAGCAACGCGATCGCGCAAAAGACACCGGAGTATGAAAAGAGCAGCCGCGAGCCGTCGAGCGGTCCCTGGCTGAGACCGGCAGCAAACCGTCGCACGGCGCTCGAGCCGAGGCCGAAGTCGAGCTGGGTCGCGATGATCGGAGTAATCAGCACGATCATCAGGACACCAAAGCGTGCCGTACCCAGCTGATGCAGCAGCCGGGGTGTCAACAGGAAAACAATGACCAGCGGGAGCAGCCAGCTCGACAGCCCCCAGAACGCTTGAACGGAAAATCGGCGCGGAGTTCTCACCGGGCTTGCCGCCACAGCGGATCTATGGACCGCTCGCCTGGATACGCTGCACGAGAGCCGTGGTGGAAACCTTGTGTGCAAACGGGATGGCAACCGTCGTTGCGCCCCATGTTCTTGCCAGTGCCGCCTCGGGAATCGTATTCATGTCGTAGTCGCCGCCCTTGGCATAGATCTCGGGCCTAACAATTTCGAGCAGCGCTAAAGGCATGTCTTCGTCGAACACCGTAACGACGTCAACTGACTCCAATGCAGCCACGACCGCGGCGCGATCGTCCTGCTTGTTCAGTGGGCGATTGGTACCCTTGCCGAGCCGGCGCACCGAAGCGTCACTGTTGATCGCGACCATGAGTGAGCCCCCCAGCGCGCGGGCCTGTGCAAGATAGGTCACATGGCCGCGGTGCAGGATATCGAACACGCCGTTGGTAAATACGATCGGTCGGGGCAGGCGGGAAGTCGCAGCAATCAGGTCCGCGCGACCAAGAATCTTTGTGCTCTCAAAAGGCGGCGGTGGATACTGTTTCAAATCGTTTCCTTTATCACCGACACTTGAGCGAGCTGCTGAAATTGTGGCGATGAAACAGCTGCCAGCAGATCCGAGTAGGTTGGCGAAGGTAGCGCTGATGCAGGATGCGCGGCATCGGGTGGAAGCGCGCCATCGGTTCCAAGCAGAAAGCGATGTTCTATGCCGCCGGCCTGGGCGGCTTCGAGGTCGGAGGTGCGGTCACCGAACATCGTCGAGCGAGGCAGGTCCAGGTTCAGGTCTCGCGCAGCCGCGAACAACATGCCTGGAGCAGGCTTGCGGCAATCACACGCGACGCGATAGCTGTCCAAGGCATCGGATGGGTGATGCGGGCAGTAGTAAACGGCGCCGATTTCAGCGCCTTCGGAA
>Ga0183260_10000668_pt1 | contig 29129 bp, 23 predicted proteins | sample AntDrymUQ4972206_2_FD_129768 | JGI IMG/M metagenome (GOLD analysis project Ga0183260, IMG submission 129768) | Polar desert sand microbial communities from Dry Valleys, Antarctica - metaG UQ497 (22.06) (version 2) (version 2) | ecosystem: Environmental > Terrestrial > Soil > Desert | place...
ACGAACCCACGCCATGGCCTCCGTGTCTTCGTGCCTTCGTGGCGTGCTCTTCTCCGTGACCTCCGCCCCCTCGTTCATCACTGTCCTGTCTACGTGACAGTTTCTTGAGAGTTGGGAGTTGACCGATGTCCTACCGCCACGTCTTCCTGATCATCAGCACGAGCACGCCTGACGGCTCGAGCGCGGGTGTGTAGGTCGGACCCTTCGGTCCTGCCACGAAGTTCACCGCTCCGCCGGTGATCATGTTCTGCCAGATGGCTTCCGGCATCTCGGGGGCGAAGGTCAGCGTCGCCGACTGCGGCTCGGTGGTGTGCGTGTTCAGCACGATCATCACGAGCGCCTCTGTGGACTCGAGGAATGCCACCTCGAGGTGGGAGTTCCCACCGGCAATGGTGACGTCTGGCCGGCCGGGCGCTTCCCGCGGCCGCAGCGGAGCGTAGAGTGCGGCGTTCCTCGACATGTGCCCGGCGAACTCCGCGGCTGCCGAGCGCGCGTCCGCGTTGCCACTCAGCGAGGCCCAGTCCTCGAAGACGACGCCGCGATGGCCTTGCGCGATTGCGCTCCAGGCAGCCTGCCAGACCTCGGAGCCCCCCGTCAGATCTGACACCACTATCGAATGCAGACCGTCGAGCGGCGCGCGTTCGTCCGTGGCACCCGCCAGCAGCCGATCGAGCCTTGCGATCTCACGGCTAGCCGGAGGTTCCCCGGTCCCGGCAAACTCCACGATGGTGAACCGCAGGCGGTTCATTTCCAGGAAGGCCTGATGCCGTTCCGCGCGGTCCGCACCGGCCTTGTAGCGGACGCCCACCGGAACGAACGGGGCCGCTGGCTGGGCTCCCCGCAATGCTGGACTGCAGAGAAACAGCGTGATGAGCCCACAGCCGAGCGTGAGGCGCAGAGAGCGGCCGAGGGAATTGACGCGTCGCACGAAGCCTCCTCGGGGCGCGGGTCAGCCGATGGGGGGTCTGATGCGTCTGCACCGCGCCTGGAGCGCCTGGTCCACCGCGTACGCGAGGAGCCCCAGCGCGATTGCCAGCAGCAGCCAGCGTCCCTGGAACGCGCCTGCCAGCTCGAGCATCGACTCCCGGGTGTTGTGCGCTTCCGACGGGTCCGCGCGGATGCCGGCGCGAACGAGGAATACGCCGGCCACCGAGAGGATGACCGCCCGTGCGGCCACGCCGAACCGGCTGATCGCGAGCAGCGGGCCCCGTGCCTCACGCGGGAGCAACGAGACGTCCATATCGGCTCCCTTTCTGGGCCTGATCGCCGAGGCCACTTCTGAAACAGCGTAGATGACGATGACGGCACCGGTGAGGGCGACGATCCAGTCACCGAGCGGCAGATCCATGACGCGCGCGATCCACATCTTCGTATCGTCACCGCTGGAGCCCCGGAGGCCGCGGGCCAGACGAAGGGACTCGAGGCCGAGTGCGCCGTAGACGACGGCCCGGATGAGGCTGCCGATGCGAACGGCGAGCCCTTTGGGATCGGTGCCATGCCGATCCGGATCGAACAGCGCGTCCAGCACCCGCCAGAGTGCATACCCGCAAAGGCCTGCCGCGAGCAGGAAAAGGATGGTGTTGCCGAGCGGCTGCGACAGGATCGCCTTGAGGGCGCCGCTCGTGTCGGTGATCGCCCCTCCCTTCTTGAGCGCAGCCGATGCGGCGAGCACGCCGACCACAAGGTACACGAAGGCTTTCGATGCGAAGCCGAAGCGGGCCAGCGGCTCGATCATCGGCCTTACCTGAGTGCTGAGCTGAAGAACAGGTCGTGATCCCCAGGCGGGTCGAAGCCCGCAAGCCGCACCGCAAGCGCGATCTGCGCCCAGTGCCGGATGTCGTGGAGAAGGATGTGGAACAGCAGCTTGCGCGTGGTCACGAACCAATCCCGATCCCGCACGTGCAGGGTCCTGAGCTCCTCGGCCACATCCGGGTCGAGCTCACCCGCCAGCGCCTCGAGCTCGCGGCGCACCGAGGAGCCGTAGTCGAACAGCGGTGGCGCGTTGCTGCCCGTGAGGCCGGTCGCCTCGGCGAGGGGAACCCCGGCGAGGCGCTGGAGATGCCGGCGCTCGACGAGAAAGATGTGATCGATGAGCTTGCCGACGGTCGGAAAGCGTCCCCCGAGTTGAACAGGTGCGTCGAGGGCTTCGGGGTGGGACTCGAACCAGCGGCGCCACCTGCTGCGCTCGGCGCCGGTATACCGCAGCAGTTCGTCCAGGCTGATGGCAAGAGGCATGAATGTCCGGGCTCCTGCTCCGGTGGCTATAGTCTATCAAGCGTATGTTCTCGTCACGCCTGCCCGCCGCCCTGCAGGCCAACGCCCTGTCGCGTGCGGTCTCCCGCGCGCGGCGTGAGGGACGGGCGTTCCTCGATCTCACGCTGAGCAATCCGACGCGGGCGGGAATCACCTATCCGGAGGGATGGCTCCTGGCGCTCTCAGCCCCCGGGGCCGCCATATATGAGCCGCAGCCCCTTGGTCTTCCTGCGGCGAGAGAGGCCATTGCCGCCGACTACGCGCGCCGCGGCGTGGAGATTCCGCCGGAGCACATCGCAGTGACCTCGAGCACCAGCGAGGCGTACTCGTTGCTGTTCAAGCTCCTCTGCAATCCCTGCGCGGAGTCCGTGCTCATCCCTGCGCCGAGCTACCCGCTCTTCGAGCATCTGACGGCGCTCGACGGGGTCCGGACGGGGAGCTACGCGCTCGACTACCACGGGCGGTGGTACATGGACCTTCAGAGCGTGGACCGTCAGTGGACACAGGAAACACGGGCGCTGCTTGCCGTCAGTCCGAACAACCCCACCGGCTCGATCCTCACCACGGGCGAGCTGGACGACATAGACGGGCGATGCGCGTCGCGGGAAGCCGCGCTGATCCTCGACGAGGTGTTTGCCGACTACCCCCTCGATGGGGAGGGAAGGCCGATCCGGAATACCGGCTCCGGCCCGGCTCGGGCACTGACCTTCCGGCTCGGAGGGCTGTCGAAGTCTGTCGCGCTGCCGCAGGTCAAGCTCGGATGGATTGCCGTCGAGGGGCCGGCCCATCTGGTGAGCGCGGCAGTCGAACGGCTCGAGCTCCTGTGCGACACGTACCTGTCGGTATCCACACCAGTGCAGCTGGCAGCCTCAGCTCTCATTGCCAGTGGCGCCCGGACGCGGGAGCTGGTGCACAGCCGTGTGCGGGAAAACTATCACCGGCTGGGGTCCCTCGCCGGTGAATATCCCTCCGTGAACGTTCTGCATGCCGACGGCGGCTGGTCGGGCGTGATGCGGATCCCGGCTCGTGCGTCGGAGGAGGAAATCGTGCTGCAGCTCCTTGAAGAGGACGCCGTGCTCGTGCACCCGGGCTTCTTCTTTGATTTTCCACAGGAGGCGTACCTGGTGATCAGCCTGCTTCCCGAGCCGGACGTGTTCAGGGAAGGGGTACATCGGGTGCTGGAGCGTGTCGATGCCTGAGCAGCGTTGGTTTCATCGTGGACGGCATGCCGGAGTGCTCGTGCCCCTCTTCTCCATCCCCACAGGCGGAAGCTGGGGTGTGGGGGAGATCCCGGACCTGCCTCGATTCGCGGGCTGGGCCGGGGAAGCGGGGCTGGATTTCGTGCAGCTCCTGCCCGTCAACGAGATGGAGGAAGGGCAGAACTCCCCCTACTCGGCACTGAGCGCCATGGCGCTCGACCCCGTCTTCATCGCGCCGGGTGACGTGCCGGAGTTTGCCGACAGCGGCGGGGAGGGGGGTCTTGGTGCCGCAGACCGGGACGTGCTGTCGCGCGCGCGCGACTCCGCGAGCGTCGACTTCCGCGCCGTGCGCGCCGTCAAGGCCGTCGCGCTCCATGCGTCGTTTGCCGTGTTCCGCGAGCGTCACCGCGGCAGCGGGTCGGATCGGGAGCGCGCCTTTGCGGCGTTCGTGGAGCGGGAGGGCTGGTGGCTGGACGATTACGTCCTCTTCCGTGCCTTGCACGACGAGCACGGGGGGCGCTACTGGCGCGACTGGGATCCGGGGTTGAGGGGTCGCGAGCCTGCTGCCCTCGACGCCGCCCGACAGCGGCTTGCCGCGCGGATGCTGTTCTACCAGTACCTGCAGTGGCTCGCCGATGAGCAGTGGGTGCGTGCCCGGCGGGACTGCGGCCGCGTTGGTCTGTTCGGCGACTTCCCGTTCATGGTCAGCGGCCATAGCGCCGATGTGTGGGCGCGCCAGCACGAGTTCGATGTCGACGCATCGGTCGGCGTGCCTCCGGATGCCACGTCGGAGACTGGCCAGGACTGGGGGCTGCCGCCGTATCGCTGGGACGTGATGGCGCCCGGAGGGTACGAATGGCTTCAGCAGCGCGCCCGGCGCTCTGCAGCTCTGTACGACGGATTCCGGATCGATCATCTCGTCGGCTTCTACCGGACCTACGTGCGGCAACGCGACGGGCGCGCCTCGTTCACGCCGCCGGATGAGCCCTCGCAGTTGTTGCAGGGTGAGCACCTGATGCGGTCCTTCCAGGAGACCGGCGCTCGGATCATCGCCGAGGACCTCGGAACGGTACCGGACTTCGTGCGCGAGTCGCTCGACCGGCTGGGGCTCCCGGGGCTGAAGGTCCTCCGGTGGGAACGGGAATGGAAACAGGAAGGACAGCCGTTCAGGCGTCCTGCCGATTACCCGGCGGCCTCTGTTGCGATTACCGGTACCCACGACACCGATACGGTCGCGGAATGGTGGGACGCCGCGAGCCTCGACGAACGGCAGCGCTGTGCCGAGGTCGTCCCTCTGCGCGAGGCGGGATGCTCGCCGGAGGACCCGTTCTCACCGGCCGTGCGGGACGCGCTGCTGCAGGCGGTCTTCACCTCCGGCTCGGACCTCGTCATTTTGCCCGTGCAGGACATCTTCGGCTGGCGGGACCGCATCAATGTTCCGGCCGTGGTGAACGAAGAGAACTGGACATGGCGGCTGCCCTGGGCATCCGACCGGCTCACGACGGAGCCGGAGGCGCGCGAACGCGCAGCTCTCCTGCGCTCGCTGTCCGCCCTATCCGGCAGAGGCGGTTGAGACAGGAGCGGCTTCGAAGTTCCCCTGATTACGGGAGACGTCACCGGCCGTGGCGACTTGATACTATTCTCCTCATATGCGCGATTCAGTCGTGACCGCCCCCCACGTCGATCCTGCAGCTGTCGAAGCGGCCAGCGAGCGCCTCGATGCGCACGTGCGGGAGATCGTCCGGTGGCACTTCGATCCTGCAACCGGCTGCCCCTTCTGGCTCGAGCGGGCGAAAGCGTTCGACTTCGACCCGCTGAAGGATGTCAACGGCTACGCGGATCTCGACAGGTTCGGGTTCTTCGAAGACGAGTGGCTGCGTGGCGGTCCCGTGCGGCGGTGGGTGCCGAAGGCGTATGCCGACAAGCCGATCCATGTCTTCGAGACCGGCGGGAGCACCGGCGTTCCCAAGTCGCGGATCGCATGGGAGGACTTCCGGATCGACTACTCCAACTTCAGCGACACCCTGCCAGACGAGGCGTTCCCAAAAGGATCGGACTGGTTGATGGTAGGGCCGAGCGGCCCCAGGCGGCTGCGGCTGGCGATCGAGCACCTCGCCCAGCATCGAGGGGGCATCTGCTTCATGGTCGATCTCGATCCACGCTGGGTCATCAAGCTGATCAAGGCCCGGCAGATGGATCAGATGGAGGCGTACAAGCGCCACGTCATCGATCAGGCACTCACGCTTCTGCGCGCGCACGACAACATCCAGTGCCTGTTCACCACACCCAAGCTGCTCGAAGCACTGTGCGAACGCGTGTCGCTGAAGAAGATGGGCATCAAGGGGGTGTTCTGCGGCGGCACCGAGATGACGCCGCAGTTCCACCGGTTTGCCGTCGAGGAACTGCTGGACGGCGTGTACTTCGCGCCGACTTACGGCAACACCTTGATGGGGCTGGCCACGCACAAACCGGCCGATCCGGCGGACAATTACGCGGTCATCTACTACCCGCCGCATCCGCGCGCCATGATCGAGGTGGTCCACCCGGACGGGCCGGACAGGCTCGTGGATTACGGCGGTACGGGGCGCGTGCGGCTCACGACGCTGACGAAAGAGTTCTTCATGCCGCGCTTCCTCGAGCGCGACGAGGCGGAACGCGAGCCCCCCTCCACCCGCTATCCGTGGGACGGTGTGAGGAACGTCCGGCCGTTCTCGCGCTTCGGCACCACGGTCGTCGAGGGCGTGTACTGATCTCCGGACTGTCGATCTCCAGGTCATGATTCATCTACCGATCCTCCGCCACGGCGTCCCTTACACCAGTCTGGACGTGGTCACCGTCCTGCACCACCGGACGCGCGAGCCGTTCGTCGAGGTCAGCCAGGCGAACGGAGGGCTCATCCGCCGCGACCTCCTGCCCGAGCGCCAGGAGGCGGCGCGCGAGGCGCTGGCGCGTATTCCCTTCGACCGCCTGATCGCCATGTGCACGGAAGCCGCGGACCATTTTCTGAACGCCACGCTGCCGCTCGGGGATGCCGATCAGTCTCCGGACGACTACGTCCTGCAGCTCTCGGCCACCACCGGAATGCCGCACGCCCTCGTCCGCCGGAACGTGCAGCGGGTCGCCGGGGTCATGCGCGAGATGCGCACGGTGCTGCGCGGGCTCACGCGTGGACTGGACCTCTCGGTGCTCGATACGGGGCACGGGGAGCACGCCGGCCATGCGATCAGCTTCTATCCGCGCACGCAGGCCCTCGGCGTGGTGCTGCCCAGCAACTCCCCAGGCGTGCATTCGCTCTGGGTCCCGGCCATCGCCCTCAAGATGCCGCTCGTGTTGAAGCCGGGGAGCGCCGAGCCCTGGACCCCCTTCCGGATTGCGCAGGCGTTCATGAAGGCGGGATGCCCGCCCGAGGCCTTCAGCTATTACCCGGCCGATCATGCCGGGGCCGGCGAGGTGCTCCGCCGCACCGGCCGCAGCATGTTCTTTGGCGATGTATCAGCCGTCGGCGGCTGGGAAGGGGACCCCCGGGTCGAGCTGCACGGACCTGGCTATACGAAGATCCTCATTGGCGACGACCTGCTGGAGGACAGCCGCTGGGAGGCGCACGTCGATCTGATGGCCGCCTCGATCGCGGACAACGGCGGGCGGTCCTGCGTGAACGCGTCAGGAATCTGGGTTGCCGCCTCACACGCGGAGCGGGTGGCTGATGCGGTTGCCGCGCGGCTCGCAACGATCCTCCCGCGCGCCGCCACCGACGAGCGCGCCACGCTGGCGCCGTTTGCGGACCCCCGCGTGGCCGAGCGGATCTCGGCGCAAATCGACAGCGGGCTCCAGACGCCCGGCGCTCGTGAGATGACGCTGCACCATCGTGGCACCCCGCGGCTGGCCGCGTTCGAAGGCTGCACGTACCTGCAGCCCACCCTCGTGCTGTGCGACGGACCGGATCATCCGCTGGCGAACCGGGAGTTCCTGTTTCCTTACGCCGCGGTCGTCCCCATCACCCCCGAGGCGATGGCGCGCGTGCCCGAGCCGATGGGAAAGACGCTCGTCGTGACGGCGCTCACGCGGGATCAGCGTCTGTGCGACCGGCTGCTTCGCTCGTCATTCGTCGACCGGCTCAACATCGGCGCCATTCCGACGAACCAGATCAGCTGGGACCAGCCTCACGAAGGCAACCTGTTCGAACACCTGTACGCGCGGCGATCGTTCCAGCAGACTGCTGACCCGATCTCCGCCGCGGCTGCGGGCGCGTGAGAGTTCTCTCCTTCACCGGCGGCGCCGGGACGATGTACTGCGGCAGCTGCCTGCGCGACAACGCGCTGGCCTCGGCCCTCCTCGCCCGCGGCCACGACGTCGTGCTGACGCCGGTCTACACGCCCACCCGGACAGACGAACGCAATGTGAGCCAGTCGCAGGTGTTCTTCGGCGGGATCAGCGTGTTTCTCGAACAGCAGGTGCCCCTGTTCAGGCGTTCCCCGCGCGTGTTCGATCGCATCTGGGATGCGCCGTGGGTGATCCGCCTGGCCTCGAAGCGGCAGATCAAGGTCGACCCGAAGAGCCTCGGCGAGATGACCGTCTCGATGCTGCGGGGGGAGGGAGGATTCCAGGCGAAGGAGATCGGGAAGCTCCTCGACTGGCTGCGCGGGGAGCCGGCGTTCGACGTGATCAACCTGCCGTACGCGCTCCTGCTCGGGCTGGCGGAGCCCTTGCGCCGCGAGCTCGGTGCGCCGATCTGCTGCACGTTACAGGGAGAGGACCTGTTTCTCGACGGGCTCCAGGCTGCACACAGGCAGGAGGCTCTCGCATTGATTCGCGCGGCCGCTCGCCATGTCGATGCCTTCATGCCCGTGAGCCAGTACTATCTGGATTACATGCCTGGCTATCTCGGGATCCCGCTCGAGAAGATGCACGTCGTGCCGCTCGGCATCAACATGGAGGGATTCCATCCCCGGCCGCCGACGCGCAACCCACCGTTCACAATCGGGTATCTCGCCCGGATTGCGCCGGAGAAGGGGCTGCACGTGCTCTGCGAGGCCTATCGGGCGCTTCGAGCCACTCCTGGAATCGGCCCGTCCAGGCTGCTGGCCGCCGGCTACCTCGCCCCCGAGCACCAAGGGTATCTGGACAAGATCAGGCGGCAGATGCGTGACTGGGGGCTCGACCGCGAGTTCGAGTACCGGGGCGAGGTGGACCGGGCCCAGAAGACCGCCTTCCTCCAGAGCCTGGACCTCTTCTCAGTACCGACGACGTACGAGGAGCCGAAGGGGATGTTCCTCCTGGAGGCACTGGCGAACGGGATTCCAGTGGTCCAGCCCCGCAGGGGCGCCTTTCCGGAGATCGTCAGCAACACCGGCGGAGGGCTGATCGTGGACGCGGATGACCCGAAGGCGCTCGCGGCGGGCTATCTTCAGCTCTGGCAGGATCCGGAGCGGGCGATGACCCTCGGCGCAGCCGGAGCGGCCGGCGTGCGCGAGCACTACGATGTCGGGCGCATGGCCGAAGGCGTGGAAGACGTCTACCGGCGGGTTATCAGAACGGGCTGACACGGTGCTGATAGCCGATCGCGTCTCGAAGAGCTATGCGACGCCACGGGGCGATCTCCGGATTCTCACCGACGTGTCGCTCTCGCTGGAGCGGGGCGCGGCCATCGCGATCATGGGCCCGTCCGGCAGCGGAAAGAGCACGCTCCTCTACATCCTTGGCGCACTCGACACCCCGTCATCCGGATCGGTGAGCCTCGACGGCGCCGATCCGTTTGGCCTTGACGAAGCGGCACAGGCGGCGTTCCGGAACCGTCATATCGGGTTCGTGTTCCAGGATCACTCTCTGCTGCCGCAGTGCTCGGTGCTCGAGAACGTCCTCTCGCCAACGCTCGTGGCGCCGGCGGCCGAGCGTGCGGGCAGGGAGGACGAGGCCCGGGCGCGCGCGCTGCTCGAGCAGGTCGGCCTCGGCGATCGCCTGGAACACCGGCCGGCGGAGCTGTCAGGAGGGGAGAAACAGCGTGCCGCGCTGGCGCGGGCACTGATCCGGAACCCGGTACTGCTGCTGTGCGACGAGCCGACGGGGAACCTCGATCGCGCCTCCGCTGACACGGTGGCGGATCTTCTCCTCGAGCTTCACGCTGCCCGCCAGACCATTCTGATCGTGGTGACCCACAGTGCCGCTCTTGCGGGGAAGTTTCCCGTCCGATACGAGATGACGGGCGGCACGCCCGTCAGGCAGGAGGCGTAGGCGGGTGACGATCACACGACTCGTGATCCGCAGCGCCTTGTATCACTGGCGCACGAACCTTGCGGTCTGCCTGGGCGTCGCGGCTGCGGTGGGAGTGCTCGCCGGCGCGCTGCTCGTCGGCGATTCGGTGCGTGGCAGCCTGCGCGAGCTGGCGCTGTTGCGGCTGGGCCGTACGGGGCATGCCGTCTCCTCGACCGGCTACTTCCGGGAAGCGCTCTCAACCGAGCTGAGTGCTCGCGCCTCCGCCGACACGGTGCCGCTCATTGCCGTTGGCGGCGCCGTGACCCACGAATCATCCAGGCGGCGGGCCTCCGGCGTCCTGGTCTACGGTGTGGACGAGCGGTTCTGGAGGTTCCACGGAGTCGAGCCGCGAGAGGGCGTGTATGTGTCCCCCGCGTTGGCGGCGGAGCTGACGGCGGCTGAAGGGGACGTGCTCCTGACCCGGCTGCAGCGCCCCTCGGAGATTCCGCTGGAGTCGCTCTTCGCGCAGAAGGAAGACATGGCCCGCACGGTGCGCCTCACCGTCGCCGGTGCGCTCGGGCGGGAGGAGCTCGGGGAGTTCGCCCTGCAGCCACAGCAGTCCGAGGTCAGGGCCGTGTTCGTGCCACTCCAGCGGCTGCAGCGCGACCTTGGCGTGCCTGGCGGAGTGAACACGATCCTGCTGGCCGACGGCGTGGCCGATTCGGCCGCGGATCTGGCGTTCCGACAGGGGGTCACGCTCGAGGACCTCGGGGTCAAGGTCAGCGTCGCGCCCGATGCCGCGACGCTGATCGTTGAAAGTGCGAGCGGCGTTGTCAGCGAGGGCCTTGAAGCGGCCGCGCGGGCGGCAGCGGAAGCATCCGGCCTGACGCCGGTGCCGGTGTTCACTTACCTTGCGAATGCCATTCGCATAGGTGGCCGCGAAGTGCCGTACTCCCTGGTCACAGGAGTGCCGTTGGATCGGCTCGCCGGGGATACGCCGCAAGGGTCCGCCGGCTCCACCCCCGGGCCAGGCTCTGACGGGCTGGTACTCAACGAATGGGCGGCCCGGGAGCTGGGTGCGTCCGCCGGAGACGCTGCCGAGATCGATTACTACCTCTGGGATGCCGCCGCCGGCTTGCGCACCTCGACGGCCCGATTCACGGTGACCGGAGTCGTGCCGATCGCCGGCCTTGCCGGGGACCCCCGTCTGGCGCCGGAGTACCCGGGCATTACAGGCGCCGAGAGCCTGGGAGACTGGGACCCGCCGTTTCCTCTGGATCTCTCACGCATCCGTCCGCAGGACGAGCGCTACTGGGACGATTACCGGACCACCCCCAAGGCCTTTCTTCCCTACGGCCGTGCCCGCGACCTCTGGTCCACGAGATACGGGCGGCTCACGAGCCTGAGGCTTGCGGTTCCCGAGGGCTACGATCCGACTCAGGTCTCGGCCGCGCTCCAGCGCCGGCTGCAGGAGACCCTTGATCCCTCGGGCGAGGGGCTGGTGCTCATCCCGTCCCGCCGCCTCGCTCTCGAGGCCTCGGCGGGCGCGACAAACTTCGCCGAGTATTTCACGTACTTCAGCTTCTTCATCGTCGTATCCGCGCTGCTTCTCACGGTCCTTTTCTTCCGGCTGGGTGTGGAAGGGCGGCTGCGGCAGATTGGCATCCTGCGGGCCTCGGGGTACACATCGGCGCACGTGCGCCGGATGTTCCTGTCGGAAGCTGCGGTCCTGGCGCTCGCAGGCAGCCTGCTCGGCATCGCGGTGGCGATCGGGTACGCCCACGTGATCGTCCATGGGCTGACGACGTGGTGGGTGGGCGCGGTGGGTACAACGCTCCTGAGCGTCCACATCTCTCCGCTGAGCCTTGTGCTTGGTGCCGCCGGAGGGATTGCCGCCGCGCTCCTGTGCGTGCTGCTGTCGCTCCGGGCTGTGGCAAAGCGGTCGCCGCGCGCGCTCCTCGGGGCGCATTCCCTCGAAGATCCGGCAGGCCTGGCGGGGCGAGGCGCCAGGCGTTCGGTCCGTGCGGCCGGGCTGATTGCGCTTGCAGGTCTTGCGCTGCTTGCCGTGGGATTTGCAGTGCAGGAAGCACAGGCCGGCGCGTTCTTCGGCGGCGGCGCGGCGCTGTTGACCGCTTTTCTGCTCTTTCTGTCGTCCTGGCTGCGCTCGCGGGATCAGCGGGCGATTACCGGGCGCGGGGCCTGGGCCGTTTCGCGCCTTGGTTTTCGAAGCGCCTCGTTCCGCCCCGGCCGCAGCGTGCTGTCGGCGGCGCTTGTCGCGTCAGCTGCCTTCATCATCGTCTCGGTGGACGCGTTCAGGCGCGGCGAGGGAGACTTCTCCGGGGATCCGCAGTCGGGGACTGGCGGTTACGCGCTTCTGGCCGAAGCTGATGTCCCCATCGTGCACAACCCGAACGAGCCTGCCGGGCGAGAAGCCCTGCTGATCCAGGCGCCGGAGCTCGAGGCGGTACGATTCAGCAGGTTCCGGCTTCGTCCGGGGGAGGATGCCAGCTGCCTCAACTTGTACCGCCCGTCCAATCCAAGAATCGTCGCGCCGGAGCGGTCCTTCATTGAAAGTCGAAGGTTCACGTTCGGCGGATCCCTTGCCGGGACAGATGAGGAGCGCGCGAACCCCTGGCTGCTGCTGCAGCGGACGTTCGACGACGGAGCGGTGCCGGTCATCGCCGATGCCACCTCGCTGCAGTACGTCCTCCATGCCTCTCTGGGGGATACGATGTCGATCGATGTCGGCGCCGCCCGTCCGCTGACGCTGCGATTCGTCGGAGCGCTCCGCGACAGCGTGCTGCAGGGGGAGCTGATCATGGGCGAGGAACAGTTCGTCAGGCTCTTCCCTGGTCACGAGGGATACCGGTACTTCCTGATCGAGGCGCCTGCCGTCACTACTCGCGCGGAGGCGGCGGCGCTGGCCGAAGCCCTCGAGCGGGATCTCCAGCCGTTCGGGGTAGACGCGGTGAGCACGGTCGAACGGCTCGATGCATTTCACCGCGTGGAGAACACCTACCTCTCCACTTTCCAGGCGCTCGGGGGGCTCGGCCTGCTCCTCGGCACGGTAGGTCTGGCGACGGTGATGTTCCGCAACGTGCTCGAGCGACGCCGCGAACTGGCCCTCCTGCGGGCCGTCGGCTACAACGCGCGCCACGTCACGGTCATGATCCTTGCGGAGACCGGCTTTCTTCTCGCCTCCGGGCTGCTTGCGGGCGCCGGTTGTGCGCTCATTGCGATTGCGCCCGCGCTCATCGCGCGCGGCGGCGCCGCCCCGGGCGCCGGACTTGGGCTGCTGCTTCTCGGCGTGATTCTCGCGGGGGTGCTCTCGGCGGTGGCCGCCACACGCGCTGCGCTGAGTGGCGGGCTCCTGCAGGCGCTCCGCGCGGACTAGCAGCGCGCCCCTTGCTCTCGCCGCGTCAGCTCATGAAACCATCGCAACTCGCCTCTCAGCTCCCGGCGTGGAGTCATCAGGCAGGAGCAGCGTGGCATAGGATAAAGCGGTGAGTGTTCTCGAAGAGCGTGCGGAGGAGATCGGGCGTGCCATCGAAAGGCGCGACTGGGGGGCGGTCCGCGAGGGGCTTCGCGGCGCGGCGGGCCCGGAAATCGGATCCTTCCTGCTCGAGCTGCCCAAGCCGGATCGCGTGCTTCTGTTCCGCGCGCTCCCACGCGAGCTCGCCGCGGACTCGTTCGCGGAGCTCGAACCGGACGACAAGGACACGCTGCTCCGCGCGCTGACAGACGACGAGACACGGCAGCTGCTTGCATCCCTGCCTCCCGACGACCGCACCCTCCTGCTGTCGGAACTGCCGGGCGGAGTGGTCCAGCGCGCGCTGACGCTCCTCAGCCCTCAGGATCTTGCCGAAGCCCGCCAGCTCCTCGGCTACCCGGAAGACAGCGTCGGACGTCTGATGACGCCGGACTACGTCGCCGTGCGGCCCGACTGGACCATCGCGCGGGTGCTGCAGCACATCCGCGCCTTCGGCCGCGACAAGGAGACGATCAACCGCATCTACGTCGTGGATTCCCGCTGGCACCTGCTCGACGACATCGAACTGCGGCGGGTCATCCTCTCCGACCCGGCGGTGGTGATCAGCGACATCATGGATGGTTCCTTCGTGGCGCTCCCTGTGTCGGCCGATCGTGAAGAGGCCGTGCAGGTCATCCAGCGGCACGACCTCGATGCCGTCCCCGTCATCGATTCCACGGGCGTGCTCGTCGGCATCCTCACCGTAGACGATGTGCTGGACGTGGCGCAGCAGGAGGCAACCGAGGACTTCCACAAGGCCGGGTCGGTGGGACCGATCTTCACCAGCATCCGCCACGCGAGCGTCGGCTTCCTGTTCCGCAGGCGGATCGGCTGGCTCGTCGTGCTGGTCTTCGTGAACATCTTCTCGGGAGCGGGCATCGCCTACTTCGAAGACACGATTGCTGCAACGGTGTCGCTCGTCGTGTTCCTCCCGCTGCTCATCGCAAGCGCCGGTAACGCGGGGGCCCAGGCCGCCACCCTGGTGGTGCGCGCGATGGCCACGGGCGATGTGGGCCTGCGGGACTGGTTCGAGCTGTTGTCCAAGGAGCTGCTGGTGGCCTCCGCGCTGGGCGGCGTGATGGCGCTCGCAGTCTCCAGCCTGGGCCTGTATCGAGGCGGCATCGAGGTGGCGGTGGTCGTCTCGGTCACCATGGTGATCGTGGTCGTGGTGGGGAGCCTGATCGGGCTGTCGCTCCCGTTTCTGCTCGACCGCTTCAAGCTGGACCCGGCGACGGCCAGCACGCCGCTCGTCACCTCCATCGCTGACATTGCCGGCGTGCTGATCTACTTCTCGATCGCGAGCTGGTACCTGCCAGGCTGATGGCTGATGCACGGTGCTAACGCCTTGGGTCTGAATAAATGAAGGCCGGAGCGAAGATCCTGATCGGACTCGCCCTTCTGGCGGCGTTCGGGTTTCTGTTCATCCGATCGCTGCAGACGTCCCGGTCCGCGTCGTACGCGGTCGAGGGGGCCCGGCTGCAGGAGTGGTCCCTGGCTCTCGAACCGGCGTCGAGTCCGACGGCGCCGCTCCTCGTTCTTCGAGGCCCGATGGAACTCGTCAGCGGGCTCTTCCGGCAGGTCTTCACGCGCGCCATGGAGTCCCTCGTCAACCCGGGAACAGCGGCCATACCGGTCGTGCTGAAGGGGGAGTTCGACGAGAGCCTCTCGGGGGTGATGACGGAGGAATCGCTCCTGGCCAGTGCACGCGAGTCAGGGCTCGAAACGGCAGCCGTCGAACCGCGGTGCCTCGCGCACCGGCGAATAAGCCAGCCCGGGGGCACCCGGCAGGTGTATGTGGCGGTCTTCGATTCACCGGAGTTCGTCCGGTTCCGTCAGGCGCTCGCGGAGCGTGCCGGGCGGGCGGGGAAAGGGGGAACCGCATTCGACGCGGCGGCGCTTTCTCCCGTGATGTTCGTCGCGGGGGCTGACGGCGCCTTTCATCGATGGCTGCCGCTGCGAGTGGAGACCGATGCGGACTGCGTCGCCCCCCTGGAGCGCGAGTGAACGGAAATCGGGGAGACAGCCGCGGCGGGGCACGGCGTGCTATGTTCTCGGCTGGTCGCTTGACGAAGCGGAGGAACATGACAGCAATCGTGCAGTGGCTGGTCCCTGCCGGCGTGCTCTGCGCCGGGATCGGATTGATGGCCACCAAGTCTCTCGAACCGGCGGCTCAGGCGCCGGGGCCGATAACGAAATCGGAGTTCATCTACGAATCGGCTCCCTTTCCCAGCGCCCACGCGTCAACGATCGTGGAGACGAAGGGGGAGCTCGTCGCCGCCTGGTTCGGCGGTACCCAGGAAGGGGCCAAGGACGTCGGAATCTGGCTCTCCCGCCACGCGAACGGGGCCTGGAGCGCACCGGTGGAGGTGGCGACCGGAACGCAGCCGGATGGCACCCGCCACCCGTGCTGGAACCCCGTGCTCTTCGAGCTCTCGGACGGCGAGCTGACCCTCTTCTACAAGGTGGGTCCCAGCCCGCAGACGTGGTGGGGAATGTTCAGGACCTCGCGAGACGGCGGACGCTCGTGGAGCGAAGAACGCCGCCTGCCCGAGGGCGTTCTCGGCCCGATCAAGAACAAGCCGGTGCGGCTGTCGGACTCGACCATTATCAGCCCCGCGAGCAGCGAGACCGACGAGCGCCCGAGCAAGTGGCGCATCCACTTCGAGCGCAGCACCGACGCCGGGCGCACATGGACGATCGTCAAGCCGCCCGAGCCTGCCGGGGATGAGATTCACGCCATCCAGCCGAGCATCCTCGTGCATTCCGGCGGAAGGCTTCAGGCGCTCGGGCGCAGCCGTTCCGGACGGATCTTCGAGACGTGGTCGAACGACGCCGGCCAGACATGGACCCCCACGGCGCTGACGGCCCTGCCAAACTCCAGCACGGGGACGGACGCGCAGACGCTTCGCGACGGACGACACCTGCTCGTCTACAACCACACGCCGAAGGGGCGCACGCCGCTGAACGTCGCGATCTCCCGTGACGGGAAGCTGTGGGAGGCCGCCGCCGTGCTCGAGTCGGACCCGGGTGAGTACTCGTACCCCTATGTGATCCAGGGAGCCGACGGCCGGGTGCATGTCACGTACACCTGGAGGCGGCAGCGCATCAAGCATGCCGTCATCGATCCGGCAGTGTTGAAACCCGTGCCCATGCCCGACGGCGCCTGGCCCTCCGGAGTGCGATGACCGAGATGGAGAAGCTCTTCGAGAAGAACCGGCGCTGGGCCGCTGGGCGGCTCGCCGAGTCGCCGGATTTCTTCGCCCGCCTGACCGCGCAGCAGGCCCCCGACTACCTGTGGATCGGCTGCTCGGACAGCCGGGTCCCTGCCAACGAAATCGTCGGGCTGCTGCCGGGGGAGTTGTTCGTCCACCGCAACGTGGCGAACGTCGTGGTCCACACCGATCTCAATTGCCTGTCGGTGCTGCAGTATGCGGTGGACGCCCTGCAGGTGGATCACGTCATCGTGTGCGGCCACTACGGGTGCGGCGGTGTGCGCGCCGCCCTCGAGGGGGTGAAGCTCGGGTTGATCGACAACTGGCTGCGGCACGTACAGGACGTCCGCGACCGGCACCGCGCGCTCGTCGAGCGCGCCGGGTCGACCGACGCGCAGGTGAATCGCTTGTGCGAGCTCAACGTCCTGGAGCAGGCGATTCACGTGAGCCAGACGACCGTGGTGCAGGATGCCTGGGCCCGAGGGCAGCGGCTGTCGGTCCACGCCTGGATTTACCGGCTGGAAGACGGGCTCCTGCGCGACCTTGGTCTCTGTGTCACGTCGGCGGGAGAGCTGGCATCCGCTGCCGGGCGTGCAGTCGACCTGGTGGGAAGTGCCGGCTGAAGGGACTCAGTGTTCGCCCGTCAGGCTGCGAATCAGGTGTCCTCGCCCGCGGACCAGCTTCCGGAGAATGTCCGTGAGGGCGCCGTCGAGTGCATCTGCGGTCGCAATCTCTGGCAGCACCCGTACCAGCGAGACGAGCTCCGGATCATCGTTTCCTGTCAGCCGGCGCACCTCTCCAGTCTCGGTTGCATATAGGGCAAGCACCGCACCTCCGGGACGGGAGGCCCATGCCTGCAGATCCTTCCGCACCCGGCTTTCCCAGTGAAGTCCACGGCAGCAGTCCAGGGCGCGGGGCGTCAGGATGAAGGCCCGCGCCGTCAGGTCCGAGGCGGCGTAGGGGGGCCGCGCGACGAACGGCGCCGCCCATTCCCAGCTCGATACGGGTGCGCCGACGAGCACGAGCGTTCCCGCCGGAGCGCCGAGAACCTGCCTCTCCAGCTCCGCAGCCGCCAGGTGTGAGACGGCCGATCGGCGGCTCCAGTCCGACACGGTCCGGTGCAGGCCAACTGCGTACCCGCCGAGGATGAGCGCCGCGCCCAGGGCAATCAATGCGCGCCAGAAGCGGGGTTCGAGTTGACGCACGGGCCTGGCGCTCCACACCACCTCGTAGGCTATGCCAAGGACGATCGCCCATCCGACGGAGGCCAGGTAGGCGTGCCGAGGGGACTCGTAGCCGGCGGCGAGCGCCGGTGCGATCCCCAGCGCAATCCAGACGACTCCAAAATAGAGCAGCGCCCGCAGCACACGCTCCCTGCGTCCGGTATCGGCGCGTGCTATGGAAGCGGCTGTCGCGATTCCCCAGATTCCAGCCAGCGCAGCTGCCGCTGTCGGCACTGATCCGACCCCGCCAAATACGATGCGCTGCAGATGCCTCGTGGCCACGTTGCCGAACTCCGCGATCCGGGCGGACGACAACTGGCTCTCACGCAGGACTTCGCCGAGGACCAGATATCGCAGCCCCAGGAAGCCGGCGGTCAGCAGCACGAACGGAATGTAGGGGCGCAGCCAGGCCCAGCTCGCACGGATCGGACGCCGCGCGAGGACGAAGTCGTACGCAAGCAGCGCCGGCACCATCGTGATCGTGTTCTGCTTGCTGAACAGCGCAAGGAAGAACCATCCCAGCGACCAAAGGTACAGGCTGACGGCCCGCTCCGGCCCGGCCTGCCGCCAGTTCACGTATGCCAGGAACGAGGCGACGTAGAACAGGGTAGGCATCGTGTCGACGCGGCCGGTGATCCAGGCGACACTTTCCGCTGCTACCGGGAGGAGCCCGAACGCCGCGCCCGCAACGGCCGCACTGCCAGTGCGGAGTCCGGCCACGGACCGGGCAAGTGCGAGCACCAGGAGCGCATTGGCCGCGTGCAGTGCGATGTTCAACAGGTGATGCCCTTCCGGCGCCCCCGCGCCCCAGAGCGCCGTCACCTGGTAGGACAACGCCGGGAAGGGCCTGATCTCATCCGGGATGTAACCCCAGATGTCCTCCATCCACGGCATGGTGAACCATCGTGGAAACGTGCTCCACGGCTTCTGCGCCAGGAGCTGGACGACGCCGAAGTCGTCCTGGACGAAGAAGTCGGAGATCGTCCGGAGGTACGGGAGGCAAGCCGCAAGACACACGGCGGCCACAGCCACTCGTCGGGCCCGCACGGCGGTGGACCCTGCAGCTTCCGGTGCGGTCACGCCAGTCTGTGCCTGAGGATGAGGCCGATCATTCGGAAACCGGTCCGAAGCGTGCCGCACAGGCTGCCGGTGATCTTCGATTCACCCACACGTCCGCGGTAGTTCACCGGAATCTCTATGATCTTCAGCCGGCGCTTCAGCCCGAGGATCACCATCTCCGGCAGGAAGTGCGATCCGCCGACCTTCAGGTCGTCCTGGATCTGCGCCAGTGCGGCACGATGTGTCAGGCGGAGCGTGCATCCGCAGTCGCTGAGGGAGGGGCCGCCGTAGAGCACCTGCATCATCTTCGCGACGGTCCAGTTCCCCATTCGAAGGAACCACCCCATGTTTGCCTGCGCCCAGATCAGTTCCCTGGTGGTTCGCGTGCCGCACACCATGTCGAACTCGTCGCTGTAGGCGAGCAGCTTCAGCACGTCGCGTCCGACGAACGTGCCGTCGGGCTCGGCCAGAATGACGATGTCGCCGGTCGCCTCCCGGATTCCCCGCCGCAGCGCGTGGCCATATCCCTGCATGGTCTCCTTCACCACGCGCGCCGGGGTTGCGCGTGCTTCCGTGGCCGTCCCGTCCCTGGAGTTGTTGTCGACGACGACGATCTCGTCCACCACGCCGTCGAGCCAGAAGTCTTCGATCGCACGTCGGATGTAAGGAGCCTCGTTGTAGGCGGGGAACACGACCGAGACTGTCCTCGAGCCGTACATCAGGTCTTCCGCGCGACGATCAGCATCTGCCCGGCCAGCGGCTTGAGTGGAGATCGCAGGTAGGCTCGGACGATCCAGGGGCGGATCGGCAGGCGGGTCTCGCGCATGGAGTAGGGCAGGAATCGTGGCTTGCACACGTCGATCGCGAAGCCGTGCGTGCGCAGGAGGTTCGCGAGGGAGACGTGGGTGAAGATCGACCGGTGCGTGTAATCGTCGAAGTACGCGCGGTACGCGAACCGGAAGTTCGGCTGCACGATGATGAAGCGGCCGCCGGGGGCCAGCAGTCCCGCAACGTCACGAACCACGGTGGATGCGGTGTCTGGCGGGAAGTGCTCGAGGACGTTCGACGCCAGCACCGCGTCGAACTCGCCCGCTCCCAGGGTCGGCAGGGCTGTGGCCGCGTCCAGGACGTGCGCTTCCACACCTGGTGCCGCAAATCTTCCGAACTCCGGCCAGCTGTCCACCGCGACCCGCCTCCGGCCCCTGACCGCGTTGATCCACTGGCAGTACCCTGCGCCTATTTCGAGCACCCGCCCATCGGCGGGAATCCAGCGGCGCAGGTGGTCCGCAACGACCCTCCACACCATGTCGCGCGCAGGATCGTGGGGCAGATGGACGGCGTGATAGGCGGTGCCCACCGGGGGAGAGGTCATGCGGAGCGCCATGAAGCGGGCAGGGTCTCCATGAATCCTCCGCTGAGGTCGTCCACAGCGGTGACAACGTGGCCGCGCGCGAGAAGGGCCTCCGCGACGTGGGATCCGATGAATCCGGCGGCGCCGGTCACGAGAATTCTGGGCACGATGATTCAGCAGCGCAGCTGCCGCGGAGTGGCGTCACGCGAGGTACAGCGGGAGAGAAGAAGGCGTTGTTGAGCCGGTTCCGTCATCTCGACGGGTCAAAGTGTATCGCAGCACGTCGGTGTCACGCGGGTGGTGCCGCAGGAGTATTGAGTGAGCAGGACCCTGTGGCCTAGGATAGTTCCCGGAGGCAATGCGATGAGACGTGCGATTGGAACCGGAGTGCTCGCCGTGCTGGCAGTGGCCACGATTTCCGCGGAGAACTGGCCGCAGTGGCGGGGCCCGGAGCTGAACGGCGTCAGCCCGGCGAAGGGACTCCCGACGAAGTGGAGCACGACGGAGAACGTCGCCTGGAAGCTGGCGATGCCGGGCCGCAGCGGCTCGACTCCCATCATCTGGGGTGAGCACATCTTCCTCAACGTCGGCACGGCTGACGCGACAGGCGACCTGGAGTTGTGGACGCTCGACCGGAACACGGGCAAGGTGCTCTGGAAGGGGCCGATCGCCGGCGGTAACAGGACGGAGCGGAAGCAGAACATGTCCTCCCCCTCGCCTGTGACAGACGGGCAGACGGTGTGGGTGATGACAGGCGTGGGCGTCCTGAAGGCTTTCGATCTGAAGGGGAAGGAGCTCTGGGCGAGGGACATCCAGAAAGACTACGGGGAGTTCGGCCTGAACTGGGGATACGCCTCCTCGCCGCTGCTGCACGACGGTGATCTGTACGTGCAGGTGCTCCACGGGATGAAGACAGACGATCCCTCCTACGTCATGCGGGTGGAAGGGAAAACCGGCAAGACGCTCTGGCGCGTGGAGCGGCCGACGAAGGCGATCCAGGAATCTCCCGATTCGTACACGACGCCGGCCCTGCTGCAGTACGGCAAGGCCACCGAGATTATCATCAGCGGCGGAGATATCGTCACGGGGCACGACCCGGCGAGCGGCAAAGAGCTCTGGAGGATGGATGGCCTGAACCCCGACAACAATCCGTTCTACCGCATCATCGCCTCGCCGCTGGTGGTGGGGGACATCATCATTGCACCAACGCGCGAGAAGCCGATGCTCGCGATCAAGGCCGGAGGGCGTGGGGACATCACGAAGAGCCACCGGCTGTGGAGCTTCGACAACGGGCCGGACGTCCCGACGCCGGTCAGCGACGGGAAGCTGCTCTACACCGTTACCGATCGCGGCGTGGCCTATGCGCTCGACCTGCAGACCGGCAAGACCGTATACGGCCCCCAGCGCCTGCGGCCCGACAGTTACAGCGCGTCCCCTGTGCTGGCTGACGGGAAGATCTACATCACGAGCGAGAACGAGGGGCTGACCTCGGTGTACGCCGCCGGGCCGAAGTTCGAGCTGATTGCGGAGAATCCTCTGGAGGACTATTGCCTCAGTTCTCCGGCGATGTCCGAGGGACAGATTTTCCTGCGCACCACAGGGCACCTCTGGGCCATCGGCCAGCGGCAGAAGTAAGAGCGGGCCGGCAGGCCCGTTCAGGCCTGCGGCTTGAAGTACAGCACCATGCCCGCGCCGATTGCGGTCACGAGGAAGCCCAGGTACAGCATCGGGCTCGGGGCGGTCTTCGGCGGGTGCGTGGCCATCGTGTAGAGCACGTTCACAAGGGGAGCGCCGCCAAAGACCAGCGGCATCACGTAGGTTGGCGTTCCCCCCGTTCTGAACGAGAAGATGATGCAGACGGCGCCGAGCGCTCCGAGCGTGCCGGCCACCGTTGCCGCTGTCGTGCCCCGGGCCGTGAACCCCTGCAACCCCTGCCCCTGGGCCGCGAGTACGATGATGGGCACAATCACCCCCACCAGGAAATAGGCGACGCCAACACAGAGCAGCGCACGCATCGGGCTGCCGAGCCGCACCTGCCCCTGGTGCAGCATGGCACCGTAGACACCCCAGGACAGGACCGCGCCCGCAACGAATACCAGCCAGTTCATTCAGCGACCTCCGGAAAAGAACCTGCCCTTGCCGGGCACCTGCTCAGAAAGTGAACCGCAGCCCGAGTTGCCCCTGGCGTGCGGAGGTGATCGTGTTCGAGATACGGCCGAAGGTGGCCAGCGGCGGTTCTCCATCGCGGGTGCCGGCAAAGGCACGCAGCTCGGGGACGCCAAAGTTCGCGCGGTTCAGCACGTTGAAGACCTCGAGCCGGAGCTCCAGCCGCCCGCTGCCGCCGAACGGCGCCCACGCGGCGGTCTTGTTGAGGGACATGTCGAGCGTGCGCAGGTTCGGCCCGGTGAAGTCGCCGCGGCCTGTCGTGCCGAACGTGCCGGCCGGCTGCAGGACGAACGCATTCGGGTCGAACCACTGCTCGGGCGTGCCGAGCACCGCGTTGCCGGGTCCATACCCCGGAGCGTAATCGGGACGGTCCTGCCCGATGCCCGGGCCCCGTGACGGGTTCCACTGCGACCGCGAACGATTGGTCGTCACGAAGACCGTCAACGGGTTCCCGCTCCGCATGGTCCAGATGCCGGACAGGTTCCAGCCGCCGAGGATGGCGCGTGGCGCCCCCGAGAGCCGGTCGCCAAAGGGCAGGGCGTACGTGAAGCTCATGACCCAGTTCTGGCGGATGTCGAAATCGGAGGGGCCCCGGTTGTAGCCGGGGATGAACTCCGGCAGCGCCGACGTCGTGCCGTTGGTGCCGTCAGAGAAAAACGTGGAGGCCTGCGTCGTATCCTCGCTCTTCGACAACGTGTAGGAGGACTGCAGCGAGAGGCCCTGGGCCCATCGGCGGCGCACCTCGAAGAGCAGGGCGTTGTACCAGGATTCGCCGTCACTGCTCTTGAGCTCGATCGTCGAGAAGGACGGGTTGACGCGTGGTGTCCCGGCCGCAATGAAGGGACGCCCGTCTTCCGTCGTCCCGGTCGGCGGGGCCAGGTTGACGTCGCCACTCCGCAGGAGGTGCCGCCCGCGGGAGCCCGCATAGCCGACCGTTACCGCCGTGCGCCCCCAGATCTCCCGCTGGACGTTCGCGTTGAACACGTGCACGCGCGGATTCTGGAGGTCGTACTGGATAGGCCGGATCGAGATGGCCGCGGCGCGGTCGAACGGCGGATTCGGAAAAGTCGGGTTGACGATGACCGGCCGGGGCGTGAACGGCGGGTTGGTGACCGTGACGATCAGGTTCTGGTGATTGTTGGTGTTGAAGTACAGCCCGTACCCCACGCGAACCGCCGTGCGGCCGTCTCCGAACACGTCCCACGCGAAGCCTGTGCGCGGCGACAGGTTGGTGTAGGTCGGGTTCTCGTACAACTGGCCGACCACCGGGGCGGACGCCATGAGGTCGGGCAATGCCGAATCCCGGCCGTACTTCTCCTCCGGCAGGGTCGTGAACTCGTACCGGAGTCCGCCGCTCACCGTCAGCCGTGGGGTGAGCCGGAACTCGTCCTGCAGGTAGAAGCCGAACAGCGTAAAGCGCCAGTACCGATCGAACTGCGCCTCCGGCGTGAGCCCGATGAAGGTAGCCGGGCGGTTGGTGAGGAATGCGTTCAGGTCCGCGAAGGAGAAGATCCCCAGGCTGAAGGTGGGGTTCACCATGTTGTTCTGATAGCGTTCTGCCAGCGCTCCCGCCTTGAGCAGATGCCGTCCGCGCGTGTGCACGAGGTCGTTCTGCAGGCTGAAGACGTTCTGCACGAGCCGCAGGTTGCCGGAGCTCTGCGGCCCGAAGCGCCGGAGACCGCCGATGTCGATCGCTCCCATGATGTCGCGTCCGTTGACGAAGGTCGGCAGGCCGGCCGCTGTGGTCGCCTCCACGTTCTGACCTATCCGCGTGCGGCTGAACCCGACCCGCGCGGTGTTCAACGTATTGCCTGACACAATCCGCTTGTATTCGCCAGTGAAGAACTGGTTACGCGAGATGAAGTTCCGCGGAAACTGCGGGTAGTCGGTCGGCAGGAACTGGTCGGTCGTGTCGAGCGTGTACCGGGCGAAGAACTGGTTGGCGACACCGGCGTTGTGATCGATTCGTCCCTGGATGAAATGCTGATCGAGTTCCTGGCTGAACGGGAAGTTGAGCACGGCAAGCCCCTGGCCGAGCGAAGGACCGTTCGCCAGCGGATATTCGGCGAGGTAGCGTGCCACAGCCGGGTGGACGCCGACCGTACCGCTCGGCAGGATGCCCTGCCGTGCGTTGTCATCAGGCACGACGGTGCTGATGGTTCGTCCCAGCCGCTCGATGAGCGCTTCGTAGCCCAGAAAGTAGAACGTCTGATCCCGCGCAATCGGGCCGCCCACCGTCAGGCCGAACTGATTCCGGTGGAAGTCCGGCTTCTCCCCCGTGTCGAAGTAGTTCCGCGCATCGAAGGCATCGTTGCGATGGAAGGCGTAGGCGCTTCCGGCCACGCTGTTGGCCCCCGACTTGGTGAGCACGTTGATCTGCCCGCCGGAGTTGCGGCCGAACTCCGCGCTGTACGCATTGGATTCCACGCGGAACTCACGGATGGTTTCGGTGCCCAGGGCCGTGCCGGCCGCACTTCCGGCTGGTCCGTTGGTGAAGTCGTTGAGGAGCGTTCCATCGAGCAGGTACACGTTGGAACGGGGGTCCTGGCCGTTGACGCTCATGCCCAGGCCGTGCGCCACGACGGAACCGCCGTCCCGGTGAGGATAGGCAAGCACGCCGGGCTGCAGCAGGGCCAGGTCCGTGTAATTGCGGCCGTTCAGCGGCAGCTGCTCGATAGCCTCCGAGCCGACAAGAAAGCTGAGCTCAGCGGTCGACGTATTGATGAGCGATGTGTCTCCCGTGACGGTGACCTCTTCCGCAATCCCCCCGACCTCCAGCCGGACCGGAAGCACCAGCGCCTGCGCCACCGAGAGCTGCACCCCGCGTCGCACGTGGGGCTTGAAGCCGGCCAGCTCGGCACGGACCTCGTACGTCCCCGGGGGCAGGCCCGGGATGGTGTAGCGCCCCTCCTCACTGGTCACAGCTGTGCGGACCTGCGCGGTATCCAGGTTGCGTGCGGTGACGGTGACACCCGGCAGCACGCGGCGATCGGCATCCTCGACGATGCCGCTGATCGTGGCGGCCGTCTGCGCCGCTGCGGAAGAGACCAGCGCGGGGGCCAGCAGGAGGATGAGAATGCTGCGTAGAACGCGCGAAGTCATCGGGGCAGAACTCCTGGGGTAATCGGGTGCAGGAACGTCCGGGGGCGGGCTCGCCCTCACGGGCTCGCAGGCACTGTCGATTGTATCAGTCGGTCCCCCGCCGTCGTCCTTCAGTGTCATAAAAGACGCCACGTCCGTAGGCGGCGTTTCAGGCAGGAGGTCTGCGCATTTCAATGTCGCGGCGGGCTCGGCTCGGCTGGTCCATCCTTATCCTTGGTCTGTATCTGCTGCACCAGGATCTCTGGTTCTGGCGGCAGGCGCGGCCACTGGTGCTTGGCTTCCTTCCGATCGGGCTGGCTTACCACGCCGTGTACTGTCTCGCCGTCACCTTCCTGATGTGGGGCCTGACCCGTTATGCCTGGCCCGCGCACCTGGAGAATCCGCTGCGCCTGAACCGGCGGCCTGACGAGGGCTCCGGCCGTTGATCCCCGCCCTGATTGTCTTCGCCTACCTGGCGGTCATCCTCTATATCGGCATCTTCGCCTGGCGCGGCGTGCGCGGGCAGGGGGCCGCAGAGGAGTACTTCCTGGCCGGCCGCTCCCTGGGGCCAATCGTCTTCCTGCTGTCGCTGTTCGGCACCAACATGACGGCCTTCACGATCCTCGGCTCCGCAGGACACGCGTTTGCCAATGGCATCGTGACCTTCAGCCTCATGGCGTCGGCCTCTGCCTTGGTCATTCCGCTGACGCTGTTCTTCATCGGCACCCGGCTGTGGGCGCTCGGAAAGCAGTTCGGCTTCATCACGCCTGTGCAGATGCTGCGCGACAGGTGGGAGTGCGGTCACATCGGGACCGTGATCTTCGCGCTCCAGGCCGGGCTGCTGGTGCCGTACATCATCATTGGCGTCATGGGGGGCGGCACGGCACTCCGCGCGATAACCGGCGGCGTCATTCCCTACTGGTTCGGCGGCGGGATCGTGGCGCTTGTCGTCATGGGCTACGTGTTCTTTGGAGGGATGCGCGGCACCGCACTGGTGAACGCGTTCCAGACGACGCTCTTTCTCTCGTTTGGCGTGGCCGCGTTCGTGGTGATCGGGCAGGGGATTGGAGGCTTTCCGTCCGCGATGGAATCGTTGCTGGCCGATCCGGATACCGGCCCGCTCCTGACGCGCGAGCGAATCTCTCCGCTCTACTATTTCAGCTACACGTTCATTCCACTCTCGACCATCGCGTTTCCGCACATCGCGATCTTCTGCCTCACCGCACGACGCCTGGCGCAGTTCAAAGGGACAGTCGTGCTCTACCCCCTGTGCATCATGGCCATCTGGCTGCCGTGCGTGTTCCTGGGCGTGGCGGCGAACGCGATGACGGGAACTCCGGCCATCGCGCAGAAGCTCGAGGCTCGTCAGGCCCTGGCCATCGCGCCGGCGGAGATGCCGGCGGCCGATCGAGAGGCGCTCCGGCGGCAGGCCGCGGGGGACGATGTGATCCCGGTGATGCTGGAGGCGTTCGCGCCGCTCTGGCTGGCAGGTCTGCTCGGTGCGGGGATCCTGGCTGCCGTGATGGCGAGCGACTCGCAGATCCTGGCGCTCTCGACCATGTTCACCGAGGACGTCTTCACCTATTACGGGGGGACGGCACGGTTCGGGGAAGCCGTGCAGGTGCAGACCGGCCGCGCGTTCGTGGTGATCCTCACCGTCGCTGCGTACATCATTGCGCTCGGGGCGCCGCAGAGCATCTTCGATCTTGCAGTGCAGTATGCCTTCTCAGGGTTTGCTGCCCTGTCGCCGTTGCTGGTCGCAGCATTGTTCTGGAAGCGGAGCACGAAGTGGGGCGCGCTGGCGGTGGCGCTCTGGGTCCTCCTGGCGGTGATCCTGAACGCCCGGGCGCCCGGGCTGCTCGCCTGGTTCGGCCTGCTGCCCGTGGTCCCGATGACGGTGATCTCGAGCGTGCTGATGATTCTGGTCTCGCTTGCCACGCCCCCGCCCTCGGCCGCCACCCTCGCCAGGTATGGGTGGTAGGGCAGGGGGTCAACGGCAACTCCCAACTCCCAACTCCCAACTCCCAACTTCCAGCGCCCGATCGATTCTCGTAGCAGGCCTTGGGGCTGGGACTTGGGCGCTCCGGAACGTTTGGGCGTTGGGAGTTGGCGGTTGGGAGTTGACCGGGCTCGACCCCTCAGAAGGATGCCCATAGGCAGGCCTCGAGCCGGGGAGTTGAGCCTAGGAGTCTTGACCCCACGAAGTGTGAGTAATTGAGTCAAGTTAGTTTTTTAAGCCGCAAGTTTAACTTCCTCCAGGAAATGCGCGAGCGCGGCATCGAGGCGGTCGAAGGCGCGCTGGGCCCGGGCGGATCCCTCCGGCTGCAGCGAGGACACCGGGCGCAAGGCTCGGGTGTAGAGGCGCGCGTAGAACATGGCGACCCGCGCGCCCTCCGGGGTGATGCGATAGCGATGGCTGTGTGGCACGCGTGCGATGAGGCCGTGCAAACGGAGCCGACGCAGATCGTAGGTCATCGAGCCCGCAGGGTAGGTGTCCGGATCGCGGGCCTGCAGCTGCGCCACGCGATCGCGGAACGCCCGATGGCGGAAGCCGGTCGGCGCCAGCGCGAAGAGACAGAGCGCGTGCATGAGCGCATGAGTGCGGCGGTCCCCGAAGCGGAGGCCCGCGGCGCGTTGCTGATCGACTCGAATGGGTGACGTGACGGCATGGAGCTGATCGTCCCCGATCAGGCAGTCGTGGCTCAGAGATTCGACGTGTAACAACCGTCGGTTGGCAGCAAAGCCGATCTCCCGCAGAGCGGGCAGATTCTTGAGAGCCCGACCGATCGCGAAGTCGTAGGTATCGTTGATGGTGGTTTCGGTGCGGAGGGCTTGGCCTTCCTTGTGGTACTGCTTGACCTTGGAGCGTTTGTACTGGACGTGGAGCGAGGGGACGACCCCTTCCGTCAAGACGCGGGTGCGGAACCCGCCGGGTGTCCGCCGCGTGACGCGGCGATTGAAGATCAGCTGCATCTGATCGGGCCGGCCAAGGTCGAGATTCTCGCGGATGACCTCTTCGAAGAAGCAGCGGCCGGTGAGCGGGCGATCGAGGACCTGGGTCAGGGCGAACTGGGCTTGGAGGATGGAGAGTTGGTACCGGTAGCCCGCCGCGCGATGCGTCGGCGTGAAGGGATGCGACAGACGTCGCAGCCACTTGCGAAAGACGGTGTCGATCTTGGCGGCGTCCAAGGTGTCGGCGATCCGTTGCACCCGGCCGGGCGCGTCGGTCGCGCGAATGCCATTGTCGAGCGGCTCGAACGGGATCGCGCGTTGGGTCAGCTGGCGCTTCAACCACTGGTGCCCGTTCAGACAGAGCTTCGCCGGGTACGGGAAGTACGAACAGAACTTGATGAACAAGGGCCCAAAGTCACGGTCGAGGATGTAGACGTAATAGTGATTGACCATCGCCGTCGACCGGATGATCCAGGGATAGGTCTTCCCCCGGGGGTCGCGCCGCTTCTCGGTGCGGAAGACGTTCGCTTTCTCTTGCGCCTTCCCGACGAACAGCACGCCCTCGTCGCGGTCGAAGCGCGCGAGATACTGCTGGGCGAGGTCGTCTTTGCGCTGGCCCTTCTCGAAGGTCACCAGGTCAATGGCCTGCGTCGCCACGAAGCGCTCGATGGCGGCGACAAATCGTTCGCTCATCGGCGCGACCATCATCGTCGACGGCACGACGGCGCCGAGCTGCGTCTTCACGAAGTAGACGAAGCCGCCGCCCGTCTGCAGCGACGGGACGTAGGCATTGAGATACATCCGGTCGATCGCTTCCAGCTCGAAGGTCACGTGATTCGTGAGGATCTCAGCGACGTTTTTGCGTACCATGATGGTGGAGCTCCCGGAGAGCACGGCCCTTGTGGCCACCGACCC